>Ga0209345_10003823_pt1 | contig 15138 bp, 36 predicted proteins | sample Cruoilmetagenom7_FD_187294 | JGI IMG/M metagenome (GOLD analysis project Ga0209345, IMG submission 187294) | Oil polluted marine microbial communities from Coal Oil Point, Santa Barbara, California, USA - Sample 7 (SPAdes) (version 2) | ecosystem: Environmental > Aquatic > Marine > Oil seeps ... | reverse complement strand
GGAAGTCAAGGTTAGCAATGGCTTGTCTGGTCTCATCCTTAAAGTCATCGTCCACTATAGAGACAAGTCTACCGACAAGGCCATCGAAATCCTCACCTTCTTGGTAGTACCTTGACTGTAGTAGTTTCTCTGAGTTATCTGTTAATTTCATTTGTCTTCCTTTTTAAAAGCATAGACCCTAGCTTTATGTTTTTGTTTACGAATAGTGTCTGGGTGTACTTGTATATGGAAATGCTTACCTAAACCAACATCATGATAAATACATACCTGTATATACTTCCTTCTTGGGTCATAAATGAAAGCTTCATTGATAAGAGTAGCCACACGCTCTGGGTCATCGAATATCCAGCTTCTTACATCAACCGCACGTAAAGGTACTACCCCATGTAGGTCATCCGCATGCATCTTCTTTCTTGATGACTCAGTCATGGTCACCTCTATACCAGAGTCTAACATGAATTGCAGTACTTCTATAAGTTTTGGGTGTACCTGAGATTTAGCGAACCCTTCAAAAACTAATTTATCTTTAAATATTATTTGATACATTAATCATACCTCTTTATCTTTTACGCTAAACTTATTTACCATAACTTACTTATTGTTTCCTTGTACTTCTCCCATATATCGTCACCTGTCCTTATATTATACCCACCAGTGTTAGTAGAAATAATATTGACTTTAACAGCTAGGTAATTGTTATTCTCTATTATCATTTCATACATATACTAATCCTCTTTGTCTTTACTTTTAGCGTCGGCTTCCCTCATTGCATCTGCATAGAATGACATTACTGCTTTATGTATTACCGCGTTAACATTCTTTTCGGTTTCCATAGCTACATCTGAAAGCTTTTCTTTCCTAAAGAATTTAAAGATATTAAACATTATTATTCCTCACTGTCAGCAAACACTTCTTTATCGAAGTTCTCTTTAGATACCATCTTCACGTGTCCACATGATTTACATTTGATAAGATAACATCTCTTCATAAGGAAACTATCTGGATCATAAAGCATATAACCCCTATCCACAACTATCTGTCTGGCGTCTCCTCTAATTTTTTCCAAAAGTCTTCCTCCTCGTTATTAACTCCAATATCAAAGACATCTTTAAAAAATGTATCTATAACCTCATTTAATGTCATAGCTTTGTAATCATCATTGTCTTTAAGTGATACCGTTTTTATCTTATCGCCTTTCATATTACACCTCATTATATTGAATCTCTTTCACTAATAACATTATCTTCTGAGTTTATATTAGATGTTTAGACTATCCAGTCTGGCGAATCTTGGTCTCTGTCTTTGTGTATTACTATTCTTTTTATTGTATTTTCCTGCTTTAGGATTATCTCTATACAGTAGTAGTTCTGCCTCACCATTATTATGTACCATGATCTCTACATAATCATAATCAAAGTAACCATTAGTATAAACCATATATCTTATAGCTCTGTATTGCTTCATCTTCCGTCTAGCAAAGACATGGCAAGCATCTTCATATATCTCTACCAGTTCTTTAACTTTTTGCTTACTAAGAACCATTGTGTCATGTAATATATATTCCCTAAGCATTGTATCTCCTTATATAAAATTTGGACGCAACTCGGCTATATGACTGAGGAGGTTACTACCTACACAGACCTTAAAGATAAACATAATCCTTAAAGAAAGAAGGTAAACTTTTCAGTCTCCAATATCTTTTTCCACCAAGTAAATAAACTTGACAACTTATAGGCTATCAACCCTATACATTAAGCTTAGCAATATTACGTATCACAATTTTACCAGGTACGCAATTAACTCGAGAAGCGTAAAAACTCGGGGCCCCAGATTTATATTCCTATTCGGAATTACTGGATCAATCAATTACCTCATTATGCCTGTATATCCACATTCGAAAAGGCTAAATCTTTCCGTGCGGCTCCCGTCATGGAGGAGACGGTGATACTGTTAATTCTATTAAATACGACCACACTTTCGAGCGGCTCAATCTTTACCTGTCTGTTGTGAAGCTGTAAACTTCTATAGCGATTTTTTTTAATCGCATAAGGATGACGCAGGCATATTAAAATCCTATTATAAAAGTGTCATCTTAGATGAAGACTTTTATATATCGCTTTTTTATTAGAGATGGCTCAGGGAAAAGTAAGCGTTATAAAAACCTAGAAATACTTTCTCTTTACTTGCTAGTCAAGCTGAAGCTGTTTTTTAAGCATATACTTTACGAATTATATTTTCATAGTATAGATTATATAATTTCATTTCCACTCTGTTTCTTTACCCACTCACCAATCTTCTTAGCTTTCAATAACTTACGTTTTTGATCTATAATATTTATTAATTCATCCTCAGAGTGTGGCTCATGAGATATTAAATGGGCATTTGGCGCATTATATCTATCCTCTGTTGATAATTCCCTCATGGTATTGAGCCGTACCGCTGGTACTCCACAATGGTTGTCATCATATATATCACTAGGGCTACATGAAACGCCTTTCGATGTATAGAACCTACTATACCTCTGAGTAATCCTGCTGTACATTTTCTCAGTTATAGGCTCACCTGTTTCAACCATCTCAATCCATAGCATATTAACTGTCTCCGCCATAAAGTCACTGCCTGGCTTAACTTTATACTTACGTCCTTCAAGGAACTCCATAATCTCATTGTACTTTTCCACTAAGCCTCCCTCTCAAGTTCTTTTAGTACTAGCTTTGAGTAGCCTATAATATCGACCCAAGAATCAATATGGTGTGGTGAAGCTGCAATCCTGGCAAGTTTATTTACAATATCATATATAAACGCCTCTTCTATTGGTTCAATATCTGAATTATGTACCTCGAAATAACGATCTTTAACTAGACGCATGATACCACTTCTAACAACTACATTACCCATGTAATCACCATAGTTATTACCTCTTTCTTTTATTATCTTATCAATATCATACATGAGTTCTCCTCTTAATGGTTACTACCTAAACTTCCATGACTTTAATTTTAAACCTACCAGATGATTGAGGAGTTATTGTAATCTCAAAACCTCCTAAAGTAGTTGGTGGAAAATTTGCTAGCTCTGAATAACTAGTCACGCCTTCTTGCATTGTCTTAAGAAATGTACCACACTCTATAATATACCTTTCCTTTGCTATAAAGTTGCGCTTTCCGGAAACAGAGAATTGCGGATAAGCCCTAAAAACTTTACCATGGCTATGGCCAAAGAGAAATATGTCTGCATCGTAAGACTTAAGGTCTTTCTCGTACCTTGTTAAACTAGCACCACCAGTTCTACCACCACCCGCCCCATGGTGTGCCCGTATACGGACTGTACGACCACCGTTACCCTTATTGCTCAGTGCAAGCTTGTAGTAACATGAGTATCCAGCGTAAAGCATGTCCAGGGCCTTGCAAATGCGTCTGGTAGGATCAGTACCTGAGTGCTTTAATATGGTTGCTTCGTGGTTGCCAGTTCCAAAGCCTATAATCTTATCTTCAATAGGTCTTAAGAGGTCGCATGCCATTTCTATCTGCTCGTCTATGATTGCGGAGGATCTTGTCTTGTCAATGCTCTTGCTATATCTAGGGTCACGGACAGTTATAGCATCCAAAAAATCCCCACCACCTATATAAAACAGGTTGTCGTCACGGCAAGAAATAAAGGACTTGAGTGCGTGTTCGTCACATAAGGCATTACCTATATGCGCATCGAAGATAGGACGGATCCTGATAGTCTTAAACTCGCTGTAATCTATTCTCTTGTATAATATCTCCATTACCTATAATATAACCTCCTTAACTGTATTTAATTTGATCTATATCTGAAGTAGTCATTGGTACAGACAATGTGTCTACAACTTCACCTCTTTTAAACGCTAAACATAGATAACCATCGATTGAACCGAAGCTTATTTCGGCTGTTAGTTTATTTTTGACCGCAGCTTCTACGGCTATGATAAACAAAGATAGTTCATCAGTCTCGTATTCGTGGTATCGATTTAACTCGCTCTGTACTATATCACTTACAATGCTCATACATACCTCCTACCTATTTAAATTCAATACCCCAGTAACTATCGTAGGATTTAATTTATCAATAGTTATATAACATACCTTGCCTATAATCTTGTCAAGGTTAAAACCACGCTTCTCTTCATGCGTAAAAGGTTTACCTCTTAACACTGTTAAATCATTATATAATACAGTGCTTTCCTCTATCGACGTAGATGAGTATTCTTTAGCTATTACCCTGACTGGTGCATTATATAATTCCCATACTATAGCTATATGTCTACCTAGTTCATTGATACGCCCATCGTATATATCTTTGAAAACGAAATGGTTTCCAAGGTCCAGTACATTTATACATGTAGCAAGATACTTTTTCATTACGCTCCTCAATATAAGTTGTTAGATATAATTTCAAAGAAATCATCCAGATCCATACATACAACAGGCTTAGCTCTGTTCTTTCCCATGACCAGTAACCACATAGTGTCAGGCATTATGTTGCTCTTAGCCTGATCTATGAAAGATGACATAGTCCATTTCTCACAGTTCTTACACTCAATACTAAACGGGAACTTATCTCTAGCTTCACCTATTAGCTTAACGTCTACGCCGGATTGACCCATCTCCCTGGACTCTATTAAACAGTCTTTGCCATGAGGTATCCCTGTTAGTTCAGAGATCTTCTTAGCTACTAACTGTTGGAGTTTACGTCCCTTTGCTTTAGCTGATGATGTTTTCATATTCCGAAGATAGCCCCCTTTGGTAGATGGAGTAATTGTTCTACTGCATCTGCTTGATGATCATATATATGGCAACCAGAGCTGGTGTAATATATACAGCCGTCCTCAATAACTGACTCATAAGCTACGATATCTTTAATGAATGCTAAGGATGCTATGTTTGCCAGGTAGGCATTAAAAATATCATTAGACCTAAAAGTTATATATCCATTTAGCTTACCATTAACCACCTTAAGTTCCATCTCTCTTAAGCATGGTGGATGCTCTAGTTTCATATCGGATGGTTGGGCAATTTGTAATACAACCTGGTTAGTACCTTGATTATCTTTTAATATCTTTACGGCTGTATCTATTTGACCATCGAGCCGTTCTCCATAACTATAGTCTTCACCTTCCTTCTTGGTATTATATAGTAAGTCAAAAATATAACCTTCCAGGAAATCATCATCAACCGGGTTAGGGATTGTACTCCCTTCAGGTATTGCGTTAATCATGTTGTGGTGGTTACTATCATAAGGAAAACATATCTTAACCATTGCCATATCCAATTGCTTACGACAAGAGCCTTTAAAGGAACCTCTGTCTATCTTATATATGTAACCCTCAGTTGCTATACCTCTTAGTAGTTGGTTGAAACTGTCTGGTATGTCTCTACATATTGCTGTGAACATTTAGCCTCCTATTATGGCGGAGTTACCCGCCAAGTGTTTATTAGAATGGCACGTCATCTTCTTCTGGTACCGGTGGAGTTACTTCCCGCTTATCTTTTGATGGATCTTCATGACCATAAGCGGATGCCATCCTTTCAGTGCTGCTATTTCTGTCGTTCACCATCCATTCGTTCATCCATGCTGGGTCTGGGTCATCTATCATGATAATCTTCGGCTCTTCGCTAGGTTTAGCTGCTGTCATACCCTTCATAAGAGGTGTTATTCCTGCAACTTTTGCATATGTATCACCACCTTCAAAGCTATCATGGATAATATTCAACATACAACTCTTACCTAGTATATTTTTCAAATCAAATCCATCTTTCTCTTCTTTAGTAAAAGGTCGTGACCTCCATCCTTCCAGGTCTTTAGCTAGGTTAGCCTTTTTACCTAGAGACATTGAGTAATACTTCTTAGAAATTCTCCCTGGTCTAGTAACTTCCTTACCGGTTTCTCCGTCTTCATAGGTGTATGTTTCGTCTGGTAATTCCCATACAATTCTAATGTGACGGGATTCTTTATTATACTTTTCGGAAAGGTGTGTACCTAGATCTACAATGGTGATACATATCGCTCTATACACTGCTGCATCTAAGATACTACGCTCTCCAACTTCTGACGTTGCAATTAAACTCATGATTTTCTCCTATTAAAATTTTGTTGGTTGTTCTTTTGTAAAACATCTTTGGTTTTTTGCTTTATATATTTCCTTTCCTCTCTCTATCATCTTGCTATCAATTTTCCAGACTTCCGATCCATTTTCTCACATGCCTTCGCCACTTCACAAATTTTACACTTACGCCCAGACCAGCTTTGCTCAGAAGTACAGCGCTCAGTGTACCCCGTCTTAAATGCCATGTCAATTTTATTTTCTAGTTCTTTATAGAAGCATTTCACCTCCTCGTTTTCCATCCTATTAATATCTATCATCATTATATTATCGTCAACACCATTATTCTTTGCGGAGAAAGATCCACCATCCCTAACAAAAACTTGTAGTTGCATCCTTGATATCTTATACCCATTCTCCTCCAGGAGCATACGGTAACAATTTTGCTGGAGCGTGACCCCTTTCAATTCCTCCCTAGCTAATGCCCTATCAATAGTTTTCTCGTTAAAATATTTAGTCTTAAGCTGGCCTGTTTTTGCGCCACTCTTATAGTAAACTTCATTACCATTGCTATCTAGTGCTGGTATTCTTACTTTATTAACTGAGATACCTAAGATCTTTTGCACGTGAAAGGATCCGAAAAACTTATGATCTATTAGAATATGGTGCCCCTTCTTGGTTTCGTCTGGTTCTACAAGGTCAGCTGTCCCTCTTATCCAGTCACCCTTAAGCTTAACTTCAGTAAGGGCTTTCTCTATAGGATATTTTTCTAGCTCTGCATGAAGGATCGTGCCGAACACAGGCCAAACGCTACTGTTAATATTAATAGCGTAGTCGGTGGTAGCTTTTAAATAGATCTCTCTAGCACTATTTGCTGCCATAGATGGAGATACACCCCTATATTTTCTAACCCCTGCTACGATATTAAGGTAAGACCTACTAGCGCATCGTTGGCTTGCTCTACACCCTCTATCTTTTAGGCATTGTTTGATAGGTATCCTTCCTCCGTCTAGACATATAAACTCTGTCGCTGGCATTATACCCTCGCTATTAAAGAGTCAGCAGTTATTAAATATCCCGTGGAATCTAACTCGATATCGTCTACACTAGATTGCTCGCCTTTAGAATTTAAATAAGTTACGATTAACTCTTTAACTTCTTTATGACTGATATGGATTACGGTACTAACTGTCCTTATCATGTTCATCCTCCATAAATAATAGGGTCCTGATCATATACCTTTTGGTATCTACCTTCAAAGGCCAAAGTTGAATGCCATAACTCACCATCCCGTGCTTTAAGACATGCAATCTCAAGTTCCATAGAACCTCTAGCTTCAGTGTGTAACATAAAACATACATCTGCATCAGCTTCCAGGCTTCCTGAATCTCTAAGGCTGCTTAACTTTGGCTTCATATTATCTTTGTTCCTGCTTAATTGTGCAAGAGCTATAACTGGGACATTGTATTCCTTAGCCATAGACTTTAAGGCACTACTAATAACTCCAAGTTCAAGGTTTCTATTACCCGTTTTCGCCTTAACATGCATCAGTTGTACATAATCTATAAAGATAGCTGATACTTTATTACTCATCGTATATGATGCAATGAAAGATTCAACATTCTCCAGGGATTTAAAGAATGGTTTATCTATAACAACAGCGTTCGACTCACTTACTATATTTAGGGCCTTGTTCAGTTTATCCATTTCACTATCGTTTAAGTCAGCTTTTTTAAGATTAGCTAACTCAACCAGCCCAGCACAAGCAAGTCTCCTCATCATAACAGCTTCAGAACTCATATCCAATGAGAAAAATATACATTTTCCGTCATAGTTCCTTGTAACATGTTCAATTATATTTAGAGCTAGTGCTGTTTTCCCTATAGATGGCCTAGCCGCTATTAATATTAAAGTCTTAGGCTCAAGGCCATGTAGCATGCCATCTATAGTCTTTATACCGGTTAAACATCCGACAGTATGGTTCTTTGTTGTCATCTTTCTTTGAATCTCTGCATATACATTTTGAGCTACTGTAAGATTAGACTCAAGGATTCTATCCTTCCTGGCATCCAGAAGCCGAACCCGTTTCTTAATTAAAGCAAGTATGTCTGGTGTTTCTTTATTGGTCTGGTTAATCCATGCCTGGATTTCCATACCTAGATCAGAAACCTTGCGCCTTACTGACATATCCCTTAATGATTGAGCATGCTGTTTAATACCTGCTGAAGTTGCTACATTCTCGACAATTAAAGAGATCATTTCTATCGGTATAAACTGTGCTTTATTATGCTTTTCCAGGAATCCTTTAATAGATAGTATATCGTTACCAACTTCAAGGATTGCCTTGTAGATTTCTATATGCTCAGGTGCGTAAAAGTCTTCTGGCTCGATAATCTCTTTAACTTTCACAAGTGCTTTGTCTCCAGCTAGCAATATGCCTCCTAATATAGCTTGCTCTATGTCATGTGAATAGACCTTGATTGTCATAATTGTTCCTTACTATTCCTTCTTGGTTTTTGCCATATAAACAAGGTAATCAATAAGAAAAGTGTTCATATCTTAACCTCATTATAAAACGCATGTAATAAAAGATCAGCCATCTTTTCGGTTACTGAATAAGGACTTTCGGTTAAGTTGATGACATGCTTTGATCCATCGTCTTTAGTTACAACAATTTTAAACCTTAGTAGATGGTCTTCAACATAACACATAGTTGTGTTGTTTATGTGAAACCATTTTCCTCTAATACGCTCAAGTATATATTCTGTTTTATATAACATTGTCCTCCTAAGCTATCTCGTTCAACCAAACCATAAATCCAAGAGGTACATTGTGCCAGGCAGTGAACCCTTGGTATTCGAAATCCACCGTCATGGGGCTATACATTTCGCCCGTTCTTATATTAGATCTGTCTTCATCGACATATCGACGTAAACCTTTTTCACTAAATGTATACTTTTCGGTGCATACATTGTACGGGATTATAACACTATCCTTACACCTCAGCTCTTTAGATACAGTGCTTTTTATAATAGCTCTGCCAATTTCTCCATTCATATTATTCTCCGCTTATCCTTTTTTTTTAAGTATCCCATTTATCTGGTTTAGTGTGAAAAGCTCCTACTGCATCTTCCCATCTTCTATTATTAATGTACGTGGTCAACATTGGGATATATTTACCCTTGTCATTGAGCCAACTATCGTCTTGTTTTCTTTCTCCTATATCTGTCAGTATTTCATTTAACATTTTTCTATTTAAGCTAAGAGCTGATAAAGACTTTAATACCATAGGCTTAGATACTCTTTTGCCTGATGGGTAGGCCTTCCAAATAAGCTCCATGGCCTGCCTTAATTCTTTACTATATTCGAGTGTCGCTTTCTTTACCCTTGTCTTCTTATGCGGTACAAAGACGGCTCCTGTTTCTTCAATGTAAACGAATCCACCATAGACTTTTCTAACCTTTCCGTCGCCAGGAAGACTTAACAACTCGTTTAGCTTTAATTTATCCATATCAACCCTCTATATTATTAAGATACACCATGAAACCAAGAGGTATATTATCCCATTCTTTATGGAAGTCAAGTGTTATTTCCCTATCACCTTCAGGCTCAATGTCTATAAATCTTGATAAACCGCTGCTGGTACATAGATAGAACTCGTTATATGAATTATGTTTAATTCCTACATTCCTTTTCTTTATAAGTTTATCTTTTTCCTTATCTCTTAAGGCTTGCCTAGTGTCCATTGTAACCTCGTTACCATGTATAATTTAATTCAAGATACCAAGAAGGGAGAGCGCATGACCTATGTTTTTCTAGTGTTTCTTTATATTTGGCCATAGGGATGACACAATCAACATACCTTGCTGGCTTATTTAGATCTTCACCAACCCAAGGACTAAAGTTTGAGATAGCTTTGTATGGCCGTCCTTTATCTAATTTCTCTATTAAGTCATATTCTCCAACCATACACATATAATTAATCATATCTACAAGATTAGGTCGGGAAGATGCTTGACGCTCCATAGATTCAACTACTTCCTTGTGGATTGCTGTTATGTCAATATCCTTACCGCAACCCGTTAAATCCCTTACCATGTTCTCGATCACTTCGCTTTCATTTTGAGTTATCATTATTGTATCCTCTTAGGTATTTCAGTTAATATTTCGTTATACCTATTACCAATTATCTGTTTAACTGGTTTATCTAATGATTTCAATGTTTCATCATATCTATTTGTTTCCATTTTCTATTTCCTCTAAAAGCTTAAGGCAACATGCCCTTGGTAATTCACTAGTAACTCTTTGAAAGTCTTCCAGATACCCAACATTACCACATTTAGAGCACCTATATGCTTTAACTATATCTCTTATGTATTTTTCGTTAGGCCATACCGGAAATGAATCATAATAAAGGGCTTGCTTAATAGCTCGTACATTGTAATCAGCGCCATTAATTGTAAATATCTGCGTATCTCCTACATCACGACCATTCGACCATCTCAATTCCCTTTCATAGGTGAATAGCTTGAGACATTCTTTTCTTGTTAAATGGTCTATCCCTTCCATTAAATTTTCCATTAGTCACCTATAACCTTTCTGTAAAAATAATCCACTTGTTCAATTCCTACTTGTTCCCATGTGCTAAAACAGTTAGAATACTCAGTGTATCCTTCAGGCATTTGCACATCTATAGATACATCAAGACCAGATCTATGTGCAAAGTAACGGGCTTTATTAACCGTAAAGCAACCTTTCTTAATTAACGCCTTTATCATATCTTTTTGTTTCATCTTTATCTTTGCCTTTCTATATTCTTTCTCTTCTATCATTTCCCGTAAAAGGTCTTCATGATTCGATATCATACCTAATCTCCATTAAAGTAAAGGTTAATTAGTTCTTTAACTGTAAACAGCTTTCTATCAATACCAATCCTTCTGTACCCTCTATCTAGTCTATAGTTCCCCGCCGTGCTTCCTGCACTTCTGCTTCCTTGACTTACATTCCATGTGAAAGATTTAGTATATTTATTATATGTTAATAATTCTTTGAGTCTTTCTTGTGTTAATCCTTCCATAGGCTACTTTCCTTTACCCACAAGTCATTACAGGGAAGCTATTATAATGATATGATCTAACTATATCTAGGACATCGTACATCCTTCCTAATACCTTAACCTTGTCTACCTTCATTAGGTTAATTGTAGTGTCTCTATTAGCTGTATTCGTCTTCCAATAAAGCTCCATCTCATGCTTGTCATACATAAAAAGCCTTCTGCATCTTTCTGCGGTTAAATGTTTTTTCATGATATTTTTCTATCTCCTTTAAATATTTAAGGCAACATGCTCCAGGTAATGGATTGGTTACCTCTTTAAGTTGTTCAAGCCGTCCACTTTTACCGCATACAGGGCAAGAATATAATAGCTCGAAAAGCCCGGTGTCTTCATTAAAAATAGCGGTATTATTATGCTTATCTCTTGCAAATACTACGTTTGTTAAATGGCTATACACCATTGTTATTGACGGCTTATGCATTTCAGGGTAAATACTATTTTCGAAATTATACATATTCTACCTAATAGGCCATACTGGAAAGCGGTCAAGGTGAAACGCTGATTGTATATGGTCCTTTTTATATTCAGCACCATTAATGTCAAATACTTCAATGTCATCTAAACTCATACTGTACCTTGTTTTATTTTTCCACTCTAACTTTCCATAATTAAACGTAAAGATCTTTTCACATTCTGCCTTTGTTATAGATTTTTCATTTGGCATTATCTTTTCTCCATAACGCATATTTTATAAGGTATTTTCCATATAACTTTATAGTACGTCTTTGATGTCATACATTCATTAAGTAATAAGACAAATATAAATAATAGTATCGATAGGATTAATATTGTTGCAGCTAAAAACACTCTATTCTTTCTTATTCTATTTTTAATCATCTAATCTCCCTTTTGGCCTTAGCTAATGCGCTTACTAATTTTAGTCTTGTCTTAGTTAAATCAAATAAGGCTTGATCTAAATTTCTTTGAGCTTTTCTTAGTCTTTGTCTATCCCTTCTTACTCTATTGGTTATCCTTAACTTAGTTATTAAAGGTCTTACTGATTCAAGTATTCCATCGAATTGAGTATCTTTTATCATGACTAGTTCCTTTTCTTATAAAGACTTAAGGTTAATTAACGTTGTTGTGTCTACAGTGTCCCATGGCTGCGTGATAAACTTTCTATCTGTATCAGGCATGACCATTGCTATCTTCAAACTATCCTCTGTATATCGGTATAATATCATTGATGCTCCACAATCTAGTAAGTCAAATTCTCTTTCAACCAAGGTCTTAACGAGACTGTCTTTAAATCCTGTCATGATATTCTCCCTATTAGACCAGCATGGCCTTTGCACTTAAGTCATTATTGACAATAATATGTGCACTTCTAACTTTATTATATCCTTGCTTATTTAACTTATGGGCAAATGCTTCGCTTATAAGGCCAAAACATTTCTGTCTATTTGATTCGTCGGTTATAAAGTCAATCACCATCTTGTAGACTTGAGCTGTTGATACTCTCTCTATATTTATCCAGGGCCCTCTCTTAAAATCTAATGTAACTGAAACGGTACTCCTTTTAATATCAACCATAACATTTTTACTCTTAACACTAGGGTAACCGGCATTTACCATGTAATCTGCGAAGGATTCCCTAAGAAGACCGTTAGTCATTGGATGGTTAGGACATCTTTCCAAAAAATCGTCTATAATTCTGTTATGGTCTCCAGCGCTTGTTGTGTAAGTTAGACTAGGTTTCCTTTTTTTATTGACTACTATCTTTACGTCTAATTTTATCTTCTGCATGATCAACTCCTATTATCAGTTTATGTTGTAGATGGCAAGAACACTATCCAGGCTAAGTTTACTCCATTCAGCCTTAAGTTCTCTGAAACAGTTCCCATTACCCATGTCTCTATAGATCTCAAAACCTTCCTTTGTGCAAAAACCTATTAATCCATCATCATCAAAGGCTATGCTTTTCTTTATAAGTGCTTTAATTGTTGCTTTCTTTATATCCATTTCTTTTACCCTTCATAGTCTATTGTGCCAGTAAGATATGTTGCATAATCTTTCCATTCTTTAACCTTTGTCAATAGTCTTTCTATTTCTTTATTCTTTAGTTCGATAACATGTCTTAAGTCTTTTATTCCTTGGTCTCTATAATCCATTTTATGGTCTCCTATGATCTCATTAAATCTCTTAACATTATATAAGCTAGTGCTAGGATACATATTGGTGTTATCATGATTAACTCCTATATAGTCGCAAAGTTAAAAATCCATTCATTTACAAGCGAGACCTTATCTCTTAGCCTAAGTATAACCTTTTCTAAACCTAAAGGGTATAATCTAGTTAAGAAATTAATTGAACTGATCGACATATACAAGCTTATCTTGAGCTCCCTTAATGTACTTTCTTTAAGGTATGAACTAAGATAGATAGTTGCTCCAATCGGTACATCAGCCCATACAATCTTGGTATGCCTAATTATCACGCTATCTTTAGTAAAAGTTACCATGTCGCCAGATTCCAAGGTGACGCTGTTTTCTTTAATTAACGCATCTTTTAACGTTTGTTTAATCGTCATTCTATTATTATCTCCTAAAAGTCAAATATATAAACTTCACCTTTAATAAATTCAATAACGATACAATCATCCACCATATCCCATCCTAAACCATCGAAATCAATATATGGATTTAAAAAGTCTGGGATGTCTGCACCGTAGCTGTTAATATATTGCTCTGCATAATCGGCTACTGACTTATAACACCCTAAATAGTTTGCTTCCATAGCTTTTATGGCATCTTCTAGGTTGCCGTCAAGGGTATCTAATAGTTCCCTTCCTAGTTTACCATGTTCTTTTATATATTGTTCTTTATCCATGATTATCTCCTATGCAGATGCTACACCTACTATTATCTTTGCCTTAAAGTTATCCATGGTTACTCCCTATTTACCTGATTAAGAGTAAACTACAACTGTTGCCTGCTGATTGTTGATCCTGACTGAGCTGGCATCGGCCAGACCATCTTCTCTAGATGAAATTGCCTGAGCTATAACTTCTTGTCTCATCTTATTGGTGATACAGTTAATACAATTACCTTTGGCAACATAATCCTCAAACATTTTGATCAACTCTTTAGTGGTTACTCTGATTGTTTTACTATGAAATGAAACGTACTCTTCATTTCTATAACGATCTTTTGATCGTATATTAAATGTTCTCATGATTATCTCCCTAAAGTTTTATTAAAGTGCGACTTTCGTCGCTCAAGAGACTTTTAATCTCAAGTTGGCATCTAGTAGTGCGAGACTCATGCCAAACTAGGTGAAAAGGTCAAACTATTTCATAAGTGATTGATAATGCTAGGTTAGGATTGATTAAGGTGTGTTATACTATGAAAGGTGATAGTGTGAAGTCGTAACGTAAAATGTACCACAAAGTGGTAAAAGGTGGGATGTTAGGTGGTAAAAGTGGATGTTAGGGTAAGAATAACAGTGACTTATAAAACAGGAGCAATTATTGTAACAAAGTGACAATTTTTGTCAATGTATCAATGAGGCACTTTGAGACACTTTTTGAGACACTTGAGACAGTTTATTGAGACATTTATCAAGGTTTATCAGGGATTGGGCCAGCTTAGGATGATCTATACCATTATATAAGAGAGGTTATAGGGCGGATTTGGGCGGATAGGTTATCCAACCCCCCCTCTCCCCTCATCTGAAACCATCTCCATCCCCACTAAACCCCACATTATCCCACATCTTGTACCTATAATTTCTAGTATACCAGATAGAGTAAAGTATATCATTATATAAGAGATCGCATATAACGACGAGGCTGGACGTTCTCCACCTAACCTAGGCCTAGGTATGGGCTGATATCAGGATAGGTTGGGATAAATCTAGATATTTCTAGATAGTTTTATTAATATCTTTATATAGATTGATATATAGTTAGACACACCTAACCAAGTTAGACATACCTAGCCAAGTTAGCCCCACCTA
>Ga0209345_10003822_pt1 | contig 15147 bp, 9 predicted proteins | sample Cruoilmetagenom7_FD_187294 | JGI IMG/M metagenome (GOLD analysis project Ga0209345, IMG submission 187294) | Oil polluted marine microbial communities from Coal Oil Point, Santa Barbara, California, USA - Sample 7 (SPAdes) (version 2) | ecosystem: Environmental > Aquatic > Marine > Oil seeps ... | reverse complement strand
CGCGCCGGGCAGGGGGGTCATCAGGTGGCCGCCGGTTTCGGTCTGCCACCATGTGTCGACGATGGGGCAGCGGCTTTGGCCTACGACCTCGTGATACCATGTCCAAGCCTCGGGGTTGATCGGCTCGCCCACCGTGCCAAGGATGCGCAGGGACGACAGATCGCTTTTGGTGACAAAGTCCTTGCCTTGGCCCATCAGTGCGCGGATCGCGGTGGGGGCGGTGTAGAATTGCGTGACTTTGTGCTTTTCGCAGACCTGCCAGAAGCGGCTGGCATCGGGGTAGGTTGGCACGCCTTCGAACATGAGCGTGGTGGCGCCATTGGCCAGTGGGCCATAGACGATATAGCTGTGGCCAGTAACCCAGCCGACATCTGCAGTACACCAGTAGATGTCGCCTTCGTGGTAATCAAAAGTCACCTCATGGGTCAGGGCCGCATAGGTGATATAGCCGCCGGTCGTGTGAACCACGCCCTTGGGCTGGCCGGTGGAGCCGGAGGTGTAGAGAATGAACAGCGGGTCTTCGGCCCCCATCGCGACCGGCTCACAGCTGTCGGATGCTTCCTTCGCCAGCGCGTTGTAGTCACGGTCGCGCGCGTCGTCCCAGGCCACATCGCCGCCAGTGCGGCGCACCACGAGGCATTGCACGGAGGCGTCACATTGCGCCAGCGCCTTGTCGGCATTGGCCTTGAGCGGGGTCGCCTTGCCGCCGCGGGGGGCTTCGTCGGCGGTGATGACGACCTTGGCCTCTGACCCGTTCACGCGGGCGGCAAGGGCGTCGGGTGAGAAGCCTGCAAAAACAATGGAATGGATCGCGCCGATCCGGGCGCAGGCCAGCATGGCATAGGCGGCTTCGGGGATCATTGGCATGTAGATGATGACGCGATCGCCTTTGATCACACCCAGTTCGCGCAGGACATTGGCCATGCGGCAGGTATTGGCGTGCAGCTCGCGGTAGCTGATGTGCTGGGCGTCGTCCTCTGGGTTGTCCGGCTCCCAGATGATCGCAGTTTGATCGCCCCGCGTTTCAAGATGGCGGTCAATGCAATTAGCGCTGACGTTCAACTCGCCATCGGCGAACCAGTTGATCTTGACTGCGCCGAGGTCAAAATTCACGTCCCGCACTTGGGTGAACGGTTTCATCCAGTCGATCCGCTGCGCTTGGTCGCGCCAGAACCCATCTGGGTCGCTGATCGAGGCGTCGTACATGCGGGTATAGCTATCTGCGTTCACATGGGCGCGGGCGACCATGTCGGCGGATGGCGGATAGGTCTTAGCGGTGGCGTCGGACATGGTGGTTCCTCCCTGAATGTACGCGTCATGCCGTGGGATGCAGGTCAGGCCTGCTTCACCTCGGCGTCCTCCTCGGCTGGATCATAACGGCCCGTGAAAAGAAGTGAATAAGCAACTGGAATACAAGGGGTTGTCTGTAAAGGTTTTGCTAACGCAGAAAGGGTTTTGTAAATTTACTCTGTAATGTTGTGGTTTTATGCGTGTTTTCAGTGGTTTGCCGGTTAAGTCATGCTTTGCTGTTATCGTGATAGAACATTTGCCCCTTTTCACAGGGTTGGCAGGCCGCGCGGCGCGAGGTAGCTTGTTTGCCAATCCGCTCGGAAAGGGCGGCATTCAAGGGAGAAAATCATGAACAAATTTCTAAGCGGCGCAGCCGCCTGTGCACTCAGCGTGGCCTTTGTTGGTCAAGCGGCAGCGACCGAATGGAACGCCTCTGTCTGGGGCAAGCGCCGCGCCTTTACTGAGCACGTTGAGAAGATTGCTGAACTGGTCTCTGAGAAGACCGATGGCGAGTTCACCATCAACGTGAGCTACGGCGGCCTGTCCAAGAACCGCGAAAACCTCGACGGGATCTCCATCGGCGCGTTTGAAATGGCCCAGTTCTGCGCCGGCTACCACGCCGACAAGAACCGCGCAATTACGGTGCTGGAACTGCCGTTCATTGGCGTGAGCAACCTCGAAGAAGAAGTCGCGGTCAGCAAGGCTGTCTATGACCACCCCGCCGTGGCCGAAGAAATGGCCCAGTGGAACGCTAAGATGCTGATGACATCGCCCATGCCACAGTACAATCTGGTCGGCACCGGCGAGCCTGCAACAACGCTTGAAGCCTTTGAAGGCATGCGGGTTCGTGCAACAGGCGGTTTGGGCAAAGCGTTCGAAGCTGTCGGCGCGGTGCCAACGTCGGTGACGTCTTCGGAAGCCTATAACGCGATGGAATCGGGTGTTGTTGACACTGTTGCTTTCGCTCAGCACGCGCACCTGTCCTTTGGCACGATCAACAAGGCCGATTGGTGGACCGCGAACCTTAACCCCGGCACTGTGAACTGCCCGGTTGTGGTCAATATCGACGCTTATGATGCGCTGACGGACGAAGAGCGCGAAGCGCTCGACGGCTCGGTTGACGAGGCGCTGGATCACTATTTGGCCAACTATGGAGAGCTGCTCAAGAAGTGGGATTCCATCCTGGAGGAAAAGGGCGTCGAAAAGGTTGAATTCAGCGAAGACGTGATCGCCGAGTTCAAAGCCAAGGCCGCTGATCCAGCGCGCGAAGCGTGGATCAAGGACATGGAAGCTCAGGGCATTCCCGGGCAGGAACTCTATGACCTCGTTATGGAAACCCTTGAAAAAGAACGCGCCTCCAACTAAACGGCGCTTGCTCAAATTGACTTGGGGCCGTGCGGAGTACCGCGCGGCCCTTGGTCTCTGCGCAGATATTCATTGAAAGGGATCGCCAATGGCTGGTTCATCTGCCGTGCTGGAGGACAGCAGTCTTCTTAGCCGCCTCGACAGAGGATTGCTGAAGCTGGAAACCATTTTTGCACTGATCTCGGGCATTGCTGTCTTTATGCTCATGGTGCTGGCCGTCTGGTCTGTTGGGGGGCGCAAGTTCTTTGCCTCGCCGCTGCCGGGCTATGTCGATTGGATCGAAGCCGCGATGCCTTTCATCGCGATCATGGGCATCGCCTACACGCAACGGATGGGCGGGCATGTTCGGATGGATATTGTTATTGGCCAGCTCAGGGGCCGCGCGCTTTGGGCGGCGGAGCTGTTGTCGGTGGTGCTGATCCTTCTGCTCATGCTGGCCCTCACTTGGGGCGCATGGGCGCATTTCGACCGCAGCTTTGACATGACTAAACCGCTGTGGAGCCGCGACAGTTCGATCGACATAGGCCTGCCGATCTGGCCCAGCAAACTGGTGGTGCCGCTGGCCTTTGGCGTGATCTGCCTGCGATTGGTGCTCCAAATCTGGGGCTATGGACGGGCAATGGTGCTGGGGCTTGAACGCCCTGTCGCCGTGCCGCTGGTGCAATCCGCGGCGGAACAAGCAATGGCCGAGGCCGAACATCTGGATGGACGCGACTGATGGATCCTATTGAAATCGGCCTTTGGGTCTCGGCTGGCATGATGGTCATGGTGATCTTGGGCATGCGGGTGGCTTTTGCCGCCGCCATGGCTGGGCTTGTGGGCCTGATCTGGATTTTCTGGGCCAAGAAGGGCATGGAGTGGGACCAACTCGGCTGGGCGCTGACTGTGGCGATCAAGACCGCCGGGCAGGTGCCGCATTCCAAGGTATCCAGCCAGACACTGTCGCTCATCCCGACCTTTATTCTCATCGGTTTTCTGGCCTATTACGCGGGTCTGACCAAAGCGCTTTTCGAGGCGGCCAAACGCTGGATCGCTTGGGTGCCGGGCGGCTTGGCCGTGTCGACCGTTTTCGCGACGGCGGGCTTTGCTGCTGTGTCGGGCGCGTCGGTGGCGACGGCGGCGGTTTTCGCGCGTATCGCGATCCCTGAGATGCTGAAGATCGGCTATAACAAACAGTTCGCGGCGGGTGTTGTGGCGGCAGGCGGCACGCTGGCCTCGCTGATCCCGCCTTCGGCGATCCTCGTGATCTATGCGATTATCGTGGAGCAGGACGTGGGCAAGCTGCTGCTCGCGGGCTTCATCCCCGGCGCATTCTCTGCCGTAGTCTATGCAATCCTGATTGTCGGCATCGCGATGATCTGGAAGAACGTCGGCCCGCCCGTCGGCGGCTACACATGGCGCGAACGCTTTGCGTCATTGCCAGCCGCACTGCCGATTGTGGCCGTCGTCGTGATCATCATCTTCTTCGTCTACAACCCCTTCGGTGATGCCTGGGGCACGCCGACCGAGGGCGGGGCCGTGGGGGCGTTTATCGTCTTCTGCATGGCGGTATTCCGGGGCATGCGCCTGACCGAGTTGAAGGAAGCGCTTTTGGAGACCGCAAAGCTCACGGTGATGATCTTCACCATCATTTGGGGCGTGCTGATCTATGTGCGGTTCTTGGGCTTTGCTGATCTGCCGGGTGCTTTTGCCGAGTGGATTTCCTCGCTTGAGACCTCGCCGATGCTGATCCTGATCTGTATCCTGCTGGCCTATGCGGTGCTGGGGATGTTCATGGACGCCATCGGGATGCTGCTGCTAACGCTGCCTGTGGTTTACCCCGCAGTTATGGCGCTCAACGGGGGCGAGATGGTCTCGGCCGCGGACAGTGCCTTTGGCATGTCCGGTCCAATGTGCGCAATCTGGTTCGGTATTTTGGTGGTGAAAATGGCGGAGTTCTGTCTCATCACCCCGCCTATCGGTCTGAACTGCTTTGTCGTCGCAGGCGTGCGCCCAGACCTCAGCGTACAGGACGTGTTCCGCGGCGTGATGCCCTTCTTCGTGGCGGATGCGGTGACTATCGGCCTGCTGGTGGCCTTCCCGCAGATTGTGCTTTGGCTGCCGTCCTTGGCGGGCTAATCAGCCAGCAACAGGCTTCTCCGCGGCGGCTTCTTCTGCCGCGGAGAGCGTTGTATCGGGATCCGATTTGTCGAGGAAATTCCCGATGATATGAAGCGATGTGATGTTCTCGCAGATCACCTTGAACACCACGAGGAAGGGAACAGCGACGAGCGCCCCGGCGATCCCCCAAAGCCAACCCCAAAATACCACCGTCAAAAACACCGCGACTGTGTTCAACTCCAACCGTCGTCCGACAAGGTAGGGGGTCACAAACTGTCCCTCGATCCCCGTGAGGATCTGATAGCCAATGGGGGCAAGGACCGCAAAGCCCAGGCTGTCGAAAGTCGCGATGGCGTAAGCCCCCACGAGGATCGAGCCAATCACCCCGCCGATATAGGGCAGGAAGTTCAGCAAGAAGGCTGCCAAACCAAAGATATACGGCACAGGAAGACCAAGCGCGAACAGGTAAAGCCCAATAGAAATGCCAAGGCCCGCGTTGATCATCGTGATGGTCAGCAGATAACGCGACACGCGGCGCTCAACGTCATACACCGCCATAAGGGCGCGCTTCTTGCCAGTGAAAGTCTGGAAGGACTGGACCAGCTTGAGATAGAACATATCGCCAGAGGCCAGCAGGAAAAGTGCTAAGATCAGGGCCACAGCTATTGTGCCCCCGACCTTCATGCCGGTGTTCATCGCATTGTTCAGCAGCCCCGGTTGTTTGACCACAACCTCATCAGGTTCAGCAGTGCCGCCGTTTTCAGTCGTGATATTTTCGACTTCTTCACTGGCAGAGCGAACGCTTTCCACTGTCTCTACCCAGCCTTGCAGCTTGCGCTTGATCTCATTGCCCATGCTGGGGATTTCGTCCGCCCAGGATGCGATGGTTCCGGCAGAAAGCCCAATAAGAAGGAAGATGACAAGGCCAGCGGCTCCGATCAACAACACCGCCCCAAAGGGAGGGGCGATGCCCACCTTTTGAAAGGCTCGGATCAGGGGGCTAAGGGTCAGCGCCAAAAGAAAGCCGAGCAGGATCGGCAGCAAAAGGTCTTTGGCAAAATAGGCGGTGACGAAAAGAGAGAGGAGAACCAAGACTTCTAAAAGTCTTCTGATCGCGGTGATATCACTCAATGTACGTCCCCCTCGTGCCGCCCGCCACGCCGCGCGGCAGCCCTGCACAGCAAACGCGCGAAAGCGCGAAAAGTTCATTCGGCAGGGCCGAATAATTCAGGGGCTTAGGGCCAGATGCCTATTCGTTGGTCCCGCTATCTGCGGTTTGCAGCCGCAACGCATGCCCGCCGAGGGCGCGAAATGCGCGCTGGCGGCAGGTGAGTACGATGATCTGCATGTCGCTCGCTTGACGGTGCAAGGCGTCGAACATCCGCTCAATCCGGTCGTCATCGGTAAACACCAGTGCATCATCAAGGATCACCGGCGCGATCCTTCCCGCGCGGGCCAACATCTTGGCAAAAGCCAGACGAACCATCAGCGCCACCTGTTCCTGCGTGCCGCCCGACAGGATGTCGATTGCCTCTTCCCGGCCATTGCGGGTCAGTGCATGGGGCAGCAGAGTTTCTTCGCCCCATGACAGTTCTGCGTCGGGCCAGAGCAGCTGCAACAGGGGTTTTAGCTCGGTCACGATGGGGGCGAAATAACGGTCTCTGGCCTCGTTACGGGCGTTTTGCAGGGTGCTTTCAAGGCGGGTCAGCACCGCGACTTCATGTTCAATCCGGGCAAGCGTGGCGTTGGCTGCCTGCAATTCCTGCGCGGTTTCGGCCAACCGCTCTTCGACCGCATCGCCCGACGCACGGCTGATCCGCTCGTTCAAACGCGCAAGCAGGGGGTGCAGCCGGGCAATTTCGTCACGGGCCTGCGTCTCGACGGATTGCGCACGGGCAAGGGCCGCGTGGAGGCTCGCCAAATCCGGAGCGGTCTGAGCCTTTTGAGCATGCTCGGTCTGCGCCTTCGTCAAGGATGCGGCTGTGCTTTCCACCAGGGCGGCAAGGGCGTCTTCGGATAGGTCACCAAGTTTGGCCTGTTGCGTCTCAGCGCGGGTCAGTCGGTCGCGTAGGGAGGTAAGCAGGGTATCCGCACGGGCGGCTTCGGTGCGGGCTTCGGCAAGCTGCTCGGCGGCGGCTTCGCGGCTGTTGCGGCATGCCTCCAGCTTGGTTTGCGCGGTTTGCAGGGCGGTTTCCGCCGTGTCGAGGTCTGGCGCATCTGCTTGGGCATCGGAGGCTGGAATGTCAGCCAGTGCTGCGCGCAGGGGGGCAATGCCGTCGGGGGCGAGGCTGGCAAGCACCGCTTTTGCCTCGCCATGCTCCCGCTGCGCGTCGATGCGGGCGGTTGCGGCTGCGCGGGCAGCATCTAGATCCGCGGCCCCGGCCCCGGCCAGCGCCAGCGCTGCGCGCAATTTGTCCGTCGCGGCTTCGAACGCGGTGTCGTCCTGTCCGCCCGCGCCGGGGCGCACTTCTAGCGTACCAATGCCCGCGATTGTCAGATTAGTCGCATGGCGCAGGGGCAGGACGCTGCCGTTGGCAAGCGGGCCTTTGGGGCCGGTAATGGTTTCGGCGTTGCCTGCCGCATAATGCGCGATCACCTGTGTCGCCGTGGCGTCGCGCGCCGCGCGGACGGCGGTTTGTTCGGCGGCCAAAGCCTCAATTCGTTGCAGGGCCGCACCGTCTGGCCCAACCCGCGCCGCAGCCTCGGCGGCCTCCATCCGGCTGCGGGCGGCTTCGGCTTGGGCGATCCGGGTTTCCAAGGTCTGCCGGCGCTCGGCGCCATCGCGGGCCGCACGGGCAAGCTGTGCGCGGCGGTGTTGGTCTTGCGCGCCTTCAAACCGCCGCCGCGCTTCTTGCAAAGCGGCCTCGGCGCCTTCAAGCGCGGTGCGCTGTTGTTCAAGGGTGTCATGCGCAGCCTGTGCGACCTTTTCAGCGTTTTGGACCTCCGTTTGCGCGGCTTTCTGTTCTGCCTGTGACGCGCGCAGGCTTTCCAGCCGGGCAGCGGCGCTTTCGGCATTCAGACGTGCCAGTTCTGCGGCGCGGGCCAAGGTTTCTACTTCCTCCGCATGACGCTCGGCGGCGGCATGGGCGGCGCGGGCGGCGTCAAGTTTTCTACGGCGATCCTCAGCGGCCTCTGGCGCTTCGAGGTCACGCAATGCGCGGCGGCTGCGGGCCCGCTCTGCCAAGGCGTCCTGCAATTCGCGCGCGGTCGCGTTGAGCGCGTCGCGCCTGTCGGTCAGGTCCGCTGCCCGGTCCTGCGCGTCTTTCCACGGCCCGCCGGTGCGGGGCCGCCCTGTGCTGGTGGCATAGAGCCCCAGTTCCTCGCGGCAGCGCGCCAGCGCCTTGTCCATGCGCCGCCCGCCGGTCATCGCCTCAACCTCCGCGCCGACCGAGGTCATCAAGTCGCGCCGGGCCTCCAGCGCCAGTTTTTCTTCCTTAGTTGAGCCGCCGGTCAAAGCTGTCATGCCTTGACGCACCCAGATCAGCCCCGAGGGGCCGCCCGCATCCCCGCCGAGCAGTCGTGCAATCCACGCCTCTGCCTCATCCGCCTGCGCGACCAATGTGCTGCCCCGGTGGACCGTTGCGAGGGGCTTTTGCAGCCATCTTTTAAACAGAACAAAGCGGCCTGCGTCAGTTTCCACTTCCACCGTCACTTCAGGCGCGCCGCCGGCATGGGGCCGCAGGGCCGAGATGTCCTTGTCGCGCGATCCGTAGGGTTTGAAGAACAGCGCCTGAATGGCGTCAAAAAGGGTGGATTTGCCGTGTTCATTAGGCTCGCAGAGCACATTGATCCCGTCGCCGATGCCAATCACCTGTGCGGGATCGGTAAAGCGGCGAACGTTGTTGAGAATGATCGAACGGATTTTCACGCGTCGGCCTCCCGCACATAGGCATGCAACCGGGCAAGGGCATCTGCTGCCACATCGCGTTCCTGCTGCGAAAGCGTCTCGGACTCGGCCTCCTTGACCAATGTGTCCGCCGCCAAGCGCAGCGCGCCGCCGCGGTCGATCTCGTCCAAATCAGTGCTGTCGTATTGCGTGCCGAGGGCGTCTGTCACCAAATCAAAATGCGCGAAATCGGGGGCTGATGCCGCGGCTGCGCGGGCAAGATCAGCGCGGTCAGGCAGGCTGGCCCAGCCCCGCGCAGTGATCCGCAGCAAATGATCGCGGCGTCCCTGATCGGGGAGAACTGCAGCCAGCGCGGCGGCCGCATCTTGGCGTGGGTGCAGGGTCAGATCCGCCTCAGACCATAGGAAACTGCCCGTCTCAATATCCTCAACCAGCGGCTGCGCGCCGGGGGCGTTCAGGGTGACAAGCAGGCAGACACCTCGGCGGCCATGTTTGAACCGGTCCTGCTCGGGGCTGCCGCAATAATGCACACGGTCAGAAACCGCCATTCGCCCGTGCCAATCCCCAAGTGCCAGATAATCAAGCCGTGCCGAACGGTCGCGATTGGGCGCAATGGCATCGCCGCTCTCGGTGAAATCGGTGACACCTCCGTGGGCGAGGCCGATCCGCAGGCTGCCGTCCGGGTTGTCCATCCTGTCCAGCGGTTCCGTTGGGTCGCTGGCACCTGCACGGAAAGCCACGGGGCAGGGCAGTAGGGTCGCACCGGGGGCGAGCTCCACCGGGGCCGCCTCGGTCAACGGGCGAACATTGGCGGGCGCATCTTGGCAGATCGTTTCCCACAATGGTTCGGCATCGCGCAGGTTGTCGTGGTTGCCGGGAAGGATCCACCACGTCACTTGCGGCACTTCGCCCATTGCCATCAGCGCTTGGCGCAGCACGCTGGGCGATGGCGTGGCCGTGTCGAAAGTATCGCCCGCGAGCAGAACATGCCCGGCGCCCCGCGACACAGCGGCTTGGCCAATCTTGGCGATCACGGCGTGCCGCGCCTCCATCAAGCGCCCCCGGATATTGCCGTCAGGGGGCTGGGGGATGTTGGCGAACTTGCGGCCAATATGCAGGTCAGAGGCGTGGATGAAGCGAAAGGTCATGCGAATGTCCTGCAAAGGGCGCGGCGGCGGGATGAGATTGGCGCGACGGCCCAAGCGGTCATGCTGGGGCGTCGCTGCTGTGTGGGCCCATTCATGGCATTCTGTGCAGGAAGTTCAAGCGTACTGGGCAGTGCTCAAGCGCAAAGAGGGCCGCGTGCTGCGCGGTGGCGATTGCTGCGGCAGGCGCTCAGAAAGGGTTGACGGCTTGCGGGAAAAAAATCTCAATAAACTGTGGTAGAAGGCGTACACTGCGCTAGATCATGTGGAACCGCATTATAATCTGGTCCCATCCTTGGTGGAATGAGCCGAAGACGAAGATGTTATTGAAACAAGCGTTCCCCCGTTTACCGATCCTGCAAGGGTCAGGTGGCCTGCGCCAGTATCGCAGTTATATTGCGACCAATCATCCCGCTGCAACAAACTCTTTCTCACATAAAAAGTAGCAAAAACAACAACGATGACCCAAAACTTCCAAAAAGTTCTAGAAGCCGCACCGTCCCCCTTTGTTTTGCTGGATAGTGAATTGCGGGTTGTTTGGGCCAATGCGACTTACCTGAAAACCACCGGACGCAAAGCCGATAAGCTGATCGGTCGTAAGTTGATGGAAGAATTTCCCTCAGATCCCGATAGCGTTTCCGGTAAGATGCTCCGAGGGTCATTTGACCGTGTGCGCAGGGACTGCGTTGCCGATCATTTGCCGGTCATTCCCTATCCGATCTCCGGTCCCGACGGACAGATCGAGGAACGCTACTGGAGCGCGACACACACACCCATTCTAGACAACAACGGCGAGCTTGAATTCATTCTGCAGCATACGCAGGACATTACCGCGCTCTACCACAGTGAATCCGCGGGAGCAGCGCCTTCCGGGTCTCACGCTGACATGTTGCGCCGGGCGCAGGAAGTATCACAGCAAAACCTCGAGTTGGATTCGGCGATCAACGTGTTCAAGTTGGTCTTTGAGCAGGCGCCGAACTTTATGGTCACCCTGATGGGGCCGAACCATGTGTTCCGCACGGTGAACGACGCTTATTACCGCCTCGTAGGACAGCGCGAAATGATTGGGAAGTCTGTCCGCGAGGCGATCCCGGAGATTGAGGGTCAAGGCTTTTTAGAAATGCTCGACAGTGTTTACCGTACGGGCGAACCCATTAGCCTGAATGGTGCAGAGGCTTTCGTGCAACGAACGCCTGATGCGCCCCCAGAGCAGGTCTTTGTCGATTTTATATATCAACCCCTGAAAAATGCCGAAGAAGAAACAATCGGCATCGTTGTGCAGGGCCATGATGTAACCGCGCAGAAGTTTGCAGAAGCGAGCCTGCGCGAAGCCGAAGAGCGGTTCCGCACGATGGCCCATGTCATGCCAGTGCATGTTTGGACGGCGCTTCCGAATGGTGAGTTGGATTGGTTAAGCGATCAGGTTTATAGCTACACCGGCGCTACGTCCGGATCGCTGGAAGGCAACGCTTGGGCTAATGTCGTCCACCCGGACGACCGCGCCGGTGCCGCCGAAATTTGGGGCCGCGCCTTAAGCGAAGGCAATGGATATGACACGGAATTCCGCATTCGCCGTGCGGATGGGATATACCGCTGGCACCTTGTGCGCGCCGCACCGATTAAAAACTCAGATGGCACGCTGCTACGCTGGGTCGGAACCAATTCTGATATTCACGATCAAAAAGCGATGTCAGAACAGCTGGCCAATCTGAACGCGACACTTGAAGATCGGGTGGAGAAGCGGAACCGCGAATTGGAAGAGTTGCACACCCGGCTGGCACAGAGCCAGCGGGTTGAGGCGATTGGTAATTTGGCGGGCGGCATTGCGCATGACTTTAACAACCTATTGCAGGTGATGACCGGCAGTCTGACGATGGCTGCCCGCGAGATGCCGGCGGAAAGCCCGGCGCGCACGCGGATCGACGCCGCCATGCGGGCGGTGGAGCGCGGTGCTTCGCTGTCATCGCAGCTTTTGGCGTTCAGCCGTCGCCAGCCCCTGCAGCCGCGCCCATTGGACCTGCGTGATTTGCTGACGGACATTGACGACATGCTGCGCAGCGCACTGGGCGAAGGTGTGACCTTGGACATTAAGGCGCCCGACACGCTTTGGCCTGCTTTTGTCGACGCCGCCAGCACGCAGAACGCCGTTCTTAACCTTGTGCTGAACGCCCGCGACGCGCTGGAAGACCGTGGGGCGTTGCGCATTGCAGTCGCAAACAGCGAATTCAGCGCCAAAGACCTCGCAGATGAGCCTGACTTGTCACCCGGTAAATACGTCGAGATCAAAGTCATGGACAACGGTCCCGGCATCCCGCCAGAAACGCTGGAAAAGGTCTTTGATCCTTTCTTTACCACAAAGCCCGTTGGCAAGGGGACGGGGCTTGGGCTGTCGACTGTCTATGGCTTTGCGCGTCAATCCGGTGGCCGCGTGACCATCGACAGCCAGCCCGGGCTGGGCACCACAGTCAGCCTGTTGCTGCCTAAATCCCAAGACGCGGCGCAGCCTTTGCGTTTGCATGATGCAGATAACATCAGTGGCGGCAACGAAGTTGTGCTGCTGGTGGAGGACGACGCCGACGTCCGTGACGCAACATCGGCCATGCTCAACGATCTGGGCTACCGGGTGCGCGCAGCGCAAGACCCTGCCGCGGCGCTGAGCCTCGCGCAGGCAGAACCGGATTTCGATCTGGTGGTGTCGGACGTCGTGATGCCCGGCAAGATGACCAGCCGGGAACTGGCGGACATTTTGGAACAAGAGCATCCCGGTTTGCCATTCCTGTTTATCTCGGGCTATTCGCAAGACGCCATTGTGCGCGATGGACGTGTGGATGCCGGGGTCAACTTGCTAAGCAAACCCTTCACCCGCGATGCCTTGGCGCTGCGCGTGCGCGAAGCGCTAGACGCGTCGGGCAGGGCGGGCGCGCAGACGCAACAAGACCATGACCGCCCCCGGCGCATCCTGCTCTGTGAAGATGACGCATTAATCCGTCTCGACATTGCCGACATCCTCGAAGGGCTGGGGACGAATGTCACCGAAACCGGCACCGGACACGAAGCGCTGCAAATGTTGAAAACGGGCGAGTTTGATGCTCTGTTAATTGACGTCGGCCTGCCTGACATGTCCGGCGAAGATGTCGCGATGCAAGTGCGCGATGCCTGCCCGAAAATTCCGATCATCTTTGCCACCGGCCAATCCGAAGTTCAGGCAGCGCAGAAGCTGGGCAATTGCGGGATCATTCACAAACCGTTCGGCGACCGCGATTTGGCGCAGGCGCTTGCACGATTGGGCGTGCTGCCAAAGTCCAAGGCGCTCGCTATCGCATGAAACGATAGCTCGGCTGGCTGAGATATTAGCGCATGGAGCTGATGTTGTCTGAGGCTGCCTGCCATGGCGGAGGCCTAAACATGCGGCGTTTTGCGCAGCCTCACTTTCTGGTGAGGGGATCGACAGCATTGCGTCGGGTTCCTATATCTAGGGCATGCGCATCCTGCTTCGCCTTGCCACATTCTGCCTTTCGCTCGTTCTTTTGACGGGCATTTTGGCGCATGACCTGGCGGCGGCGAACATGTCGATGCAGATGTCTGGATTGACCTCATCCGCAATAATGGAAGAGGGCGACGACTGCACCGCTTGTTTGCAGGAAGGTCAAGGCGAGGCGGTGTGTGATATTGATTGCACGGCTCCCGTGTTTGTCACTTCGCAGATGCTCCAATCCCAACCCGAGAGCGTGAACCGCTTCTTTGCGCCTGTGCCAAGTGATCTTGGCCTCACTGGCGTTGATCTCGGGTCCGACCCGAACCCACCGCGAACCACCTCCCTGAGTTGACCGGCCGCACCCAAGGGTGACGGCCCGGTCTCGCGACGTTTGCTGCCAATCCGCAGCGACGCGCTCGACCTTATCCGTCACTTTCGGGAACGACCTTTATGTCTATTCATCCATCGCGCGATATGTCGCGCAGGCGTGTGCTGTCCAGCGGGCTTGCCGCAGTTGGGGCGACGCTGATCCTACCTCATGCCTCTCTCGCGACGACAACGGGGGCGGCGGTCCGTGCGCTGCATTATGACGGCGATGCACTCGTTGCGGCTTCGGCGCGCGCGCTGTGGCGCGTATCGTCTTCGAACGACATCCAGCATTTGCCGCTGGAGCGATCAATCACCAAAATCGCCAGCCACCCCGAGACTTCGGGCACTTTGTTCGCCTCGGTTGATCCTATCGGCCTCATGCGCAGCCGTGATGGAGGACGCACATGGGCAGACGCCAGCGCGGGCCTGCCTGCGACCCGCGTCACGGCGCTGACCCAAGCGGCTCTTGAGCCAGACATGCTCTATGCAGCCCTTGCGGACGACGGGCTTTGGCGCAGCCAAGACGCTGGCGAAAGCTGGGAATTTGTCATGGATCGGCCCTATGTCGACGGATCTGAACGCGAGGTGCTGTCGCTGGTCTCGGTGGGCAATCCGACCGGGATGGGCGGCATCTGGCTTTATGCCGGGACCGACGCTGGGCTGACCCGCGTGCCGGATTGCTTTTGCCGATGGCAGGACGTGACGCCGGGCGATGCGATGGATGCGCTGGCCGCGGGCAAGACGCCACCACCTGCCAAACCCTTACCTGAGGGTCAATCGATTACCCATCTTGCCCTCTCACCCAAAGCGCCGGAGCAGCTCTACGCCGGGTTGCCGAGTGGCCTTTGGACGTCGACAGACGCGGGCGTGAATTGGACCCTTACCGCACCGGGAAAGATCGACGCGTTGGCTGTCGATCCTGCGGACCCTGAACACCTTGCCGCCCGCCGCGACGGCACGGTTTCGGTCAGCCGCGATGGCGGCCTGACCTTTGACACTCTCAACATCCCTCAAGGAGATCAGACATGAACAGTAAATACACCCTTGGCACGGCCGCGGCCCTCACCGCCGCCGGTATCATCGGTTTTGCCACCTTTGGTATGGCTGAAAGCGACAAAACGGCGCCCGCCGACACCGCAGCCAGCACCGTCCCGGCGGACCGGCAAATGACCATCTGGCGCGATCCGTCCTGTGGCTGCTGCGACGCCTATGCCGACTATGCCGAAGAGAACGGTTATCACGTCACTCGCATCGACGATCGGGATTTCGACAAACGCTCGGTCGAGGTCGGCGTGCCGGAACAGGGGCTGGGGTGCCACCTTGCCGAGGTCGATGGCTACTACGTCAGCGGTCTGGTGCCGGTTGAGATCATCCAGCGCCTGACGTCTGAACGCCCCGATGTCACCGGGATCACGCTGCCCGGTATGCCCCAGAACGCGCCCGGCATGGCAGGCAAGAGCGGCACGCTCAAAACCTATGCTTTCGGTGAGGACGGCGTGGCTGTGTATTCAAATGAATGAGGTCGGAATGATGAATATGATGAACGGGACTATGAT
>Ga0209345_10003821_pt1 | contig 15150 bp, 14 predicted proteins | sample Cruoilmetagenom7_FD_187294 | JGI IMG/M metagenome (GOLD analysis project Ga0209345, IMG submission 187294) | Oil polluted marine microbial communities from Coal Oil Point, Santa Barbara, California, USA - Sample 7 (SPAdes) (version 2) | ecosystem: Environmental > Aquatic > Marine > Oil seeps ... | reverse complement strand
TCACCGGGCTCTTGGGGATCAATGTGGGCGGCATGCCCGGCGCGGATGACGTGCGCGCATTCTGGCTGGTCTGCGCCGGGCTGGTGTTGCTGGGGGTGGCGTTGATGGCGATTTTCTGGCGCATGGGGCTCTTGGGGCGGCGCTAACCTCGGTTCTGGCGCGCCGACGCGAGGGATACATCGGTCAGCGGTACGCGCACGCCCGCGCGGATCACCGCCGGGTCGTAGGGTTTGCGCGCAAACACCTCTTCGACCAGCGGGGCAAAAAATTCCAGCGGCAGGTTGTCGTACTCGGGATCAAAGCTGGCCTGATCCCAGCGTTCGCAAAACTCGGCGCAATCGTCAAAATAGGCATTGCCCCGGTGACGGTCGCGCTTGTGCTGATCAAACCCGTCAAGGTGCTGGCCATAATAAAGCATCTGGAAATCGCCATGGGTCGCCACGCACCAGGTGCATTGTTCGCGCAAAAACGGCTTGAGGATCGTCGCGGCGTATTCGTCGTGATTGTAGGGCGCATAGATATCGCCAATGTCGTGCAAGAGTGCGGCGACCACCCAATCGGTATCCGCGCCCCCGCGCCACGCCCGTGTGGCCGACTGGACAGAGTGCCCAAGCCGGGTGATCTGATAACCTGACAGGCTCTGATCCAGATCGACCAGCGCGCTCAACAGGCGCTTGGCCGTGTGTCGGGTATGGTCGATCTCATGGGCGGTGAGGAATTCGTAGTCTTCTTTGGTGCCGTCCTTCATTTGTCTGAAACTGACCGTGTCCATGCCTGCGCCTCCGCTTGTGTTGGTGCGGCCAGACTGCTGCACTCAGTGACCCCGGTCAAGTTTGGTCGAGAGGTGAATCAGGCTCTCGGAACTGCGCACGCCCTTGGCCTCGCCGATGCGGTCCAGGGTCTCATCCAGCGCTTCGGTGGTCTCCGCCTCAATCATCACGATCAGGTCGAACCGCCCCGAAGTGGTATGCACCCGGCGCACCTGTGGCAGCGATTTCAGCCGTGCCAGCACCGTTGGGCCAGAGCGCGGCTCGATGCTGACCAGCGCCGTTGCGCGCAGGGCAGGGCGTGTCTCGGCGCTCAGCCTCAGGCTATAGCCCGTGATGACCCCAGAGGTTTCCAGCCGGTCAAGCCGCGCCTGCACGGTGGTGCGCGCCAACCCCAATTTGCGCGCCAGTGTCGCCACCGGCAGGCGGGCGTTTTCCTGCAAGAGTGCGATCAAGGCATGATCAGTTTCGTCTATTTGCATGATCACCTCGTCAATATGACGACTATATCTGCCAATATATACGAAATGACACCATGAATCGACGAGAATTCGCGGCACACTCAAAGAAAAGACGCAGCAGATTGAGGTATGTCCGATGAAAAACGCCGCCCCCTGGTCCGATCCGCGCGCCCATCTGATGCGCCAGACCCCCGATGCGGCGCTGCTCTATTTCTCACCCGACCAATTGCAAGCCACCGCCCGAGCCTTTCAGTCCGGGTTTCCGGGGCTTGTGACCTATGCGGTCAAGGCCAATCCGGGGGCCGAGGTGCTGGCCAATCTGGTGGCGGCGGGGATCACTGCCTTTGACGTGGCCAGCCCCGAGGAAATGCGCGCCGTGCGCGACGTCTGCCCCGATGCCGTGCTGCATTACAACAACCCCGTGCGGTCCCTCCCCGAGATCGAGGTTGCGGCGCAAATGGGCGTGCGCTCCTATTCCATCGACTGCCTGCGCGAATTGGACAAGCTGACGGGGCGGATTGCACCGGATGCCGAAATCACCGTGCGGCTTGCCCTGCCGGTGCGCGGCGCGGCCTATGATTTCGGGGCCAAGTTCGGGGTTGGTCCCGACCGGGCTGCGGAATTGCTGCGCGTGGTCACAGACCGCGGCTTTACCCCGTCGATGACCTTTCATCCCGGCACCCAATGCGCTGACCCGGCGGCATGGGGGGCCTATATCAGTGTCGTCGCCGAGGTGGCGCATGCGGCGGACGCGCGTCTGGCGCGGATCAATGTGGGCGGCGGCTTTGCGTCGCACCGGACCGGGACCACGCCGGATCTGACCGCGGTTTTTGATCACATCGGGGCCGAGGTGGCGCGGGTCTTTGGGCCCAATGCTCCGGCGCTCGTGTGCGAGCCGGGCCGCGCCATGGTCGCCGAGGCGTTCTGCCTCGCCGTGCGCGTCAAGGCGCTGCGCGACAGTGGCGCCATCTTTGTCAATGACGGGGTCTACGGCGGTCTCACCGAAATCCGCGATATCGGCGCGCCGGACCGCCTCACCGTGCTGGCCCCGGACGGCACGCCCCGCACCGGCGCGCCGCTGCCGCGCGTGGTCTTTGGTCCGACCTGCGACAGCATCGACCGGCTGCCTGATCCTCTGCCTCTGCCGTCGGATCTGGCCGAGGGCGATTACTTGCTGATTGCGGGCATGGGGGCCTATACCCGCTGCCTCAGCACCGATTTCAACGGCTATGGCCTGCGCGAGATTGTGACCGTTGCGCAACTGTAACGCGGCGCTCACAGTGATTTTCATGGAATCGCAACGGATTTCTGCGCAAGCTGAGGACAAGTCCCGGTCGCGCCCTTGACCCCTTGGGCGCGCTCTCGGGCGGCAAAGGCGGTGCGTCATGTCATGGCGGAGTTGGACCAAGAGCGTTCTGGACTGGCTGCGGCCGGGGCCGAGTGAGGCGCACCCGGCCTTTGGCCACCGGCGCGGGCCGGTCAACCATGTGCTCATCCTCGACGGTACGATGTCGAGCCTGTCACCGGGGTTTGAAACCAACGCCGGCCTCACCTACAAATTGCTGCGTGAGGTGTCGGGGGCCAATCTCTCGCTCTATTACGAGGCGGGGATTCAATGGCGCGACTGGCGCGCCACCGGCGACATCGTGATGGGGCGTGGCATCAACCGCCAGATTCGCCGCGCCTATGGCTATCTGGCCAATCGCTACCGCCCCGGTGACCGGATTTTCCTCTTGGGCTACTCACGTGGCGCTTATGCGGTGCGCTCGCTGGCAGGCGTGATCGACCGCATCGGCCTCTTGCGCGCCGAAGAGGCGACAGAGCGCAATGTGCATCAGGCCTTTCGCCATTACCGCTGCACGCCCTCGGGCCGCGCCGCTCAGGCCTTTGCCCGCGCCCATTGCCATGAGAATACCCATGTCGAGATGATCGGTGTCTGGGATACGGTCAAGGCGCTGGGCCTGCGCGTCCCGATTCTCTGGCGCTTTCGCGCCGATGCGCATGGTTTTCACAATCACCAACTGGGGCGCACCACGCGGCACGGCTATCATGCGCTGGCCCTCGATGAGACCCGCAATGCCTATACGCCTGTGCTCTGGGATTGCCCGCCCGAATTCGACGGCCATGTCGAACAGGTCTGGTTCCGGGGCTGTCACTCGGATGTGGGCGGGCAACTCTGCGGCATCCATGCCGCGCGTCCCCTCGCCAATATCCCACTGGTCTGGATGCTTGAGCGGCTTGAGGGCTGCGCGTTGCCGCTGCCCGCCGATTGGCGCGCGCGCTTTCCGCAGGATATCCATGCGCCCTCGGTGGGCACATGGGCGGGCTGGGGCAAGATCCTCGTGCTGCGCCGCCCCCGCGTGGTGGGGCGCGACCGCTCTGAGCGCCTGCATGAGAGCGTGGGGGGTCTTGCCCGCCGTCGCTGGGGCGGCCCGCGTCTGACCGGCGTGTTCAAGCAGCAGGGCGGCACCTGAGCGCGCTCCGCCTCACTCCTTCGGTGCGGCGGTTTCTTCCAGTTGCGACAAGAGCATGGTCTGCAATTCCGCCTCAAGCTCACGGGCGCGGCTGATATAGGCGTCGTTCTCGACCGTCGGGCGCGCCGGGTCCCAGAGCGTTGCCAATTCGCGCACGGATTGGCGGTCATGGTGGTAAAAGGTCTTTTCCAACTCCGCCGCCTCGAATTCCGTCAGCCCCATGTTTTCCAACACATACCGCCCCGCGCGCAAGGAGCTGTCGAACATCTCGCGCACGATGTCATCGGCCCCCGCCTGATAGAGCCGGAACACATGCGTGCGGTCATAGGCGCGGGCGATGATATGCAGGTCCGGGCATTCGCGCCGGGCAAAGCTCACCAGCCGCACCGTGGCCTCCGGATCATCCAACGCGGCGACCAGCACCCGCGCCCGTGCCAGCCCCGCCGCATGCAAAAGGTCTGGCCGGGTCGGATCGCCAAAGAAGCCTTTGACGCCAAACCGGCGCATCCGCTGGATCGCAAGCAGGTCATGGTCCAGAACGACGGTTTCAAACCCGCTCGACCGCACCAACCGGTTGACCACCTGTCCGAACCGCCCGATGCCCGCGATGATCACCGGCCCTGTGGTGTCAATGGTATCGGCCTCCGGGGTCTCGGTGCTGTCCTGCATGCGCCGTGACAAGACATCGTAGAGAATGAACAAGAGCGGTGTGATCAGCATGGTCAGGGCGATCACCAGCAAGATCACCTCGCTCAGCGCAGTGGGCAGCACATGCTGCTGCACCGAAAACGCCACGAGGACAAAGCCAAACTCGCCCGCCTGCGCCAGAGACAGGGTAAAGAGCCACAGATCGCGCCCGCGCAGCGCAAAGACGCGCCCGAGGATATAGAGGATCGCCCCCTTGGTCAGGATCAAAGCAAGGGCAAGGCCGGGGATTACCAGCGGCGCGCCAAAGAGCACGGTGAAATTGATCCCCGCACCCACGGTGATGAAAAACAACCCGAGCAAAAGTCCCTTGAACGGGGCCAGATCGCTCTCCAGCTCGTGGCGGAATTCGCTATTGGCCAGAACGACCCCTGCGAGGAACGCCCCCAACGCGGGCGATAGGCCGACCAGCATCATCAGGAATGAAATGCCCACCACAATCAGCAGGGCGATGGCGGTATACATCTCGCGCAGGCGCGCGGCATGGATAAAGCGAAACACAGGTCGAGTGAGATAAATGCCCGTCAGGATGATCGCTGCCACAGCCGCAATAGTGACCAGAGTCGCCCCCCAACCCGGCAGCGAGGCGATAAAGCTCTGGGCGGCCTGATGCGGTGCGCTCGTGTCGCCATGACCAGCCTCCGCGGTGCTGCGCGACAGCAGTTCGCCCATCACCACATTCGGCGATTTGGGCAAGGCCAGAAGCGGCAAGAAGGCCAGCATCGGGATGACGGCGATATCCTGCGTCAGCAGCACCGAAAAGGCCGAGCGCCCACCGCCCGTCTGCATCAATCCCTTTTCCGACAGGGTTTGCAACACGATGGCCGTTGACGACAGCGCAAAGACAAGGCCAATCGCCAGCGCAACACTCCACCCCAGACCCAAGAGATGCATGCAGGCCAGCATCACCGCCAGTGTTGTCAGGGTGATTTGCAGCCCGCCCAGACCCAAGAGCCGGTGGCGCATGTCCCAGAGCGCGCGTGGCTCCAACTCCAGCCCGATGAGAAAGAGCATCATCACCACGCCGAATTCGGCGACATGCTGCAATTCGGCGGTCTCATGGCCCCCGACCAGACCAAGAACCGGCCCAATCAGGATTCCCGCCGCCAGATAGCCCAGCACCGAGCCGAACCCCAGACGTGCGGCCAGCGGGACGGCAATCACGGTCGCCCCGAGATAGATCGTCGCTTGGAAGAGGAACCCTTCCATCAGCGGTGAGTCGCGTGGCGCGGGAACATGGCGTTACCCCTTGGGCATGCGTAGCACAACATCGCGCCCGCGTTTGTTGTAGCGCAATTCGGTATCCCCGATCGCTGACACCTGCCCGCCATCGAGCCGGTCGCCGACCTGAACCTTTTGGTAGCGCCCGTTCGAGAGTCGCACCAGCGCGCGGCGGCTCTGCGGGCTCCCGTAGACGCCGATCAGGTTGACGTTACGCAGGTTGATGGCGTTGGTCTCGGTGGCAGAGCGTGCCACAGAGGCGGATGTGGGAATATTGGGTGCCACCCGCGCGGCGGCGGCGGTCTGCACCTCGGGTTCCTCATCTTCGCCCGGCGTCGCCTGACCCTGCGCAGGCGCGCGAGCGGCCCGTTCCAGATCCTGCGGCCGCAGTTTGGGTTTGATCGAAACGCCAACGGCCTGCGGCAGGCTCTCGGTCCCGGCCACAGCCCCGCGATTGGCCTCGATCAGCGCAGCCGCGAGCGAGGCAGAGCTGACGGTGGCGGGTTGCACCTCGGGGGCGGGCGGTGGTGCGGCGGCGGCGGCTGCGGCCTCGATCACCGATTGCGGACGATTGCGCGGGCGCAGCGCCGCCAATTCAGAGCGCGTGAGGCCCGACAGCGCGCCGCGCTCTTGCTGTTCGATCAGGTTTTCGGGCCGGGTGCGGGGACGGATGCCGCCCAGTCGCGCCGCTTCGGCGGCCGACTCGGCGCTTTGTTCCAGCCCGGGGACCGGCAGGGCGCGAGTAGGGGTTTCGGGAGGGCGCACGGGCGGCGGACCGGCGCGCACCGTCACCCCGTCCGGGGTCAGCGCGCCCTCGGGCGTGGCCTGCACAAACCCCCGCGCATCCAGCGTGAATTCGGTACCCGGCGGGGCCGGAGAGGCGGGTGTTTCGGGGCGCTGATCCGCCTCTACATCCGGGGCGGAGGGCAGGGCGACCGCATCCTGAAAATTCACCGCCTCGTCAATCGAGGTAAGGTAGAATTCACCAACATCGGTGGTCTCTGCCTGCGCAGGCGCATCGGGGGCCAATTGCCAGATGCCGGTCGCGGCATAGCGTGTCAACGCCTGCTCGGGGGTCAACTCTTGCGGCGTCTCTGGCGCTGCGGCCACCACCTCTGGCGCGGCCACGGTGGAATCTGCGCCAGTTTCCTGCACCGGTGCGTCCTGCGCCGGTGGCGGCGTCAGGACCACGTCGGAGTCGGTCAGGGAGGCGGACTCTGGATCGCTCTCCGTTTCGGCATCCGGTTCCAGATCATAGGCCGGCGTCACGGCGATCTCAGGCTCAGAGCGACCGAACAGCCCGGACACGCCGTCTTGGCTAAAGATCGTGGACCACGCGGCAACGCCTACGAGAAAGAGCAGCAAGACGGCTGTCAGGATCAGTCCCAGAAACCGAGGCTTGCCGCGTGTCACAGGCTGGCTGCGCGCGCCAAAGATGGTCATGCGTTGCGCTTCGTCATCCGGCGTGGCACCGGAGGATGAACCGGGGGCGGGCTCTATCGATGCTTTGTCGCGGCGTGACAGCAGGCCGGACAGACCGGCCTCTTTGGCGGCTTTGGGCGCAAGGCTGGCCGCCGCCATATCGGTTAGCGTCGGGTCGGCCCCCCCGGTCAAGAGCGGAGCGGCCCCCGGTCGCGGCAACTCCGGCGTCGGCGCGCGATCGGACAACGGTGTAAGCCGCGCCGCCCCGTCGAGCTTGGGCGCTCCCTCGACGGGGGCGGCCCGCTCGGCGCGGATGCTGGAAAAGGACAGCGCAGGCGAGTCCGCAGACTTGACGGCGGGCGCCGCTGGGGCCGAAGCAGCTTTGGCCGCGGCCTCTTCTGGTGCCTTGGGCGGGGCAGGCGGCAGGGCAGTCTTTGGCGTCTCACCAGGGGCTTTGGCCTCATCCGGCAGGCGTGCCGCCTCGATCTTGGATGCTTGCGCTGCCGCAGGCGAGGGCACCACCACAGGGGCGGTCTCTGCGGGCGGTGTCACTTCGGGCAGGCGCGCGCTGCCGATGATGCGCACCGGGGCCTCGTCGCGGTCTACGCCCCGCGCCTGCGCCGCCGCCCCAAAGAACGGCTCACCGGCAAAGCGATCCGACTGCGGGCGCGCAACAAAGCTGACCGGGTTGAAGCGATGCTCAACCGCAAAGGCCTCGGCTTCGTCAAGGGTCTCGCTGGCAATGGCGGCAATATAGAGGCGGCCATTTTCGACGCTCCAGTCATAGACCAGATCGTCGATGTGATAGGGCGTGGCCCCTTCCAGCGCTTCGGCGGCAGCCAGATCGTAATTCCCATCAGGCGCGCTTGCGGCGGGCAGGTCGAGATACTTGATCTGCTCATCCGGGATGATCAGCTTGCTCGCAAGCCCCGAGGGATCAAGCAGCGTCGCCTTGGCGCGCAAGGATGCCAGTTCCCCCGGCAGATCCTCTGCATCAAGTGCCACCTCACCCACAAGGTGCCAGCCCGCGCTGCCTGCGCGGTGCAAAAGGCCGATGCCTTCGAAGGAGAGGGAAAGGGCGAAATTCGGTTTCATATGTAACGCTCTAGCACTCGTCCTGCGTCAGCGGGAGTCCTTGGTGTCATCCGCGCCATTTTACAGCAGCTTCGCGCCGAGGCCAACAGTCCGACCGGCCCCGGCACTTTTCCACATCAGCCAGAGGCCTTGGCCAGCGCCTGATCCAGATCGGCGATGATGTCCTTGGCATCCTCGATCCCGATCGAAATCCGCACCACATTGGGCGCGGCCCCGGCGGCAGTCTGTTGCTCAGGCGTCAACTGCCGGTGCGTGGTCGAGGCGGAATGAATGATCAGCGAGCGGGTATCGCCCAGATTGGCCACATGGCTGAAAAGATTGAGATTATCCACCAGCTTCATACAGGCGTCATAGCCCCCTTTGAGCGCCACGGTAAAGAGACCGCCCGCCCCTTTGGGACAGATCTGCGCGACCCGATCATGCCAGGGCGAGGATTTAAGACCGGCATAGGTCACGGCCTCAACCGCCGGATGGCCTTCCAGCCAGCTTGCCACCTTTTCCGCGTTCTCGACATGCCGCGCCATGCGCAGGGACAGCGTTTCGATGCCCATCAGCGTGTAATGCGCCGCCTGCGGATTGAGCGTCATGCCCAGATCGCGCAGACCGATGGCAATGCCGTGAAAGGTGAACGCTAGGGGGCCAAAGGTCTCGTGGAATTTGAGCCCGTGATAGGCCGGTTCCGGTGCCGAGAGCGAGGGGAACTTGTCGCTCGCCGACCAGTCGAAATTTCCCGAATCGACCACAACACCGCCCGTGACCGTGCCATTGCCGGTGAGAAACTTGGTCATCGAATGCACGACCAGCGTTGCGCCATGCTCGATCGGGCGGCAGAGATAGGGCGTGGCCGAGGTGTTGTCGACAATGAGCGGCAGACCCGCCTTGTCGGCCACCGCCGCAAGCGCATCGAGATCGGCGATATGGCCCCCCGGATTGGCGATGGATTCGCAAAAGATCGCGCGTGTATTTTCGTCAATTGCGGCATTGATCGCATCGGTGTCGTCGATATCAACGAACTTGGCCGACCAGCCAAAGCGCTTGATGGTCTGGCTGAACTGCGTGATCGAGCCGCCATAAAGCCGGGTCGAGACCACCACATTCAGCCCCGGACCCATCAGCGGAAACAGCGCCATGATCTGCGCCGCGTGCCCAGAGGAGCAACACACCGCCCCTGCGCCACCCTCAAGCGTGGCGACACGTTCCTGAAGCGCCGCAACAGTCGGGTTGGTCAGGCGCGAATAGATATATCCCACCTCTTGCAGGTTAAAGAGCGCGGCGGCGTGATCGGCATCACGAAACACATAGGCCGTGGTCTGGTAAATCGGCACCTGCCGGGCGCCCGTGGCCGGATCGGGCCGTGCGCCTGCGTGAACTTGCAACGTATCAAAGCCATAGGTCATTTATCTGTCCTCCCGCGTCATAAATCTTGCAAACCCGGTTACGGCATCGCTAGGTGCCATGCAACGGGCATGAGGAGTAAGATATGGCACATCCCTTTCATCTGGCAATCAATGTCACGGATCTCGATGTAGCACGGGGCTTTTACGGTTCGCTCTTGGGTGGGATCGAGGGGCGCTCGACCCAGACTTGGGTGGATTTCGATTTCTTCGGCCACCAACTCAGCCTGCATCTGGGCACGCCCTTCGCCACACAGGCGACCGGCAAGGTCGGTGACCACATGGTGCCAATGCCGCATTTCGGCGTGGTGCTGCCGCTAGAGACGTGGCGTGGCGTGGCCGAACGGCTGACGGCGGCGGGCGTTGATTTCGTCATCCCGCCTTCGGTGCGCTTTGAAGGAGAGCCGGGAGAGCAATGGACCATGTTCTTTCGCGACCCCTCGGGCAATCCGGTCGAGGTCAAGGGATTTGCCGATATGGAGGCTGTGTTCGCGACCTGAAATCGGGTGACGAAGCGGGGGGCGGGAATTGGCCTGAAGGGGACGTTTGCCCCAAGCGCTTACGCGCGGAATCAAGGCGCGAAGCGCCGCCGCGCAGCGCCCGTCCGCCCCACCGGGCGGGCGCTTCTGCAACGTTGCAGTCTCTTGAAATCGCGGGAGTGTTTGGCAGATATAAAGTGCCAGCCGACCAAGTCGCAGCGCCCACCCGGCAGACGGGCACCGCGCGTCTCATCAGTTGGGACCAATGTCACCAACACGCCACGCGCGCACTCTCCCCAATCGTCACGACCCCGCCTCTGGCCGCATGACGAGGCAAGTGGTCGAGCCGGTGGCATAGAGCCGACCATCCGCCACACCGCGCAACTCGCCCCGCGCTACGGCTGTCGAGCGCCCCTTGTGCTCGAGCGTGCCGATGGCGTGAACCGGCGTATCCAAGGTCAGGGCGCGGATGATATTCACCTTGTATTCCAGCGTGGTATAGATCTCTCCGCGCTCCAGCGCCGTCATCACGGCACAGCCCATGCAACTGTCGAGGATCGCGCCATACCAGCCACCATGCACGCCGCGCATCGGGTTGGTGGCGTCAAACCGGGGTCGCCCCTCAAACACCACGTGACCGCGCACCGCCTCAACGGGCCAAAACCCGAGCGTCACGCCAATCGGCGGCGCGGGCAGGCGGCCTGCAATCAGGTCTTCAATGAACGCCAAGCCGGACCGTGCAAGGATCGCCTGCATATCCGGTAAATCATCCAGCGATGTGGCGTTGGTATTCGGCATGTCGGCCCCTCCTGTCCCTGCTCCTCACAGGGTAGGCGGGGCCGACGCGAGCGGCAAGCTCTCAGGCGACGTCGCGCAGCGTCACTTTGGGGGTCACACCCAGAGCGTGACAGACATCGCGCGTCAGTTCCGGGCGATTGAGAGTGTAGAAATGCAGATCCTCAACCCCGCCCTCGAGCAGATCGCTGCACAGCTCCGTTGCCAGCGCCGTTGCCAAGAGATCGTGGCGATTGTCACGGATCGCCTTGTCAAACGCCTCATCCAGCCATGCGGGCACCTGCGTGCCACAGGAGAGCGCGAATTTGCGCGCGCCAACCCAGTTTTCAATCGGCAGAATGCCCGGAATGATTGGCGCATTGATCCCCGCGGCCGCACAGGCATCGCGGAAGCGAAAGAACGTCTCGGCCTCAAAGAAGAACTGCGTGATCGCCTCGGATGCGCCGGCATCAATCTTGCGCTTGAGCCAGTCGATATCGGCTTTCTGATCCACAGCTTCGGGGTGCTTTTCAGGGTATGCGCCGACGCGGATGGTAAATTTGCCGGTATCGGCTAGCGCCGAAATCAGCTCGCAGCTGTCGGCAAACCCCTCGGGGTGGGCAACAAACCCGTTCGAGCCCTTGGGCGGGTCGCCGCGCAGGGCGACAATCTCGGACACGCCCGCAGCGGCGAATTGCTCGGCAATCTCCAGCGTCTCGGCGCGGCTGGCATCGACGCAGGTCAGATGCGCCGCCACATTGAGGCCCGTGGCCTTGTGCAGCGTACCCACCGCCTCGCGCGTCAATTCGCGGGTGGTGCCGCCCGCGCCGTAGGTTACCGACACAAAGCGCGGATCAAGCGGGGACAGAGTGTGGATCGTGTCCCAAAGGCGAAAAGAAGCCTCCAGCGTCTTGGGCGGGAAAAATTCGAACGAGATACGCGGCGTTGTCATCGGGGTGCATCCTGTGCAGGAGTGAAATCTGTTGTCCCACTTGTTGCAGGTGCAGCAATGTGAGACAACTTCATTAAATTCATGGTTTGAATGAGGTTCGCTAATATATGCACATCGAGTTCCGGCACCTGAAAACGATCCGCGCCATTCATCAGGCGGGCGGTCTGGCCCGTGCGGCGGACCTGTTGCACATCACCCAATCGGCGCTGAGCCACCAGATAAAGGGGTTAGAGGATCAGACGGGTGTCGAGCTTTTTGTCAGACGATCCAAGCCTTTACGCCTCTCGGCGGCGGGTCATCGCCTGCTGCGTCTGGCCGAGAAAATCCTGCCCGAGATTGAGGCGCTCGAGGCCGAATTCGAAGGGCTGCGCGAGGGCAGCGCCGGACGCCTCCACATCGCCATTGAATGCCACGCCTGTTTTGAATGGCTCTTTCCGGTGCTTGAGCGGTTTCGCAAGACCTGGGGCGAGGTCGATGTTGATATCCGCCCCGGCCTAGCCTTTGACGCGCTGCCTGCCCTGCAAAAGGAAGAGGTGGATCTTGTGGTCTCGTCCGATCCCGAGGATTTGCCGGGAATCAGCTTCAAGCCGCTCTTTGATTACGAGCCGGTCTTTGTCGCCTCAAGCCAGCATCCGCTGGCGCAGAAACCCTATGTCGAGGCCGCGGATTTCCGCGATGAGGTGCTCATCACCTATCCGGTGGACCGCTCGCGACTTGATGTCTTTACCGAATTGCTGACCCCGGCCAAGGTCGAACCCAAGAGCATCAGGCAGGTGGAGCTGACGGCGGTGATCCTCTTGCTGGTCGCGTCCAATCGCGGCGTTGCGGTGCTGCCCGATTGGGTCGTGCGCGAGGTCAAGACCAGCACCGATTACGTCACCCGCCGCCTCACCGCCGCAGGCAAGACCAAGCGCCTCTATGCCGCGATCCGCGACGATGACGCGGACAAGCCCTATATGGCGCATTTGCTGAAACTGGCGCGGGAAATTCCGGTGCGCCTGCAACGTGGCGAGAGCCCTGCCGCCTAGAATACCGCGTGCTCGCCCAGATCGACACGGGCGCGCCCGGATATCACCTCTTCATAATAGTCAAACAGGCGGTCCCGCCCGGTTTCAGGCGTGGCCCCGGCATCATAAACCTCCGTCGCCGGGTTCCACACCAGCATCGACTCGGTCGCGTAATAGCGCCCGATCCGCGCCAGTTCCGCCTTGGCCCGCAAACGCGGCGCGATACGCCCCGCCAGCGAAAGCCCTGCGATGATGGCATCCATCACGCCCACCGGCACCTGCCGCACCTTCGCCGGACGCCCGAGTCTCTCAAAGAGCCACGCCGCCTGATCGCGCGGGGTGATTGCCGGGCCGGGACCGCCAATCGGCAGGACTTTGTTCCAGCGCCGAGGCTCTTCCAGACAGCCCGCCAGATAGTCCCCCAGGTCTCGGTCACTGATCGGCTTGCACGCCGTCAACCGCCCGTCCCCGAACACAAAAAAAGGCCGCCCCGCCTGAATCCGCGCAATCTGTCCCGACAAGGATTTGAAATAGGCCGTGGGCCGCACGATCGAATAGCGCAGACCCGAGGCGATCAACCGCGCCTCAAAGGCCAGCTTGGCCGCCTGAAACGCCAGCATCGGCTTTTGCACGCATATCGCCGACAAAAGCACCATATGCCCAACCCCCGCCGCCTGCGCCGCCTCCAGCGCCAGGATATGCGCGTCGTGATCCACTGCCCAGGCATCGTCCGGCAAACCGCTGCGCGAGGCCATGCACGAGACCAGCGCATCAAACCGCTCGCCCCGGATCCCCTCTCGCCCAAGCTCGGTTATAGCCCCTCGCCGCAGCGTGACCCGTTCCGGCAATCCCGCCGCCTCAGCGCCGGGTCGCAGGAAACAGACCACCGCATGCCCTCGCGCCAAGAGCGCCGCCACGGTTGCCCGGCCTATCGTTCCGGTGGCACCCAGAACCAGAACGCGCGCTCCCTCGGCCAATGTCAGCCTCTCATTCATTTTGGTGATCCCCCGCCGCACCCCTTTGCATTTTACCCGGCCTGCCTATCTGATATACTCATCTCGATCTACAGGAGCATACCCCATGGCGCATACAAGACGAAAGCTGGCCGAACTTGATCCGGTCTGGGGACAGATCGCCCAAGAGGCCAAGGCTGCAATCGCCGATGAGCCGCTTTTGGGCGGGCTGATCCATTCAAGTGTCCTGCACCATGGGACCTTCGAATCAGCGCTGGCCTATCGGATTTCGCTCAAGCTGACCTCGAACGAGATGCCCGAACAGATCCTGCGCGAGATTTGCGACAAGGCGCTCGCCTCCGACCCGGAAATCGGCCTCGCCGCGCGCGCCGACATCGTCGCCGTCAATGACCGTGATCCGGCCTGCGACAGGTTTCTCCTGCCGCTTCTCTTCTTCAAGGGGTTTCAGGCGATCCAAGCCTATCGCATCGCGCATTGGCTCTGGACCACGGGCCGCCGCGATCTCGCGCGCTTTTTCCAGATGCGCGCCTCAGAGGTGTTCGGCGTCGATATCCACCCGGCCGCACGGATCGGCAAGGGCATCATGATCGACCATGCCCATTCCATAGTGATCGGTGAAACGGCGGTGGTGGGCGACAATGTCTCGATGCTGCATTCCGTCACGCTTGGCGGCACCGGCAAGGAAGAAGAGGACCGCCACCCCAAGATCGGCAATGGCGTTCTGATCGGGGCCGGGGCCAAGGTTCTGGGCAATATCCGCGTGGGCAACTGCTCGCGCATCGCCGCAGGTTCGGTGGTGCTGCAAGAGGTGCCACCATGCAAAACCGTGGCGGGCGTGCCCGCGCGCATTGTCGGTGAGGCGGGTTGCGATCAGCCCTCGGTCAAGATGGATCAACTCCTGGGCGTCCGCGGCACTGACGACGACGCGAGCGACTGACGCGCATGCACGGCCTTTGGCTGTGGCTGGCACCGGTCGTGCTCTTGAGCCTGTCCAATATCTTCATGACCTTCGCGTGGTATGGGCACCTCAAGTTTCCGCATGTCGCCCTCTGGCTTGTCATCCTGATAAGCTGGGGCATTGCCCTGGTTGAATACATGCTCGCGGTGCCCGCCAATCGGCTTGGGCACCGCGTTTATTCAGCGGCGGAGCTCAAGACCATGCAAGAGGTGATCACGCTGGTGATCTTTGCAGGCTTTTCTGTGCTCTACCTTAAGGAACCGATCACTTGGAACCACGCGCTCGGGTTCTCGCTGATCGCGGCCGGGGCGTTCGTGATCTTTCGCGCACCGCTGTGACGTGGGGAATGGCCTTGATAGGGCTTTGGCCCCTATCTCCAATGCGCGGAACAAGGTGCCGCAGGCACCGCCGCGCGGCGCCCGACCGCCCCCCGGGCGGGCGCCTTTGCAGCGTATCAACATACTGAT
>Ga0209345_10003820_pt1 | contig 15152 bp, 18 predicted proteins | sample Cruoilmetagenom7_FD_187294 | JGI IMG/M metagenome (GOLD analysis project Ga0209345, IMG submission 187294) | Oil polluted marine microbial communities from Coal Oil Point, Santa Barbara, California, USA - Sample 7 (SPAdes) (version 2) | ecosystem: Environmental > Aquatic > Marine > Oil seeps ... | reverse complement strand
TGCACGTGCAACCCTGATAAGCCGAAGTGTAGGGCCATGGCTCAGAAATGCGAGATGTCCGCTTACTGGGGAAATTAAGGCCTAATCAGAGTTAGAACTAAAAATATCAATGAAAACAGCGACTTGGTGCAATGACTAGCTAGGTCTTCATTTTATTAGAATAAATAATCGTTAAATATCAATAGGTTAAAATTCTGGTGCGCCTAACAGGAGAAACTTCGAACTGTTTTTGGGAGGAGTTGGAGGCGTGGGAAGTAATCATTTCTCAGAAAAAGCCTTAATTGCATTCTTCATAGAAAACTTTTACCGTAGATAAACCCATGGGTTGTATAGTTTATATTCATATGTTAGGTGGTGTGAAAATAAGTAATTGGTGAGGAGTACATTTTGGAAAATTTTATTACAACTGCTTTGAATAGTCCTGAACACATTGCCACATTAGAAAATGTTAAAGAAATGCAAGGGTGTGATGAGCGAATTGCAAATGGGCTAACAAGCATCCGCTTTAGCGAGGATACTTACAATCAAGCTGAAATGGTCGGGTTAGTAAAGGTAACAATTGATGCAGCAATAGCGCAGCTATTAGGGGTACAGGGAATAGACCCAAAACAAACAAAATTTGAGCTAAAAATTCATGCTAAAAAAGTCACAGGCGATATCAAATTTCGGGTTCTTTCGGGAAAATCTAAAAAGGCGTTGAGAAAATCTATCGAGCATTCCCTTACACCGGCGTTAACCTCTTTTTTTCAAGAATATCCAATAGCAGATAAAAAAATATTTGTAAAAAAAATAAAGAATCACATTGGCCTTGAATTTGCCAATTTATTGGCTGACAAAAGGGTCTCGCCTAAAGACATTGATAATATTAAAGTAATATTGGCTAAATGAAAACTGTGAACTGGTTTTCTTTAAAATCTTTATTAGGAGTATTTGGTAATAAGAGTTATTATTTTTTTGTTATATTAATACCGCTCGTCGATAGCATTTGGGACATCGTTCGCGTCAACATTGCTACAATACCAAATCTAAGTACAAGCATTCACTTATCAGTTCCATATTCGTTAATTATTAGTTTTATGGCTGCTTTATTTTATTTTATTAGCCTTAGAAACTATAAACATTTCTGTCCTTCAATAATAAAGGATAATAGTGAAAAAGCCATAATTGAAAACCTTCTTGAGAAAAGTTCAAAAGCTATAGCCGAACGGGCTAAAGCTCAAATTCATGCATTAGCTAAAACCAGGGGTGCTGTTGCTGAAGCTGGTGATGCGCATAAATTAAAAAAATTAAGGGCATTAATGAGTGATGATCAAGCAAATAAATATTTAGATCTGACATCTTCCTATGATGGCGATTTTCTAATAAAAATAAAAATAATCGGAAAAGATGCGGAAATGTTAATTATAAAAAACACTCCGGAGCATTTGTCTTACGACTTACCTTGGGCCAGGTTTTTTATTAGTATGTTTCTTTTTATTACGTTCAGCTGTGTTTTGATCGACTTTATTGACTTGTTTTATAGTCTCGTAAAATTGACCTAATTCTCCATCAGGAACATTAAAAACATTTTTTAAGGCTGTAGCAAATAGCTCTGCGAGTTTTGGAGTGATAGTCTTATTGTTACTTTGTTTTTTTATGCGTTGCCAAATCAGTTTTCCATCTGCACTCAATATATTACTTTTGGTCATAGCCACTCTCCTTATTTGTTATGATATAACATATGTGTAACATGCATCATACACCCAAATCAAGCTGCGAAACATTTTTAACAATGAACCGCCTTATTATTTGCTCAACATATATCGTAGGGGGAATTTGCTCTGATTTTGCAAGACCGGTTAAAGAAGCATAGTCGGCATGAGATAGACAAATGGAAACTGGAACAGTGTTGGGAGGAATTGAAAGCAGCACTGCATCTTCATTAAGATGCGCCAAATAAAAATCTAGGCAAGCGCGAATGAACTCAGATGGTTTTTGTTTAAGTAAGTTTGCTAAATTCACAAATTGATCGAATTCTTCGCTGGTTAGATTTGTAGAAATTTTTTTAGAGCGTTGCATTATTACTCCATCCCGAATCACTTTGGACTAACTTGTGCCAAGTTGGGTTAAAGTAGAGTAAATAGCAATACACATACCTTGAGAAAGCATTATTGCTTACACATAAGGTTTACCGCCTGCACATTGGTTTTTGCGTCTAGCTTTTTTCTAATAGCCGCTAAATGTTGAGAAATACGCACTTCTGAAAGATCAAGCCTGTAGGCTATTTCTTTAGTTCTATGGCCTTTGCAGAGTAGGTCTATTATTTGTTGTTGCCGCTCGGTCAGTTTGACGGGCGGTTTTTTTGTGGGGGTAATCCATATGTAATCGCGTTTTGTATTGGTTTTTGTAGTCATTATAAAACAGCCTTAAATGGCTGCTATATAAAATTACCCCTTTGAACGAAGTGATGGCAATCATGTCACTTCTATTTCACGTTAGTGTCAGACTCGGAGTAATAATTTGGTCTTTCTTTTTAGCCTGCTCTCGCTCTTTCAAGCGTTCTAGGTCATTTTTTGATTTACCCAATTTCTTCGCCAATTTACGCAGGCTGTAAAGTTCGCGGGTTTCGCGTTGTTTTAGGATAGTAGCTTTACGCTCTAATCTGGCTTTTTCAGATTTTTGTAATTCGGCAAATATTTTTTTCTGTTTTTCAAACTCTTTTTGCCGCTGCCTGTCTTGATGGGCGTATTTCCATTGCAGAAGTGTTTCATAGCCGACCATAATCCGCAGGTGCTTTATTAGTCCCTGCGGTTTTTTACTGTCGCGGCCACGCTTTATCTCAGCTTTTTCTTTTATATAATCTAAATCCAAAGAATGGTTTTCGGATTGGTGGCGGATGGTGAATGAATTGCGTTCACGCCCTAGGGCTTTACGGCGTTGCCTATGCAGAGTATCGGCGCGTTTGGCCATGCGGCGGAGTTTGGTAAATTGCTTTTGCTCGCGTGTTAGATCAGCACGTTTCTTATCTCGTATGAGCTGCTCACCTTGCTGTTTACGAATGCGCTGTTCTTCTTTGGCCTGTTCGACATTGGGGTAATTTTCCAAACCGTCTAAACGGATTTTGACCTCTTTAGTTTTCACGCCGATTATCTGACGGGCAAGGCTGTGGATTTGGTTGTCGGGGTCAATGATTACAAAGGCACGTCTATCACCTTGGGCGATGATGTAACCATGCTGGCGTAAGGCAATATCAAACTGCTTAGAATCGGTATATTGGTGCCAAGCCTCGGTAATAATTTGCTTACGTTCTTGTGTGGTTTCAGGGTCGCGGTTCTGTCCCTGTGATGCGCCCAAATCATAGGCGTTATCTTTGTCATTATAGCGAAGCTCTAACCCGAACTCTTTGGCTAGCTCCTTACTGATGGCTTTTAGCTTGTAGCGGTCATTACCCATATGCACGGCTTTAAGGTCGGGTGTAATACGGCTCCACACCACATGACAATGCTTGCGTGATTGCCCATCACTCTCACCAATTTTTTCATGAAAGATAATGGCGCGCGGCTGGCTAGATAAACCAATACGTTCTTCAAGCCTGCCAATGGCAATCTGCCATTGTTCCTCTGTCCAACTCTGTTGCTGGGGGTCAGGATTGATAGATAGACTATAAAATGGTTTTCGGCACCCCGTGGCCTCACTTATGAGTTGCCACTCCCGAAACGCATCATAGAGATTAGGTGCGATAGCACCCTTAATCTCGGCTATAATGACATGCTCATTATCCACCTCATTTGAGAGGTGTAGCGCAAGGTCAATTGCGCCGGATCGGCTCCCGCCTTTTAAGATCATGGTTGCCTACCCATGGCATTAAAACACTCATCCCGCAGGGTTAATATATGGCGGGTAAGTTCATCCAAGAACGGCGTAGCCTCTTGGTCGCGTATGCCGTCCATAATGAATCCAAGCCGTGCGAGGATAATCGCAATTTGTGTTTTCTCAGATGAGGACACAGTATTGCGTCGGCGAGATTTACTCTCGTCGAATAGTGCGGATTGTCTTAAATATGCACTTAAACTTAAATCAGCCTCATCCGCTTTTTGGATGATCTGCTGTTTTACGTTTTCCGACACACGAATAGTCATGACGCATTCTTTGCTCATGCGGCCTCCTTTGATGGGTAGTTGTGTTGTGCGCCTGTTGGAGTTCTCTCGACAACAGGTGCAATAGCGGTTCAAGGGATTTCCCGCCCATACCGCTAAATGGGGAGGATTAAACGGAGGGGCTTGCCCCTCCTTTACAAGGGCGTCTGTATATACAGCGCATACCTTGCATAAACCTATAATATCAAAACAAGTGCCGAAGGCGCAATATGAAAATACTAAGAGCTACACTGTCAGGCGATTTAGAACTAATTCAATATGACCTCTAATAATTCTCATTGAACCTAGAATGATGTGATTTATTCAACACTGTATCCATCATTCCAGTAGCGCAAGCGTTGCCATGCGCCAATATTAGAATAACTCGCAGGGCCAAGAACGGAGATAGCCCATAATAAAAAACCTATGCCAAATACGAAGCATAGGCCGTAAACAATGGGTACCCAAAAAATTACATTAAAAATGAATGTAAAGGGCTTTCCAACAATGATGTAAGCCGCAGGTGGAAATATCAATGTTATCAGGTAGTGATAAAATCTGACTTTTTTAGCGCCCATGATTTACCCTTGATACTCATCAACGGGCACCCATTTCTTTCCCTGTTCTTCAAATAGCATTGACCCACTATCTTTGTCACTTTCTCCGGTGGCTTTATCCTTGATGGTGTAGGAGAAAGTACAACGGTAACGTCCGCCATCGGCCTTGTGGCATTTATGTTGACCCAGTTTGATATCTATACCGTCTAGCGTTTCAGTCTCACCTGTAAGAAATGATGTGGCGTTCATTCGTTGGAGTAATGTGTTTTTGATACCATTCTCAACGTCATTTCCTGATGGCGCACCACCTGAACATGCTGTCAATATTACCACCGCGCTACTAGCCAAAATTATGTTCTTCCAGTTCATTTTAATCTCCAAATTAAACCAATTGCTTTTAGAAACTTGGGATAAGCCACTAGTGGCAGGGTTATGAGCAGTTCTAAGTTCCAAACGGTATCCTTCGATATTTTAAGCCATTGACTTTATTTGTATTTCCATAATATACCAAGTTTCTAAAAAAACTTGGGATTATAATTTTGCTCTGCTAGTCTCATTTTCATGATTGAAAACTTTCGCAAATTAGGAGCAAATTTGCCCAATGCTAACCACCCAAAAAAAGGTTCATCTATCAAGGTTGAGCCTATTCGGGATATCAAATCCATAAGGGCGATTAAAAAATTGCTTAAGGATAGTCCGCGCGATTTATGCTTGTTCACCTTTGGGATAAATACCGCTTACCGCGCCGGAGAAATTTTATCTCTTACAGTTGGGCAGGTGGAACATTTGGATGTTGGTGACCGGTTAGAAATCAAGCAATCCAAATCTGGTAAGTACCGTGCAATCACAGTCAATAAAACGGTTGCTAAAGCTCTTGGAGATTGGTTGGCAATTCACCCTGACAAGCGCAGTGATGCGCCGTTGTTTATTTCTCAACGGACAAGAAAAGCTTTAAGCGTTTCTACATTGAGCACTATGGTTAAACGCTGGTGTAAATCCATCGGCCTAAAAGGAAATTACGGTTCACACTCCATGCGCAAGACTTGGGGTTATCATCAGCGCGTAAAAAATAAGCAACCCATTCCATTGCTCATGGTTGCCTTTGGTCATACCAGCCAAGCACAGACATTAGAATATCTCTGCATCCAAGACGATGAAATCAGGGAGTTATATGCTATGGAACTGTAGCGATTCACTATGGAATTGCATGTATATATCAGTTTTGATTGACTATCACTGTTTCTAATTCAGGAGGTAAGAGTACCTTTAAAGTACAAATTATTGTGCTTTAAATTTTGATGATTTTGTTAAAAATCCACGTGCCTTCAAATACCCCTTAGTTAATAATCTATGTTACTATACAACATCAAACGTTGTCTTTCTTGCTTTCTGGCTTGCCAGAAATCCCAAATTACCGCATATTATTTGAAAATGGGAAAATAATAATGAATTCGACTCACTTAAAATCCACATCGGACAGCAAAACTTCATCGTTGAATTTCAAAGTTTCAGATGATTTCAAAAAAGCTTTCAAAGGCTATGCCGTTAGCCAAGGCGTGAGCATGGCTGAACTTCTGAAAATGGGCTTCGAACTTACAAAGAAACACCGGGGTTAGTCCATTTCATGAACTATCAACCCAACTGGCTAATCAATCTCGGTAATAAATCCACACCAACAGGTGTAGATGGTCTGGTCTTTGTTAAAAGTTACGATCACACGGGACGCCCTCCTGAAGAAATCATCATGATTGAAAAGGCAAGGGAATATCGCGCCGATGCCGTATTTTTTGAAGCTCCCCGGTCTGGACGTCCGGCTGTAGCACAGGCGTTTGTATATTTTTCATATGACTTTACGAATGATGAATTTGCAGCGATACATAAAAGGTTATGGAACTGGGGAGGCGTTCCACTAGCATATCGAAAAAAACCAGCACTCATAGAACTGTATAGGTGTGCCCATAAGCCCGATTTTGTATCATCAACGGGGAAAATTGTATCCAAACCTCGAAAAAAACTTAAGCTAGCAGCACAAATTAATGCTGCAGAGCCTTGGTGGAATGCGAATCTACTGCGCAATGGTACTTTGTGGGATAATCCAAATGTTTGTTCCGAGTTTTTATCATCCCATCAGTCAGCACACAGAGCTTTGGTTGATGCCGTAGCAAATTTATATACACAATTGCAAACTACAGATATTTTAAATGCAAAACTTCGTCGTCGTTTATTGATACTGTCGTTGTTAACGGCCTACCTAGAAGAAAGGAAAGCTTTCACAGAAAACTTCTTTAGCAAATATGTTCCAAATGCGGTTAGGTTTTTTGAAGTTCTTAGTAATGGCCCCGCGTTGGTGCAATTGTTGAGAGACCTTGAGGCTAAATTCAATGGTCATGTTTTCAGTTTCAACGAGAGCGAACTTGCAATTTTAGAACGGGGGGAAGGGTTAGGGCAATTCGCAACATTGATAGAAGCGCAAACAGAAGCCAATGGTCAGCTTACATTGTGGCAGCTTTATTCTTTCAAAGACCTGCCTGTCGAAGTTATTAGTCATATCTACCAGCTATTCGTTGATGATAGTAGTAGTTCAATATACACACCTCCATTCTTAGTCAGATTAATTCTTGATGAAGTCCTTAGTTTTGAACGGATTGACAGGTTAATTAGCCAAGATGAAGTCATATTAGATCCAGCTTGTGGCTCGGGTGTTTTTCTAGTCGAAGCATATAAAAGATTGGTGCTTCATTGGCGGGCGAAGAACGACTGGAAAAATCCTGGAACACCAGATTTACAAAAACTGATTCACAGGGTTCATGGTGTTGATTTAGATAAAGGTGCAGTAGAACTAACGGCATTTAGCCTTTGCCTATCATTATGCGATGCTTTGCAACCCGAAGCCATCAGAGCAAGCATAGGGCTATTCCCACTTTTAATGGATAAGACTATCCATCACTCATGTTTTTTCGAGGCCAAGAACAATGAAATGCTGAGTTCGTCAGTAGGAGTAATCGTTGGCAACCCCCCATTTAAATCGAAACTAGATACTGATGGCGCCCAAAAGAGTTACGATACTTACAATAAAAATGGATTGCTACCAGACAGACAACTCGCTTACCTTTTTTTACATGAGTCTATGGAAGTATTGAATTCCGGCGGTGTTATTGGAATGCTTCAGGGTGCAAATTTTCTATATAACCTCAAATCAAAGCGGTTTAGGCAAACTTACTTTGGCGCATGGAATGTACGAGAGATATTGGATTTTGTTTCAGTTCGTGGACTATTTAAAAAAGGAGATGCAGATACAAAAGTTGTCGCAATAGTAGCCGAAGCTACACTTCCAAAAGAAGATACTAAAATTCTTCACGCAACTTTTCGAAGAACGGGGAGAACTAATGCGCATCAAGAATTTGATCTTGATTACTATGATTTGAATTGGGTATCGCAAAGCCTAACAAACAAACAAGACGGGATATGGAAAGCGAACCTTTTGGGCGGGGTTCGGGTTGCTGACCTTGTAAAACGTTTAAGCCAATATCGTTCTCTTAGTGATTTTTCTGAAAGTCAAGGGTGGGATTATGGAGAAGGCTTCATTGCAGGTTCGGCTGATACTGCTGTGCATGAAGCCAGTTACATTTCCGGACAGAAACTTCTTCCGACGACAGCACTGACTGAAAACGGTATAAATTTAGAGCAAATTGAAATTGCTAACATAGATTATTTTGCTTCGCCTAGATCGGAAGGTAGATACGCTCCCCCCTTACTGTTGATCAAAGAACACATGGATTTACATCATGATGTTTGGCTCGATTCCCATCTGGCATATAAAGCTCGGATCGTTGGATTCTCAGCACCCCAAAAAGATAAACGACAAATACAGGAATTAGACAAATGGATTTCAGAGCACAAAAAGATACTTCAAGCCTTCATTGCGGGCTATAGTCCTAGCCTTTTTGTACAAAAAGCTACTGCAATATGCGCAGATGAAATCTACGCCATACCTTATCCTGAAAATGGGAATTTAGAGTTAAGTGAAAATGAAAATATTATAGCGACGGATATAGTAAATTTTTATCGCGATTTTGTGAGGTTTGGCGAAGACTCCAAAAAGAAGAATATAACAAGAAGCTCTAACCAAAATGATTTGAAAGTCTATGATTCTATACTTACCAAGCAAATAAATTCCGTATATTCCTCAAACCCTTTAAATGCACTGGGCACACAACGGTGGCCAGGGGTGGTATGTCAGTCTTATGTTTTTGGTGACGGAGAACTTGATTGGGAAGATACGGATGAATTTCAAATTAAGCTAAATTCGCTTTTGAAGACCCAAATCGGCTCCAGCTTAAACCTTACGCGCATTGCTCGAATTTATGATGGAAAATTCATCCACTGTGTTAAACCAGAAAGCTTAAGATTCTGGCTCAAATCCATAGCTTTGCGCGATGCTGACGAAATAATGTCAGATTTGCGAAACCAAGGGTTTTGAATAGATGTTAGCTGATGAAGTTTCGTTGTTCTCTGCGGGGCAATTCGCACAAGATATTCATAAGCCAAAAGAGTTCCTTTTTGGATTAACTGAACTGATTTCAAAACAACTGCCACTTTGGCGTGATCGAAAAGACCGGCAATCACAAATAGCAGAAACCCGACTTACGTCTCAATTTTGCGCACATCTATCTTCTGTAACCCGACATTTGCCGGGATGGGATATTTTGCAATTTCGAACAGAAGAACCTGATGAAACCCAAGCAAACCGAAGTCTTGACTTAATTGCAGCACCAGCCGGCTGTCGCATCGTCGTAGACGGCAGAAATTACTCTGACTTTGACCCATTGCTACCGATTGAGTGTAAAAGACTTCCAACACCTAAAGGTTCAAAACGTGATGAAAGAGAATATGTTTTTAGTGACAAATCTACTACAGGCGGCATAGATAGGTTTAAACAAGGCTTTCATGGAGCCGCGCATGACCATGCTATGATGATTGGATATGTGCAATCGTGTAATCATTCACATTGGCACAAGACCATAAATGATTGGATAACCGGTTTAAAATCAGAGGGAGCAACTAACTGGACAGACTCTGATTTACTAAAACTTATTAATCATTGGGAAGCTCAAGGGTTAACTTTATTAGATTCGAGTCACATTCGGTCAGGTGAATTAACTAGTATTGCAATAAAACATGCATGGATTCAGATGAGTTAGATGCACAACAACTTGACCGTATTGATACTATAGAATTTATTATGATCAACCTGACGCAATATTCAAACAAGATATAATTACGCAATTCCTTGCATATATAAGTTTTGATAGATTGGCAGTGTGATTTGCTGTCGTTATTTTAGTACCAATAAAAACAAGCCTTGGTTGGGGCATAATTATGGTGCTTATAAATTCTGCAAAATCAAAACCTATTTCAGGTCTTAAACGGCTTCGTAATCTTACCCGTAATGTGCCGCCCTTTACCTCACCTCTAGCGTTCCTACTTTTAGCGATTGGTCTTACAGCTTTAGTTTTACGGTTCCTGCTAGCGGTCTTTGTCGAAATGGATGCGGGCATGGCCTCCCCATTGGCCTTACTCGCTCTGATTTGGAGCTTGGCAGGGTACGCGTTATCACTATGCGCCTTTTTCGCTATCATTTGCTCGGCTTATTTGACCGTGACAGGCAATTGGGATTTATTCATCACATGGTTTTTGGATTGGCGGGCGCAACACAAAGATAGTTTTTCGGCCGTAACGACTAGCTTTCGGTTGATCAGAAAACGACCATCTATAAATGATAAGACTGGTTTCTTCATATCAATGTCACCCGCTTTGAGTTTTCCAAATCGTAAAGCTAGCCCCATCCTCTTTGATGATGACCGTCATGTGAGCATGATTGCGGGTAGCCGCGCAGGCAAAGGTCGCTCCGCTATTATCCCCAATCTCGCATATTGGAAAGGCTCGGCCATTATCTATGACCCTAGCGGAGAAAATTATGCGGCTACGGCTAGATACAGAAAAGAAGTCTTAGGGCAAAATATCGTATTGCTCGACCCGTTTGGTATAACTGGAGATACAACGAGTCTTTGGAATCCAATGAATGAGATTGATTTTGATAATGACCCTATGGCGATGGATAAATGTTATATGCTGGCTGAAAGCATTCATGCGGATGTCTCTTCTGATCCTTACTGGACAGATGCCACACGAAAATTGCTCGCAATATGTACTGCTTATGTCGGCACAGCTTCGCTCAAAGAACAGTGCCATTTAGGGTCTGTTCGTGACTTACTCATGACCTCTGATCCTGCCGCATTGTGGATGGCTATGACGCGCAATGATGCCTTTGGCGGTGTAATTAGGCGCTACGGAGAAAGTAATGAAGCACGGCACGAAGAAGAAATGCGCTCTACACTGGAGATTACCCGCACAGCCATGAAATGGCTTGATAGCGAATTGATGGGAAGCTTTGTCAAAGACAGTGACTTTTCTATGAAAGATTTAAAGGCAGGCAATACGAGCCTGTATATTGTTTTGCCTGCGGGGATGGGAAATACTTATAAAGCATGGCTACGCATTATCTTTAATGCAGCATTTGAGGCCATGCAGGACTTAACCATAGCAAAGCCAAAGCACAGCACTTTATTTGTCCTCGATGAATTTCCTCTGCTTGGTAAAATGGAGCGGATAAAACAGGCCGCAGGGGAAGCTGCAAAGTTCGGGGTTAAGCTGTTCATTTGCGCCCAAGATATTTCTCAACTCAAAGAACATTATGGACAGTCTTGGGAAACCTTTATTGCAAATTCTGGCCTGCTTATCATGTTTGCGAATAATGATTTGGAGACACAACAATATCTCTCGTCACGCTTAGGCAAAACCTACAAAGCAAAAACAAGTTATTCTCGGTCTTCATCGGCACAAGGCGCATCGTCTAATACATCAACCAGTCAAGAGCTAGAGGATGCCGTGCGAACCGACCAAGTAAATAGGCAATCAAGTCGGCAATCGGGCGACGGTTTTTATTTTATCGCAGGCGAGAAACCCATGCGGCTTCCCCGCGCAAATTACGACCAGTGGAATATGATACCAAAAGCATCTCAAAAGCCGCTCAATGCAAATAAGGCAGAACCTAAAGCGACTACTGTTCCATTAGAAGCCAACGCCGCGGAATAAGGATGCCTTCATGAAACCGAGTTTTGATAAAAATAATCGCGCAACTTACGCTGATCAGAAGAAATCCTTAGAGCAAAAAGCGGATGCAATTGAAAAGAAGCTTAATACGCCTGCTAATGCATCTCCAGTCCTGCGTCCTAAAGGCATGGTAAAATCTCAATCACATGCAAATGCCCGTACAAATATGCGTCAACAACGCGTGGATATAATTAAGCAATTAGAGCAAATGAAAAAAGAAACCCAGCAACGCGCATATATGGCGAAACGGCACCGCAAGGTGAAAGGGCTTTAAGATACTAAGCATTAAGTCGGGTCGTGTTAAGTCGCGGCGGCCTCCAATGGTTGAACAGTCTTTTGTAAGTCTGCTAAACGGTCGCGTTTTGCAATGCGAAGTTCATAGTCCTTTTGCAAGTTAAGCCAAAAGCCTGCGCTCATGTCAAAAAACAGACTAAAGCGAAGTGCCATATCCGCAGATATTGCTCGCTTGCCATCAACAATCTTTTTAATAGCCGCGCGGTCAACGCCAATGGCTTTTGCAAATGTACCTTGCTTAATTCCAAGATCATCTAAAAAATCTTCTTTGAGCATTATGCCCGGATGTTCAATTTCAATCATATCAATACTCCTTTGTTAGTGATAATCGATGAGTTCTACTTCATGTGCAGAACCATCAACCCATTTAAAAATTATGCGCCATTGTCTATTTACCCAAATGGCATAGTAATCGCGCAAGTCGTCTTCTTTTTTTTCTAGTTTATTAGAGGGCGGCACTCGTAAATCTTCAATGCGCTCGGCGGCATCAATATAACGCAAGCGGCGTAACGTCTTCTTTTGAAGCTCGCCCGACATACGCTTGACCCTGCGGCCATTAAAGATTTCTTCGGTTCGCTTATCTGCAAAACTAACTATCATATATGTAGTCTATCAGGCAACAAATGAAATGTCAAGAAAATGTTGCTCGTTAAACAACATTTTCAAAACATATTGCCCGAATACCCACGCATTCAAAATATCTAATTTTTTGACATATCACACCATGTCCTGATATTCTGTTCCTTATATGTTCTTTTGTGAATTACTGTAATTCTCAAAAGATAACGCAACAACAAATCCCGTAATTTCCACAGAAAGGACTACCCATGGATAATCATGAAGACCATCCCCCAATGCAGAAAACTGACCCAAAAACTGATGATGTTTTAGACAATCCGCTTTGCAAGAAAGCGGATTCTGTTAAAACTGAATGGAAAAAAGTTGCACCAAAGCGTATTGCTAAAAAACGTAAGCACCGTAAGCCTAGAAAGCTAAAACGCGCTAATCGGGACAAGCTCGGCACTCATGATAATGATGTCTCATCCATCATAGGCAAAACGCCACAACCGATATTCCACCTAGATGTGGAAGAATATATCGGGCAGCTTGGCGATTACGATATGTCTGAAGATGAAAAGGCAGAACTGTTACTTGCCTTATGGGATATCATGTGCCGCTTTGTCGAACTTGGTTTTGGCGTATATTCAGATACGAGTGATAGCGATGAACGGGGAAAACAAGTCAAATTCCCTCGCAAACCCAAACCCGATATGATAGACTATGACAAGAAATAAAGAGGGTTTTAAGCCTCGGGAGTAGACCTTATGAAAGACATATATTCACACTCACAAAACGAGCACTCGGCTACTAAAGCTGTCGTTTATGCGCGGGTGTCTTCGGTTAAACAGAAAGTTTCTGGTGATGGCCTGAACTCGCAAATTACGCGATGTGAAGAATATGCAGGCTATAAAGGCTATGAAGTTGTAGAGGTCTTTAAGGACGATATATCGGGCGGGGCTGTTGATCGGCCTGCTATGAAAGCCATGTTAGCATTCTTGCGCAAGAATAAGAAAAACCCACATGTTGTTATCATTGATGATATTAGCCGTCTTGCTCGCGGGCTTGAAGCCCATATTCAGCTAAGAAGTGATATATCAGATGCGGGCGGTATCTTAGAAAGTCCTTCTATTGAGTTTGGAGAGGATTCAGATAGTCAGCTTGTCGAAAATCTGCTTGCCGTTGTGTCCCAACATCAAAGACAGAAAAACGGTGAACAAACAAAAAACCGTATGCGGGCGCGAACTCAAAATGGTTATTGGGTATTTTCTGCGCCACTTGGCTATCGCTATGACCAACAGCCTGAACATGGCAAAATCCTAGTGCCTCACGAGCCTATGGCCTCCGTGATAAGAGAAGCCTTAGAGGGCTTCGCCTCTGGCCGCTTTGAAACTCAATCCGAAGTGCTACGCTTCTTTGAAAGCCTACCGCATTTTCCAAGAGATGGGCGCGGCTATATCCGTTTCCAGCGTGTCAAAGATATTCTGGTTAATCCTCTTTATGCTGGCCTGATTTCTGTTGGCAAATGGGATATCGCACTTCGCCCCGGTAAGCATGAGGGTTTAATTACAATAGAGACATTTCAGAGCGTACAAGAGCGGCTCAAAGGCCATAAAAAAGTCGCACCCATCCGTAAGGATATTAGCAAAGACTTTGTCCTACGCGGTCATGTGGCCTGCTGTGATTGTGGTAACGGCCTGACTGCCTGTTGGTCTAAGGGGCAATATAAAACATATCCTTATTATCTTTGCCATCACAAAGGCTGTGACAGTTACGGCAAATCTATCAAGCGGAATAAGTTAGAAGAAGAATTTGTCGGTGTTCTAGAAAATCTCCGACCTAACCCCAGCCTTATCAAAATTGGAGAAGCTCTGTTTAAACGCGCATGGGAGCAATTTCGCGCTCACAAGCAAGACCAGCATAAAGGCATCAAAGCCGATATTAAATCGGTGGATAAAACAATAGACAGCTTCCTGACCCGTATTGTCGAAGCTGACAATATCAAAGTCATAAAAGCCTATGAAACCAAGATAGCTACACTTGAAATGCAAAAGATGGCATTAAACGAAAAATTGACAAAAGACACCTCTAAAAAGAAGCCCTATGAAGAGTCAGTTAGAACTGCTGTTGCATTTCTTCTAAACCCTTCAAAGTTATGGGTTTTTGGCAATGCAGAGGAGAAAAGAAAGGTCGTACAACTCGCTTTTGGTAGGCAATTAGCCTATAGCCGAAAAGAGGGGTTTAGAACTGTTTCCCCAAGCCTACCTTTTCAAATAATTCAAGGACTTAGCGGCAAGCTGGGTAATGATAATGGCCTTGAGTCTGTTATGGTGCGGCCGAGAAGACTCGAACTTCCACGGGTGTTACCCCACAGCGACCTCAACGCTGCGCGTCTACCAATTCCGCCACGGCCGCACATTGAGGAAGCGCGGGCTTAGCAAAGTATTGGCGGGTT
>Ga0209345_10003817_pt1 | contig 15159 bp, 12 predicted proteins | sample Cruoilmetagenom7_FD_187294 | JGI IMG/M metagenome (GOLD analysis project Ga0209345, IMG submission 187294) | Oil polluted marine microbial communities from Coal Oil Point, Santa Barbara, California, USA - Sample 7 (SPAdes) (version 2) | ecosystem: Environmental > Aquatic > Marine > Oil seeps ... | reverse complement strand
TGATTAAATTCACCAGTTTTTCGATAAAAATCTTAGCAATAGCAAGCTATTACGTGCGATTTTTAACTCAATCTGGCAAATTTTCTCTATTTTTTCTTTCGCCACTTAGTTATGCAAAGGTCTCTATTGTAACAAAATATCTCTAAAAAAAATGAGAACTTTTAATGAATAAACAAAAACGTACTGAAATCTTTAAACGCTTAAAAAGAATCAATCCTCATCCCACAACAGAACTTGAATATTCAAGCCCGTTTGAACTACTTATTTCAGTTATTTTATCTGCGCAAGCCACTGATATCGGTGTTAATAAAGCAACCGCCAGACTTTACAAGGTTGCCAATACACCACAACAAATCTACGATTTAGGACTGGAAACACTTAAAGATTATATCAAGACCATCGGCTTATTTAATACCAAAGCACAAAATGTCATCAAAACCTGTAAAATTCTAGTAGATGAATATAACAGCATCGTACCTGATGACAGAAAAGCTTTAGAAGCCTTACCCGGTGTCGGAAGAAAAACGGCCAACGTCGTATTAAATACAGCCTTTGGACACCCAACTATGGCTGTAGACACCCATATCTTCAGAGTATCTAAACGAACTAAACTAGCCCACGGGAAAGATGTTTTACAAATTGAAAAAAGTTTAGTAAGGTTGATTCCTGAAGAGTATCTTATGGATGCACATCACTGGTTAATACTCCACGGAAGATACATTTGTAAAGCGCGCAAACCCAATTGCAAAGAGTGTATTATTGCTGATCTGTGTGAATTTCAAAAAAAAAGACATATATTTAACTTAGCACATTAATTAACAGCTGTATATTTTTATACTATAAGTATTTTATTTATAAAGCAATTGAATTAACCTAAAATAAAGAGTATTATAATTTAATTCTTTTTCATGTTAATGGAGACTCTACAATGAAACAATTTTTAACTCGAAAAATCAAATCAACATCATTTATATTTTTGTTAATTATATCAATTTCAGCTAGTGCAGTAGTTGAGTATGATCAAGATATAACTCCTGATACGATTTATGGTACTGGAAACAGCAATGGAGGTTTCACCACAGATAGAAATGCAGGTATAGAAGTCGGTATTCGTGCAAAAGTTCCATTCAATGGCACAGTAATGAGCGGTGGTGATGGTACTTACAGTTACGACACTTCAGCTGAAGCAAATCCTCGATGGAATTTTGACTGGGCCATTAACATTGATTATGATGGAAGTACTAGTACATTTCTTGATGACTATACTTATGAATTAGGTTTAGATGCTGATCCTGGATTAGGAACTAATTTCTTAGTCTTTGACCCAATAACTCCTACAATAACTACTCCGTTTTTTGATCATAGTATAGGCACTAATGCGACAGCCAATGATGGAGGAGTTGAAGCAGGTGATTCTGCAACTTACCTAAACCTTTTGGCTGCAAATAATGTCCTTCAACAATCTTGGCGCTATGCTTTCTTTCCTTTTCCTCCATTAGATACCTATGATGCTACTATGCCTGGTACTTATGCTGTTTATTTATTAGTTAGAGATTCAGGAGGAGCAGTTGTTGCAAGAAGTGATATTCAGGTATTAATAAACGGTGCACCGGCTGCAGTACCGCCATCTCCACCTACTCCTGTCCCTACATTAAGTGTCTTTAGTGGGTTAATAGGAATATTTACATTATTAGTCATGACTTATTATTTCTCTAGAAGGAAATCTTTAATTCAGACCTAAGTTAGTTTAAGAAGTTGTAGGGTTGATTCTATTCACCCTACAATTTAAATCTTTGAGAAAGATTAGTTTAGTTTTATATTCTTTGTTTCAGGCATTACACCAAACCATATTTCAAAAGCACTGGCTGCTTGTTCTACTAACATACCTAAACCATCAAAGGCATGAGTGATTCCTATAGACTGTGAAAACTCAATAAAAGCTTGAGCGGCTTTAGCGTAGCTCAGATCATAACAAATAGTATGACTATGTTTGTGTTGTGGATTAAACGTAAGTGTCTTACCTTGATGTCCCAAAGAACTGGAATGAATAATCAAATCAAAAGCCTTATCGAGTTGTTCTAAATGCTCAAATGTCATGCCTTTACTGTTTGCATAGGAGCAAATATCAGTGGCTTTGTTTAATGTTCTATTGGCAACAACAAGATTTTTAGGATTTTGTTGCATAATAGATGGCACAATCCCCTGTGTTGCTCCACCTGCTCCTAGTATTAATATATTTTTATGTTCACAGCTAAATTTACAACGATTAATTAGGTCATTTATAAAGCCTATTCCATCTGTATTATCACCAATTATTTGTGATTGAGAATTCTTTGAAAATGTATTAACAGCTTTAGCTTTTTTAGCTATCTCACTGATTTTATAAGCTATATTTGCTGCTGATAATTTATGTGGCAATGTAACATTTGCTCCATGGCCTCTGTTATCAAAAAACTCTTCTACGGCTAATGGAAATCTTCCTTCATCTATTTGAATCAATTCATAATCAATTTTCAAGTCATATTGACTAGCAAATTGTTGGTGTATTATTGGTGACAAACTGTGATTAACAGGATCACCAAATAATGCAAGTTGATAAACTTTACTCTTCTTCATCATTACTTTTAAGGTATTCTAATACTCTATCAGCATAATATGTCAGGATAGCATCGCAACCTGCACGTTTAAAACACAGCAATGATTCCAAAATAGCTTTTTTCTCATCGAGATAACCATTATCAATAGCGCTTTGTAACATCGCATATTCACCACTTACCTGATAGGCAAAGATAGGTGTATTGAATTTTTGACTGGCATTGGCAATAATGTCCAAATAAGGCATTCCAGGTTTTACCATAACCATATCAGCCCCTTCATCAATATCCATGGCAATTTCATCAATGGCTTCTTTCGAATTGGCAGGATCCATTTGGTAATTTTCTTTACTGCTTTTACCTAAATTTCCAGCAGAACCAACGGCATCTCTAAATGGACCATAAAAACAACTGGCATATTTTGCAGAATAAGCCAAAATTGCAGTATTAGGGTAATCATGTTCTTCTAATGCAGCTCTGACTTGAATAATACGTCCATCCATCATATCGGATGGAGCGACAATATCTACGCCTGCTTGCGCATGTGAAACCGCTTGTTGTGTCAATACAGCAATGGTTTCATCATTTAACACATAACCTGCTTCATCGATAATGCCATCTTGTCCATGTGTTGTGAAAGGATCAAGTGCTACATCTGAGATGACCAGTAAATCTGGTAGTAACAATTTAATGGCACGAACTGTTCTTTGCACCAAACCGTCTTCATTATAAGCTTCTTCAGCAAATTCAGTTTTTTTATCTTCGGTAATGACAGGAAATAAAGCCACAGCATTTAGCCCTAAATCATGTAGTTCATCCAGTCGATTTAACAATAAATCTTGAGACATTCGAAAAACACCAGGCATTGACTTGATTTCTTCTTTTTTATTTTGACCTTCTAGGACAAATACAGGCCATATTAAATCATTGGCGGTTATATTGTTTTCTCTCACCAAATTGCGGATAGATTGTGTGTAACGGTTACGTCTTTTTCTTGTTAATGGGTATTTTATCATTGTTATTCTATTTAATTTTTATCTTTGTTTAATTTAATTCGAACCTACCAATGCCAACAGCACTCCGGCTGCGACTGCTGAGCCAAGTACGCCAGCAACATTTGGCCCCATTGCATGCATCAGCAAGAAGTTATGTGGATTCGCTTCTAGTCCAATTTTATTCGCAACTCGTGCCGCCATAGGAACCGCAGAAACACCGGCTGCACCAATTAACGGGTTTATAGGATCTTTTGATAGTTTATTCATGAGTTTTGCCATGAGAACACCTGTTGCTGTGCCAATTGAAAAAGCAACCGCTCCTAATCCTAATATACCTAATGTTTCGACATTTAAGAATTTATCAGCACTTAGTTTTGAGCCAACTCCCAACCCTAAAAATATAGTGACAATATTAATAAGTTCATTTTGAGAGGTAAAACTTAATCTATCAACCACACCTGATTCTCTCATCAAATTACCAAAACAAAACATCCCAACCAAAGGTGTAGCAGCTGGTAAGAAAAATATGGTTAATAATAAGACAGCTAATGGAAATATAATTTTTTCAATCTTGGTGACATGTCTAAGTTGTGTCATTTGGATTTGTCTTTCTTTCTCTGTAGTTAAGGCACGCATGATTGGTGGTTGAATAATCGGCACCAAAGCCATATATGAATAAGCCGCAACTGCTATTGCTCCGAGTAATTCAGGTGCTAATTTTGAAGCCAAGAAAATAGCTGTTGGTCCATCTGCACCACCAATAATTGCAATCGCTGCTGCATCTTGGATACTGAACTCAATACCTGGCACAGCATTCAATGCAATCGCACCAAATAATGTGGTAAAAATACCAAATTGGGCGGCTGCACCTAATAATAACATTTTTGGGTTTGCTATGAGCGCACCAAAGTCAGTCATAGCTCCGACTCCCATAAATATAATTAATGGAAATATTCCTGTATCAATGCCAGCATAATAAACGTAATGTAATAAACCACCAACTTCGGTAAATCCAGCCAATGGAATATTTGTTAATATCGCACCAAATCCAATAGGTACTAATAATAAAGGTTCGAATTTTTTGACAATGGCCAAATATAGCAACCCAATACCAACAAACATCATGATGACTTGGCCGATTTCAAAATTAGCTAAGCCTGTCGAATGCCAGAGAGTGGTTAATAATTCCATTTTATTATCCTAAACCAAGCAATAAGTCGCCCACTTTAACATTATCGCCTTCTTTAACATTGACTGTACTCACTTTCCCAGTGTAAGTTGAACGAATTTCTGTTTCCATCTTCATTGCCTCCATAATGATGACAACATCTCCTTCTGAAATTTGATCACCTGGATTGACGTTAACTTTAAATATATTACCTGATAAAGGTGCCGATAATGATTCAACTGAGGCGCTCGGTACCTGTGTAGTTACTTGAGTTGTAGTTACAGTATTGACAGACCCAGATGGACCAACTTCGACTTCATACATCTTACCATCAACTTTAACAGAGTAATTTTCAACTACCGCATTGGAAACAACAGCACTTGGAGTTTTTGGTAATACATCAGAAGCTTGAGGAACCGGCTCAAAGGCGTCTTTATTATTTCTATTCTTTAAAAATTTCAAGCCAATTTGCGGAAATAAAGCATAAGTCAAAACATCGTCTATGACATCTTCTGCTAAAGAAATATTTTCATCTTTGGCAATTTGTTTTAGTTCTTTGGTCAAATTATCAACTTCAGGTTTTAGTAAATCTGCTGGTCTACACGCCACAACTTCGGCACCATCCAACACACGTTGTTGTAATTCAACATTGACTTCAGCTGCAGTTGCACCATATTCCCCTTTTAAAACACCTGCAGTTTCTTTGGTAATCGTCTTATATCTTTCACCCGTTAAAACATTCAACACAGCTTGAGTACCAACAATTTGAGATGTTGGTGTTACCAATGGTATATAGCCCAAATCTTTACGTACTTTAGGTATTTCCGTTAACACTTCGTCTAATTTATCTGCTGCGCCCTGCTCTTTTAATTGACCTTCCATATTTGTCAACATACCACCTGGAACTTGTGCTGTTAAAATTCTCGCATCAACACCTTGTAAACTGCCCTCAAATTTTGCGTATTTTTTTCGTACTTCTCTAAAATATGTGGCGACTTCTTCAAGTTTCTTGATATCAAGTCCTGTATCTCTAGCAGTTCCCTCAACAATAGCAATCATAGTTTCAGTTGGTGAGTGACCATAGGTCATACTCATCGAAGAGACCGCAGTATCAATAACATCAATTCCAGCATCGATAGCTTTCATGTGAGTAGCCATACTCAATCCAGTTGTAGCATGGCAATGTAATGCAATAGGTATATCGACAACCTTCTTAATTTCAGTAATTAATTCAGTCGCATCATAAGGTTTCAATAAGCCAGCCATATCTTTTATACACAAAGAATCTGAACCCATATCCTCTAGTTGTTTTGCCATTGTTAACCAACCTTGCAAATTATGAACAGGACTTTCAGTAAAACTCAATGTTCCTTGAGCATGTCCCCCAACAAGATTACAAGCTTTGATGGCACTTTGCATGTTTCTAACATCATTCATCGCATCAAAAATTCTAAAAACTTCGACACCATTAACGTACGCCCTTTCTACAAACTTTTCGACCAAATCATCAGCATAATGACGGTAACCCAAAATATTTTGCCCTCTAAACAACATTTGTTGTTTAGTTTTAGGCATCAATTTTTTTAATTCTCGAATGCGTTCCCAAGGATCTTCCCCTAAATATCGAATACAAGAGTCAAAAGTCGCTCCACCCCAAGATTCAATTGACCAAAAACCAATTTCATCAAGTACTGGTGCAATCGGCAACATATCTTCTATACGCATACGCGTGGCTAATAATGACTGATGAGCATCTCGTAAAACTAGTTCTGTAATTCCTAATGGGCTGTGTTTGTTTGTTTTTGACATTTGATAGAGTTCCTAACTTTGCTTTGTTATTTTATTGGTGCTTTTGGCGGTATTTATTAATTGCCACAGAAATTGCTGCAACAATGGCTGATTCTTCAGTGCTAGAAGCTTGAATTGGTTTAAGGTCTTGAGGTGATGGATCTGGAAATTTTTTAGCTAATGGAGTAATTAGGAATTTTATAACAAGAATCATTAGTCCTAAAAATCCAAAAACAAAAACCATGCCGACCGCCATCAAAGTAGCAGCCTGTGAAAATAATTGTGAAGATGTATCAATGCTTTGCATAAATAATTTTTATTACAATTTAATTAAAAAAAAATATTATAACTTAAGCCATTACAAAATACACCTTTAAAAAATATTTCGATGTTGAGAATAAACCAATGCATTGTTTATCACTTTCAACTCTCTTTTTATGTAATAATAACAAATAAATTAAATGACGAACACGAATTTGCAAAACCACCTATTACTTCAACCTGTAGTTGTTATGTTACTGTTAACCATTTGTATGGCTTTTTGGTTATTTATAACTCGAATTCCAGCAATGAAGCGATTAAAAATCCACCCTCAAAAGGGACAAAACACTTCCGAATTGGCTAAATTACTACCTCAAGAAATTGTTAGAATATCTAACAATTACAATCACTTATTTGAACAACCCATAATCTTTTATACTATTTGTATAATTATCTCTCTATTAAATCATGTCGACAATATCCATATATGGACAGCCTGGGCTTATGTTGTGATTAGAGTCATTCATTCAATTGTTCAAGCAACGGTAGATATCGTAATGATCAGGTTTACGTTGTTTCTACTTTCATGGATTCCCTTGATATTAATGATAGTCCGAGAAACATTGAATATCCTTTAATTAATTGAGATGCCTTTAATGAAGAACAATTGTATTTAATAACTAGAGTTCAATTTCCCATTGTTGTAATATTACAAACTTTCTATGACAAACTAATACAAAATTTCAATGATACATCGCCTTAACAATGTTAACTTATATTCCCCCGATCCTTTGGGGCTATGCAATGTATTAGTAGCAGCCAGTAAAATAGTAGCTATTTCAAAAGATATGATTGAAATTGATGAAACTATTTTAGTTAGTGATGAAGATTTTGGTGGTAAAAGACTTGTTCCTGGTTTGATTGATGGACATGCACATATTACAGGTGGCGGTGGAGAAGCAGGTTTTAAAACAAAAGTTCCTGCTGTCAATCTCAGCCAATATACAAAAGCCGGTGTAACCTCTGTTATTGGTTTACTAGGTACAGATGACACAACAAGAAACACTTCTTCAGTCATTGCACAAGTATACGCTTTGCGTGAAGAAGGAATTAGTGCATGGTGTTATACAGGTGGATACCACGTTCCGTTAAATACTTTAACTGATTGTGTGCGTAAAGATATGGTTCACATTGAACCCATTATTGGCGTTGGGGAATTAGCCATATCTGACCACCGATCATCTCAACCAACCTTTGATGAAATTGCTCGCATTGCTGGGGATGTTCATGTTGCTGGATTAATGACTGGCAAAGCTGGCATTCTACATTTTCATTTAGGTGATGGTAAACGTGGTTTAGATTTACTTGAAAAATTATTAGATGAAACTGAAATACCACCAAGGGTATTAAATCCTACACATTGCAATCGTAATATCCCCCTATTTGAACAAGCTTGTGAATTAACAAAAAAAGGCATCTCAATGGATATTACAGCTTTCCCTCCCTCTGAAAGTTTGGATGAATATTCTGCAGCTGAGTCATTTCGACAATTCAAAAATGGTAATTTTGATCAATCAAAAATAACTATTTCATCTGATGGTGGTGGTTGCTTACCTCATTTTAATAAACAAGGTGAATTACTTCATTTAGATTACGGAAAATGTACTTTATTAAGTGACTGTATAAAAGAATTATTAGATGAAGGATACCAATTAGAAGATGTAATTGCACCATTTACCAAAAATGTATCTCAGCTATTAAGGTTAAAAAATAAAGGAGAAATCAAAGTTGGCCATGATGCAGATCTAGTTATCTTAGATCATGACAACCGAGTAGAATCAGTGATGGCATTAGGACAATGGCATCAAAAAAACCACAAAACACTTATACGCGGTAGTTTTGAGACATAAATTTTACTAAAGGATGTGCTTTGCACATTTTCACAGTACTAAACAATTTAATGCAGCTATTTAGTTGCGGGTTAGCTTTTGCCAACCTAAATAATAAAAATAAAGAATATTTGGAGAACAATATGTGCCCTGCAGATGCAGTTGAAAATGTAGATCGTGGTTGGATTATCCCAATTGGCGGTGCAGAAGATAAAGAAAATGATATGACTATTCTCAGAAGATTTTGGGAGTTATCAGGTGGCGATGATGCCAAAATATTAGTCATACCAACAGCGTCTCAATTAGAAGATACTGGTCCACGCTATGTGGATATCTTTGAAGGTTTAGGCGGTAAAGCCATGTATATCCGCGTCGATGAACGAGAAGATTGTTTTAAGGATCGGATACAAGGAAAACTTAACCGTGCAACTGGAATTTTTATAACAGGCGGCAATCAACTCAGATTATCCACTATTCTTGGTGGAACACCTGTTGCAAAATTAATCCGTTCACTTAATGCAAAAGGTATACATGTAGCAGGCACTTCTGCTGGGGCTGCCATTGTTAGTGAACATATGATTGCTGGTGGCAAAGCTGGCCCAACACCAACAGAAGATGGCGCAACTATGGCACCAGGACTTGGATTGACCAATAAATTAATAGTTGACCAACACTTTAGACAGCGTGATAGAATAGGAAGATTAATGACTGCCCTATCCTACAATCCATTTATTTCAGGCATTGGTATCGATGAAGACACCGCGGCCTTTATTGCACCTGATGGTATCTTTGAAGTCGTTGGAGCTGGAGCTATTACGGTTATCGACCCTTCGGGCCTGACTCATTCGTCAATGCATGATGCCAGACATCAGGATACCATTACATTGATAGGTATGAAGGTCCATATATTGGGAGAAGGTTCTAAATATGATATCAATACACGCGAAGCTTCCGCAAATTAATGTTAAGCAATAACAAAATTAAAATATCATTAAGATTTGTGCTTATATTTTTTATTGCTTTAATTATTGTTATCTCTTCATTATTCGTCATTTCCCTAAATTGGAATCACAGCATAAATGAATCTAGAAAAAACATTATTGAAATTCAAAAGATTCAGAGCAAAGAAATTCAAAAATACCTCAAACACAATTTTACCAGCATTGAAAAATCCGTTTCTTTAATCACCGATTTAATTGAACATTCTCACATCGATTTTAAAGACATAGATCAAATTAAAACAATTCTTGTAAAAATAGCATTGCAGGAAGAAATGATGTCAACATTATCATTTGCTGATTTAAATGATAATTATATTAGCGTGTTTAGAACCAATAATGATAAAAAATTATTATTTGCCCATGCTGACAAAACTGGCCAGTTAAACAGTGATTATGTTAACCCTACAAAAGCATATAGCGACCAGCGTATTACCCAAGGGTTTTTTGCAAGTACCAGGTTTTGGTTCACACAAGCCATCAACTCTTTAGAAATAGAATGGCACCCTATCTATGAATATTATTCCAGTGGAAATTATGGGATGGGCGCTTCAAAAGTAGTATTAAAAGATAATCAAGCGATTGGTGTTGTGGCGATAGATTACACACTAAATGATTTATCAAATCTATTGATATCTTTGAAACAAGACAAACCAGGTGTTTTATTGTTTATGGATAAAAGTAATAAAATTATTGCCAGTAACATTAAAAATAAAGAACACAACAACCAAGAATTGTATAAGAAAATACAAGCCAACAACTTTTCGATTGTGCAAAATCTTATCAAAAATAGTAACAAGACTTCGATAAAAAAGGGATTGATCATACGAACTTCAAAAATCTTTTTAAATCACCAAAATGAGTACTATTTAATTGATATAGTTTCAGAAGAAAAATTACTGAATGCCATTTCAAAAAAGGCAAGCAAACAAATGTGGGTAGCTATATTAATAGTATCTATTACTCTAATTGTTTTTTACTTTGTATTACTCTATATTTTCAAGCCCATTAAAAATTTAGAGCAAGCGTCAAAAAAAATCTATTTGGGCGAATGGGATATCAATCTTCCCAACAGTCGATTTACCGAAATATCAAACCTATCATCAGCCTATGGTGCCATGGCTGATAAAATCCATAAATTTGTTCAAACCCTTGAAAATAAAGTCAAAGAAAGAACTGAGAAATTAAACCAATCAAATAAACAATTAAACAAAATGATTCTCACTGACCCCTTAACTGGCTTGGGTAATCGCAGATATTACAATAAGGTAATGGACGAATTATGGTCAGATAAAATAAAATTATCTCTCGCAATTATTGATATTGATTTTTTTAAATTATATAACGACACATATGGCCATGTTTCAGGTGATGAATGTTTGAAAAAAATCGGATTACTATTCAAGCCTTATTCTCAGGAAAAAAATATACAATTTTTTAGAATTGGTGGAGAAGAGTTTGCGATAGTGTTCTCAGAAACATCATTCAATGAAGTGCTTGAGAATCTTGATGAATTGATGAAAACATTAGCCCTGTTAGAAATAGAACATATATCATCAAAAATTAATAAATATATCACTTTAAGCATTGGAGTGAAGGAAAGATGTAGCAGTCACAAAAATTGGAACGACTTATACAAAGAATCAGATCTATCATTGTACAAAGCCAAACAAGAAGGCAGAAATCGAATATACACCCACACTAACTTAAATCAATAATCATTACTAAATATTAGAATCAAAAACAGAGAACAAAACCATGAAAATATTATCTACAAACGTCTATGTCGGACCCAATCTGTATGCACATTTTCCTGTTATTAGACAACAAATTGATTTAGAAATATTAGAAGATTGGCCAAGCGCCAAAGTTGGCGAAGACTTTATTAATGGATTAATCCAAGCGCTACCAGGACTACAAGAACATGGTTGCTCTTATGGTGTTGAAGGAGGCTTTATACGCCGTTTGAAAGAAGACGGTGGGACATGGATGGGCCACATATTGGAACATGCTGTATTAGAATTACAAAATATGGCTGGTTCTGATGTCACATTTGGCAAAACACGCTCTATTGAAGGTCAACCCGGTTGTTACAACATGGTGTTTCAATATAAACAGCGTGATGTAGGGCTTGAGGCGACACGTATTGCAAGACAATTATTATTTTCATTAATGCCCGAAACACTACAATCTGATTTAAAAGAATTTATCGAAGAAGACTTTAATTTTGATGAAGAAAAAACTACTTTTATACGCTTTGCTCAACGCAAAGAATTGGGACCTTCAACGGCTTCAATTGTTAAAGCTGCAGAAGAACGTAACATACCCTGGTTAAGATTGAATCAATATTCATTAGTTCAGTTTGGTCATGGAAAATTTCAACAACGCATTCAAGCCACAATCACTTCAAAAACTACACATATTGCTGTTGAAATATCTTGTGATAAGGAAGACACACATAAATTATTAAAAGATTTGGGTTTACCTCTACCTCGACAAGAGTTAGTTTATTCGGAACGTCAGGCGGTACGTATGGCAAGACGCATGGGTTACCCTGTGGTTGTCAAACCATTAGATGGTAATCATGGACGCGGCATTACCATTGACATTAATGAAGATAATGAAATTGAATCAGCCTTTCAATTTGCCAGAGAAAAAGGTAATTCACGTGCCATACTAATTGAATCCATGATTACAGGATATGATCACCGTATGTTAGTCGTCAATGGAGAATTGGTTGCTGTGGCCAAACGTGTTCCTGGACATGTGATAGGTGATGGTAAAAACACTATCGCACAACTAGTTGATATTGTTAATTCTGATCCAAGACGTGGTGTAGGTCACGAAAAAGTATTAACAAATTTAGAATTTGATAGACAAGCTAAACTACTCATAGATCAAGCAGGACATACACAAGACACGATATTACCTGAAGGAGAAGTCTTTTATCTTCGTTCAACAGCCAATTTATCAACCGGCGGAACTGCCATTGATGTAACAGATGAAGTCCATCCTGATAATCGAGCTATGGCAGAACGTGCCGTTATGGCAGTTGGATTAGATGTGGGTGGTGTTGATTTCTTAACCGATGACATTTCACAATCTTACAAAGATATTGGTGGTGGCATTTGTGAAGTTAATGCAGCTCCTGGATTTAGAATGCACGTAGCACCTTCAGAAGGTCAATCACGCGATGTAGCAGGCAAAGTCATGGATATGTTATTTCCAGAAGGTACACCAAGTCGTATTCCAATAGCTGCCATTACAGGAACTAATGGTAAAACTACTACTTCTAGGATGCTCTCACATGTTTTGAAATCCTGTGGACATATAGTTGGCAATACAGCAACTGAAGGTGTTTACATTGACGGGCGTTTAACTGTTAAGGGTGACATGACCGGACCAATGGCGTCGCATATCGTTTTACGTGATCCAACTGTAGATATTGCCGTATTAGAAACAGCTCGAGGTGGCATTGTACGTGCTGGTTTAGGTTATGGTTCAACTAATGTTTCTGCTTGTTTAAATATTTCATCTGACCATTTAGGCATTAAAGGCATCGAAACATTAGAGCAACTAGCCGAGGCTAAACGTGTTGTAGTAGAAGTAGCTAAAGATGTTGCTGTATTAAATGCTGACGATCACTTATGTTTACAAATGGCCGATTATACAAAAGCTAAAAAGGTTTGCTATGTCACGATGAACCCAGGTCATTTATTAGTTAAAGAACACATAAATCGTGGTGGTATGGCTTTTGTATTAGAACAAGGCATCAATGGCGACATGATTACCATTTATGATAATGGCGCACACATTCCTTTACTATGGACACATTTAATTCCAGCAACCATTGAAGGAAAAGCCACACATAATGTTCAAAATGCCATGTTTGCAGCTGCCCTTGCCTATTCAATGGATAAAGAACTTGAACAAATACGTCATGGTTTACGCACTTTTGATTCAACATTCTTCCAAGCACCAGGCCGTATGAATCAATATGACGAACATTCTTTTAAAGTCATATTAGATTACGGCCATAATGCTGCAGCCATAAAAGTTGTTTGTCAAACTATCGATAGATTCGAAGTCAATGGAAAGAAAACTGTAGTATTAGCCGCTCCTGGTGACCGCCGTGATGAAGATATACGCGCTATTGCAGCAGAAGCAGCAGGTCATTTTGATTATTATATTCTAAAAGCCGATGATAACCGACGTGGGCGCGATGATCGTGAAGTGCCGTTGATGTTACAGCAAGAACTCATTGAATCAGGTGTAAATAAAGAACAGACTCAAATTGTATCTGATGAAACCTTAGCTGTTGATACTGGATTACAAGAAGCAAAAGATGGAGACTTATTATTGATATTTGGGGATGATATTACACGTTGTTGGAAACAGATTATTAATTTCAATCCTGAAAATCAAAAACCAAGCCAAGCTAATAATAACATGATGGTTTCTAGCGTCATTATTAACGAAGATGAAAAAGAATTTATTGAATCAATGGATTTAATTAAAGATGAGCGTGGTGTTAGATTAGCACGTGTTGAAGAAGGTGGGGATTAATTACCGTCATTCCTATGAAGGCAGGAATCTTATTAAAAAATCATTATTTAAAAAAGAATAGAGAACTATTAACACCGTAAGGTGGGCTTACCCACCAATAGTGTTTCTGATACCTCGATGAACTATCAGTATAGAACATGGTGGGCAAGCCCATCTTACAATAAACTTATATGAAACAAGTAACTCTCAACATAACAGATTCTCGCCGTTTAACAGGACCCAATTTATTCTGGGATAAACCCGGTGCCATTTTAGATGTATCAATTAATGGTGAAATTGAATCTGAAAAAGTGACATATTATTGGCAGAAAAATTGCAGAACCTTATTGGATGCATTGGGATGGCAAGAAGAAAAAATCACTTCAAGAATTTATTTTGGTGGTGCTAGTTTAGTGATTTCTGCACCTATTGATTGTTTGTATGCCGCAACAGAAATAACAGAAGCAGCATGGCAAATGACAACTGCCTATTTCAATAAAAATGAAATAGAAATTGATCAAATTATTGAAAGATTATCGCAAGAAATAAAAAAAGAACAAAGCCCTGCCTTAATTGCTATACAACAAGCCGCAAGCAAACACCATGTGAAATTTTTATCAGACGATGATGAAATATCATTGGGTTATGGAAAAACATGCCAAGTTTATCCTGTCAATGATTTACCTAAGGTTAAGGGTATTGATTGGGATAATATCAAAGACATACCTGTCGCCATGGTCACAGGAACAAATGGTAAATCCACAACAGTCAGGCTGGCCAGCTCTGTTGTAAAAGCAGCAGGTTTAAATTGCGGTATAACTTCAACCGACTACATTCGTGTCGGTGATAAAATTATTGATAATGGTGATTACTCTGGCCCTGGCGGTGCACGCACCCTACTTCGCCATCCAGAAACTCAAA
>Ga0209345_10003816_pt1 | contig 15159 bp, 12 predicted proteins | sample Cruoilmetagenom7_FD_187294 | JGI IMG/M metagenome (GOLD analysis project Ga0209345, IMG submission 187294) | Oil polluted marine microbial communities from Coal Oil Point, Santa Barbara, California, USA - Sample 7 (SPAdes) (version 2) | ecosystem: Environmental > Aquatic > Marine > Oil seeps ... | reverse complement strand
GTGCTGCTTCGAGTCTGAATTCAGGGCTGAAATTTCGGTTTGGTCTTCTGGTCATATTGTCACCTAATTATCTCTTGGTGCATGATAGCACCTCTAATTAGATGGCCAAATTAACTATGCCACTACACTGGTCGGCATACCCAATCCCCAGCCAGCCCAGGTTTGCACGGAAGATCCAGAGACAGATCCACTATTTAACCCGGAGAAACCGCTTACGGTTAACTGATCATCACCATAGGCGTATGTCAGTGAGTTGCGGGCACCTGAATTACCACTGGTAAAATTCAGATCAACAGAAGCTGCCGATACAGGAGCTGCTACAGAAAAAACCAGAGCAGCCGCTGCCGCCAACTGAATAACTTTGTTCATGTAATTTATCCTTAATTGTAATTCACATAATAATCAGCAGGTTTTGACTAGTGCCACCTAAAAGGTCGCTACACTGGCCAACAATTTCCCTGCTATAGTTTTCAATCGCATGTTTGAATATTTCAAACAAATATCCGAAATACTGCATATCGGCTTACTGACCTAAGCCAACTATATACAATAACATAAGCTCAAACATCGGTCCGTAGTACAATACTTTTCAAACACCAATATGAAATAAATAGTAATTTTCTTACCAAATATTTCACTTACACAAAAAGTCTAATAAAAACCTCATGATAACCTTTTAAAACAAACACTTATAAATATAACGGCGCTAAAAAACATTTGTTTAAACAAGATGCTTCTGTAATAATTAATTTTGCTTAGCAGTCATAACAGCCTCAATCCACGGAATATGTGCAGCAAACGCCAAGGATTGATCAAATCAAACACATCATGAAAAAGGAACCAAACATGAGAACGTTACTTTTGGCAGCATTGCTACTCTGTGCCAGTCAACTCACACAAGCCGCTACGATTTATTTCGATGCGGATGGAAGCCCTCAACTGACCCTAACCCCAAGCTATTATATGGATAACGTTCAAGCCAATGGCCTGACCAACAGTGGCTATGCGAGTGTGTCCGCGGCTACTGGCGGCCCCTATATAGCCTATAATGGAAATGAAGCGCCTCTGGTTACCTTCGGCTGGAACGGTGCAGATACCTTTGACCTGAACAGTTTTGTGATTGCTGGCGCGTGGGGCTCTCAGACCCTGACGATCAGTGGTTACACAGACGCTGTTCTGACCTATACGGCTCAATTGTTTGTCGACACGGCTGCCCGTGTCTTTCAAGCCGACTGGTTCGGCCTGACCAGCTTCAGTATCGCCACGGGTAACGATTTTGAGCAATCCAGTGATGTTACCGGATCAGGCCAGCACTGGGCCCTGAATGCCATCACATTAAACGAAGTACCGCTACCTGCGGCCGCCTGGATGTTCATAGCTGGTATTGCCGGCGTTCTAGGCATCCGTCGCAAAGCTGCACGTAAAGCAATCAGCTAAGTCTGAGTCAAACACCTTTTATCGTCCACTTTACACGGGCGATAAAAGGTCAGTATCCTACCCCCCATTGCGTAAACACCTTACTCAATCACATCCAGAAAAGATCCAGTTAAACTGCCACTAAGGCACCCATAGGAAAACCGCGTTGAACAACCACCTCCAGTCCCTATTCACCTGCACACAAGAGCGCTGGCAGCCCACTATTGGCGATCCACATTTCATGGGCTGGGTAACAGTTGCTGGCTACGGGGTTGCGGCACTGGCTGCACTGACAGCACTGCGGCATGCCCGGACACAGCACTTACCCCGTGCTGAAATACTCTTCTGGTATCTACTCTGTCCCGCCCTGCTGATGTTAATGATCAACAAGCAACTGGATATTCAAACACTGTTCACAACAGTCGCACGCTGCGAAGCCCAACTCTCCGGCTGGTATGCCAACCGCAGGCCGATTCAAATCGCCTTTATTCTGGGACTGATGTTGCTGAGTATCACTCTACTCGGGCTTTTTTCCTACAGACTACGCCACTCACTGAACCGACTCTGGCTAGTGCTAATCGGCACCATCACCCTACTCACCTTTATATTGGTCAGGGCAGTAGGCTTTCATCATGTAGATATACTAATCGGCACACAACTGGCTGGCTGGCGGCTGAACTGGATAATCGAACTAGGCGGCATCACCCTGGTAATCATGGGATGCATATACTACAACCGCAAAAACTAACCCCGTACAAACGAAAACCTTCGCCCGGAGACCGGGCTCCTACAAAACCACCAAGACCTATCCCCAATCTGTAGGAGCTCACTCTGTGAGCGATCCCTTCGCCCGGAGACCGGGCTCCTACAAAACCACCAAGACCTATCCCCAATCTGTAGGAGCTCACTCTGTGAGCGATTCTTTCGCCCGCGGAGCGGGCTCCTACAAGAGCGATCCATTCGCCCGGAGACCGGGCTCCTACAAACGAAAACCCTTCGCCCGCGGAGCGGACTCCTACAAGAGCAAACCTTCGCCCGGAGGCCGGGCTCCTACAAGCGAGTAACAGAAATCCTGACAACCTCAGCCTCACTCAACCCAACGCCATTAAAAAGCCGATACACAATCGTTTCCGTGCCAGCAAAACCGGGATTGGATACATACACTGGGTGGCCAGCCTGCCAATGGATCACCCCGTTCTCTGGATGCTGAAGTATCACCACACTCATACCCGAGGCCTCTGCACCCGGTATATCCAGGGGTAAAGGAACCTCGGAATTAGCAAGATGCTCGGCAACCGGCAACGCAACCGGCGAAGAATAGTTATTCACGCCCTCTTCCAACCAGACATAAGCGGCTCGGGAAGCGAGTTCATAAACACCACTGCGGGTTTCATTACGGTGGACCGCTCGAATCTGGTAATACACATCTCCAACGTCAGGCGCGGTCTGATCCTGATATTGCAGTACTTCTGCCGCAAGCATTGATTCAGTGAGACGCTGGTATCCAGAGGCCAGCCTATTGGAACGATAGACATGATAGCCTTCCGGAGCACTGCCGGAAGGTGCCTGCCAGGTTAATGTTACCGAATCAGTATGACGGGATACAGCAGGGTTTAAGGGAGGCTGTGCCACATGCATCCGCAAGGTAGGATCGCCCATCAGATTGATATGCACCTGACTTTCCAGATGAGTGTAGTTACCACCAGGTACAAATTCACCACCATTGTGAGCATTATTAACAGTCCGCTGGTGTGAACGACCCACCGGCCAACCCGCAGCCATTTGATGCATATGCCATGCAGGCCTTGCTCCCCATCCGGCCGCCAATCCCCAGTCAGGTTGCGCCAACAACATACGTATCGGGTTGTTTACGTTATGCCACTTCTGCTTGCCACTGCCAAAATTCAGGAAAAACAGGGCACGGTTATTCACGTCACCATAATGCTCCATGCTGGAACCGCTATAGTGACCAAAATCCATTGCCCATAGATAAGCCTCGCTATTGAGCTCCGGCTGGAAGCTTGCCGCGTTGACGTTATCAGCACCAAACAGAGTTCTAGCCCAGCTATGTTCCTGAAAAAGATGACCACTATTCAGCAAGGCCCGATAAGGAACCTGTCGATCACCATTGCGCCACGCATGGGTTTTATGAGTGTAATCACGAAGCAACTCAACTTCACTTTTTTGAACTGCGGTTAATCGAGACATATCCACCCGACCCACCATAAGATCTACCGCATGAGGAAGAGTGGTGTGATCGAATTTACCATCGCCCTTTATATTGGAGCTAGCCTCACCCCCCTCAGCCGAATAAGACAGAATATCCAGCCAGTTTCCTTGTAAATCAGCATAGTACAGATCGGTTTCATGGGCAGTGTCATTGTGTCCATCCGGTGCAGAAAAGCCGGAGCGAGCAACAGGAATTTTACCAAACAGATACAATCCCTTAATATCAGGATCAGCAGCACAGGCCTCCTGAATAGCGGCATGCAAAACACGATGATCACCCAGGCCCTGCGGCGGTGTTAACAGACGGGTAACTCCCCATCCATCCCCGGCAAGGTCCAACTCCAATAGGCGAAGCTCCATCTCCATTTCATCGACAAGCGTCTCATCAATCACCAACAAAATATTGCCGGGCTGATCCTCCAAGGGAGCATCAATACTCACAGCCGCATAGGTAGCGGCCTGAGTGTAATTTTTACTGGCAAGGGCCGGGCGGTAAACGCGATACTCATAGTGTTTACCCGTTTCCACACTGGTGTCGGTAAAGTGTGTTACCGAAGGCGGTAACTCAGCAATGGGTTCAAACAGGGTCATTTCAGAAAAATCTTTAACTTGGGTGCCATCCCAAATATTTTGGTACCAAAGTCCGCTTTTCACCCCCAGTTCCCGACGATATACAGTAACCTGCATCTCCATTGCCGACCCCGGCTGCTGATCCCAGGTGAGCTGAACACTCGGATCAGGTTCGGTCACGACCTCTATATCAACGGTTATCTGCTTTCTATCCGCAAACGCACAGGGAGTCATCAAGCCAAAAACAACGGCCATGATTAGGATTTTATATTTCATCATGCAATTAATTACCATCAAACTTAACGTACCTAACCAATTGTAAAAAGTAATCACGTGACCAAATTTCGAGTGGTGCTGCATCTGATAGAAATCGAATTACATCCTCACGGGCAGAATCAATATTCAAGTCATCAATACGACGCTGCATCCATTCAGTAAAAATGTCAGGTGTTAAGGGTTCACTACCCCAATCTCCACTTTGTTTAGCTCGCTCTGCCAAATGGTTTAAATTCAGTTTAGCACCTCGTCTAACGTACCATTCAAAATCAAACCAATCACGCCCCTTAATTCTATTTTTCCACTGACGAAACAATAGCGCATGCACTTTACCAGCATACAAATCAGGTAAACTAAAACACTTTACATAGAATGAATAAGGCTCCAGCAATAGTTTTTCATCAGTTTCAAAACCTAGTGGAGGATCGGTATCTACTTCAAATTTAATTTTAAAAACCTTTTGACCGCTGACATGCACATCATAGACACTGGTATTTTTCTTAAGAAATGCTGAAACTATCGCTGACTCGTTATTTCACGTAAAGCATGACTAATATCATCACCTTCGTGAAGGGGATATTTATCCAGCATCTGCTCAATGATACCACTCACTGTAGAGCCTCCAAAACGTTTCGAAGTGCACGAAATTGGCGAGGTTTGTACCCTGAGTTTACATAAGAATTAAGCACTTCAAAGTCAAAATCTTTCAACAAATCAGCATCGATACGTAAATCTTCAAATAAAAATGCTTGCATCGACGTACGTCCAATAGCCTTGAGGTGTCGAGTTAATAATACCTTATCACAGACCGACTTTTCCAAACTGGCTAGCCAAAAGTGATGATTTCCTTTTACTTCGATGGTTAGACCTACAGAAAACAAACTTAAAGGAATGGTTGTGTAAGAAAATCTACCCAGGCTATTTTGAAATAAACGCCCACGATTTGTGCAGACCGACGTTATCTCCTGCACTCGCTCCGGAATTAAACCATGCCAAGACAAAGCAAACTCTAAAGAGACACAAGAAGGACCATACAAATGATTGGCAACTAAAGGTAATGAAATCAACTCCTGACGCCAATCATTGCCTACCAGATACAATCCACGCTTGAGCTGAATAAGCACACCAGAGGACAACCACTCCGATATTTTGTCATTGGGCCGCCTGTAATCAGTTAATAAAGACAGCAGCGCCCCATGAGAAAAAGGAACGGCACCAAAGGCAGCTAAACGAGCTTCAAGCATCCAAAAGTCCTATTAATGTATAAATAATCGGAAAAAATCCGATTAACACAACAATAATAAGACATCTTATAGCGAAATAGCAATCGGTTCACATACAGGAGCTCCGACTACAACACCCCCCACCCTTTTGTAGGAGCTCACTCCGTGAGCGAATAACCACCCAACCCATTCGCCCGCAGAGCGGGCTCCTACAACACCTCCTACCCTCCTGTAGGAGCTCACTCTGTGAGCGAACAACCACCAAAGTCCCTTCGCCCGGTGACCGGGCTCCTACATTTATCATCACCCAACCATTTCGCCCGCAGAGCGGGCTCCTACAACACCCCCTACCCTCCTGTAGGAGCTCACTCTGTGAGCGAAAGATTTGGTCATTCGCCCGCGGAGCGGTCTCCAACCCCTGTCCTATAGTACAATAGACCTAGAAGGCTAATACGAAAATAATCATGGGCTTAGGTGATCACTAATATGGAAAGCGGGTTCAAAGGATTCGGAATGACTGACGCTGTACTAGTAACCGGCGGCGCCGGGTATATCGGCTCACATACAACAGTGGAACTGCTTAAGGCAGGCCATGATGTAGTTGTGCTTGACAACCTCTGCAACTCCAGTGCCGTGGCACTGGAGCGTATTGAACAGATCAGCGGTAAAGCACCTCATTTCGTTCAGGGGGATGTGCGCGATGCTGTTCTACTGGATCAGGTTTTCAAGCAATACAATATCAGTGCCGTACTGCACTTTGCCGGGCTTAAGGCAGTAGGTGAAAGTGTACAACAGCCGCTGCGCTATTATGAAAACAACGTCTACGGTTCACTGGTGTTGTGTCAGGCGATGGCCAAAGCCGGTGTGCGCAAGCTGATCTTCAGCTCATCCGCTACGGTCTACGGTGAAGAAGCCAGTATTCCTTATGTTGAAACCCAACCCAGAGGCAAAACGGCCAATCCGTATGGCACCTCCAAGGCGATGGTGGAGCAACTGCTCACCGATCTGCAAATCGCTGATCCAGAATGGTCCATCGTACTGCTGCGCTATTTCAACCCCATCGGCGCGCATGAATCCGGCTTGCTAGGCGAAGACCCGCAGGGAATCCCCAACAACTTACTACCCTATATTGCTCAAGTGGCCATAGGTCGCCTGGAGCAACTGGCTATCTATGGTGGCGACTACCCCACCACAGACGGCAGTTGTGAGCGTGACTATCTACATGTAGTTGATCTGGCCCTGGGGCATCTGCAATCCATGCAGAAGCTAGGCACACTTGGGGTACATATATATAACCTGGGCACCGGTCAGCCAGTATCTGTACTGGCGATGGTCAAGGCCTTTGAAAAAGTGGCACAAAAACCACTGCCTTACCGCATTGCAGCACGCCGCGCTGGCGACCTGCCCGCTTTTTGGGCCAACGCTGACAAGGCACAACAAGAATTAGGCTGGAAGGCCACTCGCCCCCTCAACGCCATGTTGGAAGACACCTGGCGTTGGCAAACCCGGAATCCGAAAGGTTTCTCCAAATAAAACATGCGTTTATAAATTACTAGTCGTGAGTACATTTTCACAGTAGAATGCTTAATTGCTGCACTGCAAAAAACTATTGAGTGTAAATTTACTCAATTTAGGTAGAAGAAAGTCTAAACATATAAATTGAAGGATATATGAATATGTGTGGGATTGTGGGTGCAGCTACTGCACGACCAGTAGTCAACATTCTACTTGAAGGACTAAAAAGACTAGAATATCGTGGTTACGACTCCGCTGGCTTGGCTTTAATTCAAGAAGAAGTTCTTACTAGAATTCGCAGACCGGGTAAGGTTGCAGCATTGGCGAATGCCATAGGTTCGCAAAATTTGCCTGGTAAAGTCGGTATTGCCCATACACGATGGGCTACCCATGGAAAGCCGACTGAACTCAATGCACACCCACACATGTCAGGTGATAAGTTAGCTATTGTCCACAATGGCATAATCGAAAATTTTGAATCACTCAAACTGAATCTTATTGAAAAAGGCTATAGTTTCTCATCCGAAACAGATACCGAAGTTGTTGCACACCTTATTGATGAAGCACTGACCCTTGGCCTGTCATTAAAAGAAGCACTATGTCAAACTATTAAACAACTTGAAGGTGCTTTTGCGTTGGGTGTTATCCATGCTGACTTTCCACAGCAGCTTATTGTGGCCAGACAGGGCAGCCCCTTGGTGATTGGAGTTGGGATTGGAGAGAACTTCATCGCATCTGATCAGTTGGCGTTATTGTCGGTTACTGACCGTTTTATCTTCCTCGAAGATGGAGATATCGCCACCTTATCCGCAACGCAAATAAACATTGAAAATATAGCTGGCATCCAAGTAAGTCGTCCAGTCTCTCTATTCGAACACAAACAAATAGAATTAGATAAAGGCATCTACAAGCACTTCATGCTGAAAGAAATACATGAGCAGCCTAGGGTCATGAGTCAAGTGCTTGAAGGTCGCATAAATAATAATCACATAATAGAACAGGCATGGGGAACCGATGCCTCATGCATTTTCGATCAAGTTAAACAGATCCAAATAGTGGCTTGTGGTACGAGTTACCATGCCGGCATGATTGCACGCTATTGGATTGAATCTATGGTAGGCATACCCTGCTCGATTGAAGTAGCAAGCGAGTTTAGATACAGACCTGTTGTCCTTAATAACAAAACACTGTTAATAACACTTTCTCAATCCGGTGAAACAGCTGATACCTTGGCAGCGCTCAGAGCAGTCAAACACAGAGTGTTAGCTAGTTTAGCCATCTGCAATGTTCCCGGAAGCGCGCTAGTGCGAGAGTCTAGCCTTACATTGTTAACTAATGCAGGTCCTGAGATCGGTGTCGCTTCAACTAAAGCCTTTACCTCACAGCTTGTCGCACTGCTAATGACAACAGTGATCTTAGCGCGCAGGAACGGGCTCACCGTCGAACAAGAAGCCGAAATTGTAAATGCAATGCAGCAACTGCCAGAACTGATTGAAAGGACCTTAGCGCTTAACGATATAATTGCTAAGATGTCGGAAGCCTTTGCTGAAAAAAGGCATGCATTATTTCTGGGAAGAGGAACGCTCTACCCTATTGCCATGGAAGGTGCATTAAAACTAAAAGAGATTTCCTATATTCATGCTGAAGCCTACCCTGCAGGTGAACTCAAGCATGGCCCACTCGCATTAGTAGACAAAGATATGCCTGTTATAGCAATTGCCCCAAACAACAAAATGCTAGATAAGCTCAAATCCAATCTTCAGGAAGTGCGCGCAAGAGGTGGTCAGTTATTTGTATTCTGTGGCTGCAACCAAAGCATTGTGGAAGAGGAAGGCGTAACAACAATATTAGTACCGGCAACACATGCTTTACTTGAGCCATTGATCTATACACTTCCACTACAACTCCTGTCATATCATGTAGCTATCATCAAAGGCACGGATGTTGACCAACCCAGAAATCTGGCAAAGTCGGTCACAGTGGAATGATATTATGCTTAAATCACGGACCAGACACTAAGGAGTTGCTACAAGCATGAATGTATTTGCGACAGAAGCGGGCACAGATCTATACGAGCATGCCACGATCATGGGTAAAGCCCATATTGCTTCATTATTTCAGCAGAACAACCAACGCTTTGAAGACTTCAGTTACAGCGTCCCAGGTTTGCTGCTGGACCTGTCCAAGCAACGCATCACAGCAGAAACGCTGCAACTACTTTGCGAACTGGCACGTGAAAAACAGCTTAAACAGTGGATCGAAGACCTTTACAACGGCGAAAAAATCAACACTTCAGAAAACCGCCCAGCCCTGCACACCGCTTTGCGTACGCCGGCTGATCAAAGACTGAATGTCGATGATGAAGATATCCTTGTCCCGATTCATGAAAACCTCAGTCGTATGGAAACGCTGGTTAACTGCATCCACGCCGGTCAATGGCTAGGCGGGACCGGCCACCCGATCGATACCATAGTTAACATCGGTGTCGGTGGCTCGGATCTTGGCCCCTTTATGGCCTGCAAAGCCCTGGGGGAATTCACCACCGAGCGTAGCCGTAAGGTGGAAATCCATTTTGTATCCTCGATGGATGGCAGCCATCTCTCCAGTCTATTGGACAGACTCAACCCCACCCGTACCCTGTTCGTTATTTCATCGAAATCCTTCACTACCATCGACACCCTGGCCAACGCTGAAACCGCCAAAGAATGGCTCAAGCGCGCTGATCAGCATGTAGACATGGATGAAGCGCTGATCCTTAAGCGTCATTTTATCGGCGTATCAGCCACCCCGAAACGTATGATTGACTGGGGTATCCCGGAATCCAACCACCTGTATTTCTGGGAATGGACCGGTGGGCGTTATTCCATGTGGTCTACCATTGGTCTCCCCATCGCTCTGCGTATCGGCATGCAAGGATTTCGTGACATGCTGGCTGGCGCACATGCCATGGACAATCACTTTCGCAACAGCGAATTTGAAACCAACCTGCCGGTATTACTCGCTCTCACTGGCATTTGGAACATTAACTTTCTCGGCATTACCGCCCACGCCATACTGCCTTACGATGGTCGACTGAGCCATCTGCCCAGCTACCTGGAACAGCTGGAAATGGAAAGTAATGGCAAAAACACCACCCGTAGTAACGAAATGGTTGGCTACAACACCTGCCCGGTGCTTTGGGGTGAAATCGGCACCAACGCTCAACATGCCTTCTACCAGTTGCTGCATCAGGGTACTATTCCTGTCATGTGTGACTTCATTACTTGCTCCACACGCTATGAAGGGCCTAACAACATTGAACTGAAACACCAGCACCAGCTCAACCTGTCCAACTGCCTGGCGCAGTCACAGATCCTGGCACTGGGCGACACCGTCATTGAAGGTGCTGAGAATGCTCCACCACATAAGCGTTATCGGGGTAACCAGCCATGCTCTACCCTGTTACTGGACAAGCTGACACCTGAAACGTTTGGTGCCTTGATCGCACTTTATGAGCACAAGGTATTCGTACAATCAGTGATATGGAATATCAATCCCTTTGATCAATGGGGGGTTGAACTGGGTAAAACTATCGCCACCGGCTTACTGCCAGCACTGGACGGATCAAGCGAAAACGTGTCACTCGACAGTTCCACACGCGGCCTGATCAAGCACATTAACACCAAGCGCTGAGCTAACGAATATACGCCTGGAGGGCAGAATGAAAATTGCAGTATGGGGAAGTGAGTTAATTGGCTGGACAGCCGCCACCGCCTTTGCCGAATTTGGTAATCAGGTACACGTTAACCAGATGCCCGATAGCCAACAAAGCCTGAGTGAACAATCTGAACCCAACAGCATTCTGTTTAACGAACCTGGTTTGTTATCCCATGTTAAAGCACAATACGACCAGGGTAACCTGACCTTTGGCGAACCCTATGCCGCGCTGGAGTGCCCAATACAAATACTGGCACTGCATCCGGATCAGTTCCCCTTAGCCAAAACCATTATTCAGCGCGTAAACCAACAGGTTCAACCCCAACAATTGGTGGTTATCAACTACTCCACCTTTGGCCTTGGGGCTACTGATGAACTCGCCGCGTTGCTGGATACCGACAAACAGCAAGCTATTGCCTATATTCCCGACCAGCTTTCCGAAGGCAGTGCCTACGACAACTTTATTAAAGCCAGAACACTGGTCATCGGCTGTCAGAGCAACGAAGCCAATAAAATTATCAAAGCACTGTATAAACCCTTCAGCCGTTCGCTGGAACAGATGATGATCGTCAAGCGCCGCGAAGCCGAGTTTATGAAATTTGCCGTGAACGGCATGCTGGCACTCAGGCTCGGCTATATTAACGAACTGGCTAACCTTGCCGACCTGCTACATATTGATATCGACACTATCACCGCCGGTATGGGTAGTGACCCACGTATTGGTAAACATTACCTGTCACCCGGTTGTGGCTTTGGTGGCGCACACTTCAGCAAATCCATCCAGAACATGGCCGAGTTACTGAAAACCAATCGCAACTCCATCATCCTGAACACTCTGCTGGAAGAGAATGAAAAACAGAAAGTATTGCCCTTCCGCAAACTCTGGCGACACTACAAGGCCGATGTAAGCAATCTGAAAGTGGCTGTATGGGGCTTGTCTTTCAAACCCAACACTGCCAGCATCCAGAATGCACCAAGCCTGCAAGTAGTAGAAACCCTGTTGGCCCAAGGCTGTAAAGTTCATGCCCATGATCCGCAAGCAATGATGAACTTCGCCAAACACTTTCCATCCACTGGTGAAATCGCTTACTACAACCAGGCGATAGAAACATTAAAAGACGCCGATGCACTCATAATTCTGACCGAATGGAATGAATACTATTCGCCCGATTACTACCAAATGCTGGAACTGATGAAAAATCCAGTCATTATCGATGGACGTAATATTATGGATAAAGAACTGATGGAGAGTTTTGGGTTTGTTTATTATGGAGTGGGTAGATGAATACCACAGCTACTAAAAATAAATCCATTAACCATGACCTCCCTACTTTACTCAGATTAAGTGCGATCACATTGATTGTGTCGGGTCATTTTGGACTATTTGAATATGGTGGAGGTGGAGCGACGCTCTTAATGGTAATAGTTGGCTATAATATAGCCACATTTAAACTCTCAAAGGTATTAAAAACAGGTAGTATAATGCCTGTAGCGATGATGATTATCAAAGTGATGATACCAACAATAGCCTACTTACTATTAATTCAATTATATTACGACTCTTTCAGGCTTATTGATGTACTACTGATATCGAATTTTATAGAAGCACACCACCCTATGGGTTTTTCTTACTGGTTTATTGAAGTTTACATACAAATTCAACTTATTCTGCTATTGCTATTAGCAATTCCAAAAGTACGGGCGATGCTTAGCAGAAATATAAAATTGACAAGCTTCATATTTGTAGCGGTAACTGTTCTGACCTTTCTTATATGTGATGCAATATGGGATACACACAATCTTTACAGACGACTACCCTGGCTGATGATGTGGTTGATAGCCTTTGGCTTTGCGGCTAGATTTACAGAAACACTTACAGAAAAATCGCTTTTAACAGTAGCATTTTTCGCATCAGCCTATCTCTATTATGGCGAGTTTAACTGGTATTTGAGTATTTCTGTTGCTTTGTTAATATACAATCCTCCATTAAAGTTACCAAAAAAGGCCAGCAAAATATTGAGTTTTTTTGCGGCAGGATCACTTTTCATCTATCTTACACATTTTCAGACAAAATCGATTCTAGAAAAACTCATTGGTGACATCCCAGCAATTCACACCTTAGCAGCAATAATTATAGGTGCTATAACATTTCACATATATAACAAATTAATAAATAAAAACATAATAGAAAAACACATACACAATAAAAAATTGCAAGAAGCACGTTGTGAATAATTCAATATACGCATATCAAACAAGCAGTTGATATGAGTATTTAATATACCATCAACATTCTATATAAAGTGAGTGAAAATGGCCAGCCTTCTAGTTATATCATCCGCTCCTGCAAAACTAAACAATGGAAAAGTGACCCTAGACATAAAATTCGTTGAAGGCATGCGCTTATACACAGATACTTGGGAAGGGCCGGTAGCCTGCATGCTCGAAGCGAGCGATAAAACATTTCCATTTAGTAAATCTTATGAGTTAGATCTATTGCCTTTCAAGGTAGTTCTTATACCTGAAAACCAAATAGTTCAAGCCAGTGATATAACCAACTATGACATTGTTCTTAGCAGCGGAGACAATTATAAACATCTACATCTAGGTGACATCTGTCACAAGACCAGACAAAAACTTATATTTATAATCGAATATATTATCGAAACAAGAATTCAAACTATATTCTTAGACCGATCAAAAAGTTTACCTAAAAAAATCTATTCGACATTATGGACGTTAAACCAAGAGCGTCGTCGCCGACGTGCCTTCCAGTTAGCTGATGGTATTCAAGCCAACGGCTATCCTGCTTTTGACGCCTATAAAACGAAAAATCAAAATTCAATTATGTATCTTGATAATCGAATTGGAAAAAAATTACTTGCAACAACGGACGAAATTGAATCACGGCATCAACAGCTTATGAGTGGTGCACGACTGAAGCTGATCCACTCTGGTCGGCTCGAACCTATGAAAGGTTCGCAGGACTTAATTCCTATTGCTCGCCAGCTGATTAATAATGGAACTGATTTCGAACTCCATATATTTGGGAGTGGAAGTCTGGAACCGGAAATTCAGAAGGGGATTACAGATTACGGCCTACAAAACCACGTCTTTTTAAATGGTGTTGTCGACTTCGAAAACGAACTCGTACCATTTGCACGTTCTAATGCAGATATATACCTCAGTTGTCACCGTCAATCAGATCCTTCGTGTACCTATCTTGAAAGTATGGGTTGCGGGCTTGCTATAGCTGGATATGCAAACCGAATGTGGTCGGAATTATGTCAAGAGTCAGGCGCAGGTTGGGCTGTGCCCTTGGGAAAAACTGAGCAACTTGCTGAAGCAATCAGCAATGCCGCTAATAATCTGCAGCAGTTAGCCACCCGTCGCAAATCTGCACTGCAATTTGCAAGCACGCATTCTTTTGAACACGAATTCAATCTCAGAGTTAAAAATTTACAAACTTTAGTTTAATGTCTAAAAAACCAATGTAAATTTGTAGTCCTACCATAAAATCGGTAAATTTGTAAGTCAAAATTCCGTTAAAATTAAACGAAGGAGGCGACTTAAACGTGATAAACCGGATGTGCTGAGCGCACCCTTAGCCATCAACCAAGTATGGTAAATGGATTTTATGTCGGACAGCCTGGCCGAGGGCCGGTCACTGCGCACATTCAATGTCATTGACGATTAACAACCGTGAAGGCTTGGGTATTGAGACTAATCTGTCACTGCCGAGCCTGCACACTATACGCGTACTAAAGCACATGATTGAGTGGTAAGGGCAGATAGCTGCAGAGCAAACTTACATCAATCATATCTAATTTATCAATATTAAAAATGGTTAAAATTTAATATCTGAGGTTGGTCAATGTACGGTTCTATATATAGGATTATAGCCAAGTTAGAGTTATCAAGAAAAAATCCATATAAAAAGTCAAACACGAGGGTGTTCAATATTCTGTGTCAGCCAGGCTTTCATAGGTCAATGTAACCATCCAGACGGCCGTCGAAGTGAATGGTCAGCTGCGACAGGTCAGGTTCCAGTTTTGCACCGGGTGTGACCACCGCTCAGACGCTTTTAACATACCCGCGTACAACAGTTTGAGCAAGCTGTTCTCATTGCTAAACCCTCCTTTGGTTTTGGTCAGCTTACGGAACTGGCGATGCACAGCTTCAACAGCATTGGTGGTGTAGATGGCGGTGCGTACGTAATCTGGGTATTTAAAAT
>Ga0209345_10003815_pt1 | contig 15160 bp, 10 predicted proteins | sample Cruoilmetagenom7_FD_187294 | JGI IMG/M metagenome (GOLD analysis project Ga0209345, IMG submission 187294) | Oil polluted marine microbial communities from Coal Oil Point, Santa Barbara, California, USA - Sample 7 (SPAdes) (version 2) | ecosystem: Environmental > Aquatic > Marine > Oil seeps ... | reverse complement strand
GTATATTACATGGTACAAATTCGCAAGTTTTGTTAATTACATCAACGTCATCTTGCAATTTGTGTTGTAAACATCTTAATGCCTTTTTTGTACCCGGTTTGCCAAAAGTTGGTTGTTTATTGCAAAGTTCGCAAGTTTTATGTTTTACATTAATATCATCTTGCAATTTGTGTTTTGAGCATCTTAATGCTTCTTTTGTACCCGGTTTGCCAAAAGTTGGTTTTGTATTACATGGTATAAATTCGCAAGTTTTGCTAATTACATCAATGTCATCTTGCAATTTGTGTTGTAAACATCTTAATGCCTCTTTTGTACCTGGTTTGCCAAAAATTGGTTGTGTTGTACATGGTACAAATTCGCAAGTTTTATGTTTTACATCAACGTCACCTTCCAATTTGTGCTGTGCGCATCTTAATGCTTCTTTTGTACCCGGTTTGCCAAAATTTGGTCGTGTTGTACATGGTACAAATTCGCAAGTTTTGTTCTTTACATCAACATCATCTTGCAATTTGTGCTGTGCGCATCTTAATGCTTCTTTTGTACCAGGTTTGCCAAAATTTGGTATTGTATTGCAAAGTTCGCAAGTTTTGCTCTTTACATCAACATCATCTTGCAATTTGTGTTGTAAACATCTTAATGCCTCTTTTGTACCTGGTTTGCCAAAAGTTGGTATTGTATTACAAAGTTCACATTTTCGCACATACACATTAATCATTCCCTCATCCCTATGATTGCGACAATATCGTGGAGGATTATCAATGAAATTATATCTTAAACTAGTTATAGAACATCCATCAACCAAGCATGTGCGTTTTCCTGTAACATCTCCGCTAATTTTATGTTTGAAACATCTTTTTCGGAGCATGTTAACCGGACCATATCTTGCGGTTTTATCGCATTGTTCACAAATTTCGTCCTGCATTATGTTAGATTTTGTTGATTCTTTATTAGTACATTTTAAGAATCAATACTGAAAAGTTTTTAAAAACTATTTATACAAATTTTTGCTTGTATTCTGTCATATTTTGGGTCCCCATATCTTGATTACATGTTTTACATACAGGTTCTAAATTTGTAAAGGAACTCTTTCCTCCATGAAATGCAGATATAACATGCCCACATTCAAAATCTGAATGGTCTAATACATTTTCACAACAAAAGCAGGATCCTATGAGACTTATACCGTGTTTTCTCCAAACTTTTTCGCGCGTAATTTTTGGTATTTTGACACGCAAACCCGTGATATTATGAGAGAAACTATTAAATTTTCTCTCATAAATTAATGCCTGAATAATTCTTTCAACCCACTCATGTTTGCTGAACATACCGAGGTAAAGATTACCACGCTTAGTGCACATATTTTTGAGCTTTGCAGAATCTTTAACACCCCATTCGCTAAATTGAGAATTACTAGTATTTTTGTAAAATAAATTAAGTTCTTCTATCTTATTCACCACAACTTCAAGAGTTATACCAGGAATTCTACTTACAAATTTAGATTCAGTAAATTTTTCTTGTATAACATCAATGTTAATATTGGGTCGGTGAGGTCTGCGGCTTGTAGACATATATTCTGGATGATCTCCTCGAAAATGCTTGGCTATACCATTAATAATTTTCAGAGTATTGATTTCATCAGCATCATCTGCTTCTATGAAACATGATGGTCTAGACTTATTACAAGCTGCATAATATTCATCTCGTTCTTGCTCTGTTTCCACAGAAACAAGACGAACTTCGATTTGGATCTCCGGATCATCTTTGATAAGACTCTTGAGTACACGAACGCGATGCTGTCCGTTTACAATGTATAACTTCGAGTCATAGCATACAACATATATACGATCAATGTCAAAATACCCAGATTTTTCGTATTCTTTCTTAAGTCTTTGCTCAAGACCATTTGACCATTCCTCGTCGAGATCGCGTTGAATTTCTGGAGTAATTAGATTATTTAGAAAAATTTTGGCTTTGATAACTAAAGACCAACGATCTGAGTTTTCAGGAAATTCATTGGCAGAAATCGATGCTTTAATGAGTTTATCCATGATATTTATCGAGTCGTATTTTCGTTCAAATTTTTGTGCTTAAATTTAATATTAAATTTTCAGTTATTGATCAAATAAATTATGTATCGTCAGACGATATAAATTAATTATAAACTTCGCAAAATATATCAACTGTTAAAGATGAAATACCAGTATGGAAGCTAATGTATTTTACTATAAATCACCACTTTAATAATCATGACTTGATTGACAAGTGGAAAGTTTTTTTGGAGTGAACTTTCCACAATTGAAAATATGCAAAAGTGGGCAGATAAAACAAATATTCCAGGATTAATAGCATATCCTGGAGGCATGTTCGGAACCGGTGATAAAACACGGTATCACAAACAAATTAGGTCTGGTACAGCATTTAATCTCAAAGATCCGGCGATGAAAATTAGAGTAGATGAACACTCCATTTTCATCTGTAATTCTGATGTAGAAAAGTGGTCTGAGAAAGAGAGCTTTATTATTTGTAAAGCCTTAAAATCCATGCTTTGTGATATTGTAGATCCATTTGGTGCCGAAATTAATTTTCCGACAAGAGCATATATTAGGGGGCTTTTTAAAACTATTCAAATTAGATAAACATTCTGAATGGGTTATAACCGCTATCGCTCGATTCAGGCGAATCACGCGGAATAATATAAGGCCCTCCATTTTCTTCATCACTACTTGGTGAACTGTAAGTACTCTGTGGGCTGCGGTAAGGACTTCTCGGGCTGCGGTGAGGACTTCTCGGGCTGCGGTAAGCACTTTGTGGACTACGAGAAGGACTCGCGATCGCGAGTCCTTCTGCATCGTAAAATTCATCATCACTGTCGCTATCAGATTCACTGTCGCTATCAGATTCACTGTCGCTATCAGATTCTACAGACTCACACCCTGAATCAATAAATTTATCATCATACGATGATTTCGCGGTAAGCTTGGTAATTTTGTAAGGTTTTGGTTCACCTAGAACTTTCAAAGCTCGCGAAATTCCGGCTTTGGTTCGAGATCGAATGCGTGGTAATTCTTCTGCAAAATACCAATTTGTGGTATCTGCGATATGAGCAATTTTAGATCCGCGACCTTTTGCATTGACATTAGTAACATCCAGTGCGCTACAACTATATTCGTTGAGACTTAAAACTCTAGACTCTAAAAAAATTTGAGGAGCTGACATTTCTATTTAGTGGAAATTTGAATACAATTTATTTGTTTGCCGTATTGAATGAATTATATAATTGGTATTGTATAATTTACCAGAAATATAGGGATCCTGCATAAATTTCCAAAACCTTTGCTTACAAATATTAAACTAATATCCTAACACTTAATTAGCTATCATGACAAATCTTCTTGCATAACTTAATACACAGTTTTCCTGTTTTGTTGTTAAGATTGATCCGGGACGACGTAGTCTAACCTCTCTCATCGATACCTTTCCATCCAAACCATAATGCATCAAACAACACGCACAAACAACTCCCGATCTCCCAAGACCAGCGAGACAATGTACCAATACATTTTCTCCATTGGATAAATGTTTAATGATAACAGGTACAATTCCAGTTAGTTCACTCACATTTGGTGCCGTCATATCTTGTGTCGGAATGTGATAAAATTTAATACCTCTCCTTTGAACATCTCCGGGATAATTAGACATTTTATACTTGGATAGCTCTTTCCATTCCAGTAGGCATATTACAACATCAACATAATCTGGAATTTCTTCTGGTTGAGGAGCACTTGAAATAAGTAATTTTCCTCTTTCAGGAGAGGTTGCAATCTTAGTTATCTTCATCTTTTCTACTCTGTTTTTTAAAAAAATTAGCTGTATAATAGTTCATGTTCATCCATAAACTCACGAATTTGAAAACATATGCGTGTATTGCGATCGGTTGGTCCAATTTTCTCAAATGATTTCAGCCATTTAGCATAATATTTCAGCTCATTATCTGTGAGCTCATCCACATTTTTCTTGGTGAACTTATTTGATGTATTCTTTGCAATATACGTCTTCTTGTCCGTGACGCTACGAGCTGCTGGTGCTTTCATACCGATAGCATATGCAACCTTAATTAAAAACTCAATAGATTTAGCAGATTTTTCACAATTTGTACCCGGTTTAATATTGTCACCCTCGATAGCAACAATCTTAAACTCATCATTAAAGCCGATTTTTCCAAAAAATCCAGATTCTCCAAGTTCATTAAATTGATCACGAATCTTAATTTGTAGTAATTTGGTATAAACTTTAGTTTCGATTGGGTTTAAATCTATCCATTCTCCATTCTTGTATAATCTCTTTCTACCAACCGCATTCTGAACTGCTGCTGTTTGTGTATTAATATTACCCAAGTCAGTTAATTTAATGTACAAAGTGTGGACATAAACCTTGTTCTTCGTTCCTAGAACAAATTTATCTAATATTTCCTTCTTCACTTTAGTTGTAATTGCATCATCCCGAGTAGACGGTCTGCCTTTCTTTGGTTTAATATCGCTCTTTTCGTCAATTTCCCGCTTGATTTCTTCTGTTGGTTCATATACACGGAACCATGAAAATTTATACTTTTCGAGAATAAAATTATCTGTATCCGATCTTGGTTTGGCAATTAATGCATCTTCAAGTAATTTAACTCTTGCGGGAATGGACAGTTCATCAACATATTCTGAAAATTCCTCTGTAGTTTCGAAGTCATCAATATTAATATCAACAACATCAGAGCTGTCAACTTCAATTAATTCCGAGATATCCTTATTTCGGGTTATGTTAAGATTTTGAGAGTACCAGCTTTCTAGAAGATTCCCTTCTTGATATTCACGAGAGATGAAAAATATTTTTCCACTTTCATGGAGATAGCATTTCATACCAAATCTATCACGAATTGGTTCACGCTCAATAATAAAATTACTCAATGCTGCATCAATATGTTTTTGTGGTATATCTTCAAAATTTTCTAGAATATCCTCGTAACTAATTGAAAATTGCTCTGCAAAAAGTTCTATTAAATCTTCAGAGATTTCTTGGAGATATTCAGTTGAATAGTTCAAATCAAATCCTGTAAAATCTATGCCATCAGGAGATGGATCAACGCAATTACGGATTTCATTTCTTTCTTTGTGAATTTGACAACTAACACTAGATCGTTTCATATAATCGAATATTCTGTTAATAGGTTTTGCTTTGCGTTCAGAATCGAGATACATAGAAATATCAATACTCTTTCCTTTCTTTGGAATTGCTGCATGTCGTGAAACCTGTACTTCTATTTCAATTTCTCTATCCTCTATCTCTTCTATCAATCTCTTAAGTTTTGCTTCAGCTTTTGGCTTTCCGAGATCTCTGAATTGTTTACGACTAAATTTTGCATTTTCTTTGAGTTTAAGAATTTCATCCATTTTTCTCTTCTCTTCTCTTTCAAAAAGTGCATCGTGCGAAGTAGCTCGAATTCCACGACTTAAAGCCTGATATGTGTTTGCTTCATTCCACTCTGGTCCAATAAGTTCCTCTTTCCTGATTGAATCAACACTGATACCTTCGCGACCTGCATGAGAAGCAACAAATACTTTAATGTAATCGCCGTCAATATTATCAGAACTATTCATCAATTCCAGCATTGATGAAATCTCATTTTCAGTATTTGATCCTGTGTACAATGCATATCGAAGTTTTGGTTTAAATGAGGGTTTGATATTTCCCTCAGTTTTTCCGGGGCAAACAGTGTCATCTTCTTTATTTTTCACGAAAACAGATTTATTTTCCATAAATCGGCTATATCCAAGAGCTTCTAAACATCCACCAAACGCAATGATACCCGACCCTTCCACATTTTCTCCAAATACAAATACAGGTCCATCACTATTTTCGATATTTGTGATGATCTGGTGAAATGTGGTTGAATGTTTTTGGATTTTATCTAAATCATTGACCTCTCTTAAAAATTCTTTTGTAGGTCTTCCTTTCTTGAAATATCTCCGATATCCAGCAAGTTCTTCTACATCAATATCATCTACAATGTCGAAATTAGTTGCCTTTGCAACCTTGGTAGTATTAACTCCAAAATATGGAGGATCAAGGGGTTTAGGTTCAAATCCGAGTGCTTTTAGTTGCTCATTTTTGGCAAGTTTCTTGTTGTATTCTTTCAAGATTTTCTTATTCTGATTCTTTCGTGTTCTTTCACCACGAGCATCAATGCGCTGTTCTGGAGTCAATCCATTTCCCCATTCACCATCTGGAAATACAAATACAGAAGCACTTCTAGAATCAAATGAAAATCCATCATCTGCCTTTGATCCTGGATCTCTTGCTAATGCTCGCTGATATGCCTTATTTTGAAATGTGCTCATATAATTCTTTTGTACGACAGTTTTCGCGGTATATTTCTTATTTTGGTATGTATAAGTTTCATTAAGTGGTTCACCTATATTTTCAATTTTGGCTGCAGTCTTTGGTGCTTTGACAAATCCAATACGTCCACGAAGATATGGTTCAAGTGCTTCCAATGTAACAGTTTCTAGATTAAGTGATTTTGGAATTTGTCCTTGAAAGTATTCTCTTGCATTTTCATCATCAATTTCACCCTCAAGCTCCGGAAAAAATGTATCAAGATCTACATCTGTGGACTCATAATAATCAAAATTCTCGGGAAATTCAACTGGTAATAATAAATTAAGAAGAGGTTTAATTTCATTAACATTGTTGATCATAGGGGTTGCAGAGGACAAGATAAGTTTCCGATTTTTGACAGCATGAAATAGCATATGCAATATCTGATAAGTGATACCCTTGCGACGAACATCTTCCGCTACTTTTATATCGGGAGTGATGTTGTGTGCTTCATCAATCCAAAATATCACATTGGAATAAGTTTCAACAGCATCAGGCTTCAATTTAGGCGGCTTGTCTTTTTCTTGGATACTCACTTTGTTCGCAAATTTTGTGTAAGTATTAATTTCGTAATACTCTTTGAGAACACGATTGATCGCGCGTTTCTGAGTTTCATCATTTTCTGCCTTTGTAATTTCTTTTGTTTGAAACCTATCCTTAGCAAATTTGCATACGATTTGATCAATGAGTTGTCGCTTTTGGGTCTTACCAGAGACCAAAATAACAGCACGTTTTAAGTTGGATACGCGATGGTCGTGTTTGCGACCAATTAAATAATTATCACGTTCAACGCGTGTCTTTTCTATAAATCCCACAACTTCACCAGTTTTTCCTGAACCTGTTTCAGATAAAATAAAGTAATCATCATATACTCGAAGAAATCGATGTGTAAGAGTTTGATGTGAGAAATAGCTTACTTTATCTTTATTGAGCTTCTCAGCAGTATCGGAGACAAGATCTGCATACTCAAATTTCTCTGTGATCAGTGTCTGAAATTTTGGAGCATAAATCGAAGGATTGTCCTCGAGAAGATCCTCTAGTTCAATCTCACTCATTTTTCAGTTGCAAAATAATCATGTTAAGTTGTTAAGAGTATTTGATGTGATTATTTTGCAATACTATATGATATATAACTATGAAGTTAGAAAACATTAATTTCGACGCATCGCTTTGTATTGTAAAACATCTCTGCATAAAAGATTTACATCAACTAAAATGTGTTTCCAAGCATTTTCACGAAATATGTGAATATACGATATGTAAGAGACATATACGAATAACAGATTTACGAAAGATTCCGGAAAGATATTATAATTTAATTACCAAGATTACATATATTCCGCATGATAGTTGTATTCATATCTTACCGAAGTTGGTTAATCTCAAAGAAATTGATAATGTTATTTCTGTGATAAACTTTGCAAGTAGTAATGGTCATCTAGAAGTTGTCGAGCTTTTACTTACAGATTTTAGGGCAGACCCATCTGCAGAAAATAATTATGCGATTCGATTTGCAAGTCAGAATGGTCATGTGGAAGTTGTTGAGCTTTTACTTGCAGATTCCAGAGTAGATCCCTCTGATTGCGACAATTTCGCGATTAGATGTGCAAGTGCATATGGTCACATAGAAGTTGTTGAGCTTTTACTTGCAGATTCCAGAGTAGACCCATCTGATAATAATAATTATGCGATTCGAATTGCAAGTGATAACGGTCATCTAGAAGTTGTTGAGCTTTTACTTGCAGATTCCAGAGTAGACCCATCTGATAATAATAATTACGCAATTCAAATTGCAAGTGATAACGGTCATCTAGAAGTTGTTGAGCTTTTACTTGCAGATCCTAGAGTAGATCCCTCTGTCAATGAAAATGAAGCAATTCAAATTGCAAGTGATAGCGGTCATCTAGAAGTTGTCGAGCTTTTACTTGCAGATTCCAGAGTAGACCCATCTGTTTATGGAAACGAAGCAATTAGATTGGCAAGTAGAAATGGTCATTTAGAAGTTGTCAAGCTTTTACTTACAGATCCTAGAGTAGACCCCTCCGATAATGGAAACTTCGCAATCGAAAAAGCGAGTAAGTATGGTCACTTAGAAGTTGTCAAGTTTTTACTTACAGATTCTAGAGTGGACCCCTCTGCTTATAGAAACATCGCAATCAGAGAAGCGAGTGAGCATGGTCACTTAGAAGTTGTCAGATTTCTACTTACAGATCATAGAGTAGACCCCTCCGGAGATATGAATGGAGCAATTAGATTTGCATGTTTGAATTGTCATATAGAAATTATTAAACTTTTGCTTAAAGATACCAGGGTAGACCCCTCTGATCAAGATAATTTTGCAATTAAATATGCAAGTAATAATGGCCATTCCAGAATCGTCAAGCTTTTACTTACAGATTTTAGGGTAGACCCCTCTGTCAATGAAAATGAAGCAATTAGATTGGCAAGTAGAAATGGTCATTTAGAAGTTGTCAGACTTTTACTTACAGATTTTAGGGTAGACCCCTCTGTCAATGAAAATGAAGCAATTAGATTGGCAAGTAGAAATGGTCATTTAGAAATTGTCAAACTTTTGCTTGCAAATCCCAATACGGATCCCCATACTGGCGATAATGCCGTAATCAAGAGTATAATTAAAGGGAATGATGAGAAAACCATTAGAATTTTACTTGCGAATCCCAATACGGATCCCCATGCTGGCGATAATGCCATAATAAAGAGTATAATCAAAGAAAATGATGAGAAAACCATTAGAATTTTACTTGCGAATCCCAAAATTGATCCCTATACAAATAACAACTACATAATTAAATTATTATGCAAGTCTGGTTATTTCTATAGAGAGGTTGTGGAACTAATGTCAAAGCAATAATTTTTAAAACTCTACTGATTAAAATGTTGGTAGTATTAATTGTTTTGTTTATTTTGTTTGCAATTATCACAATAGGTATTATAATTTATGGCGTGGAGAACGACAGAATTAGTGCGATTCCCGAATTAGGTGAGGTTGGATTATTATCCTCATGTGTTGAAAAAGATTGCCCTTCTGGATTTATATGTGATGGCAACACCTTCACATGCAAACTTGAACCAGGGCAGCCATGCGTTTCTGCCGCAGAATGTGGGCCGGGAACAATTTGTAGTGGAGTATGTGCTTCAGGTCCTGTTGGTGGATTAAACGAACTATGCCCATGTGATGAAGGATATTCGTGTTTTGCTTCAGAAGGTATGAAATCTATCTGTCTTGGGGATGCCGGTCAATCATGTTCTATAGGTGGAGAATGTTTCAGTCAAGTATGTGATAAAGGTATTTGTTCGAGTGGTCACCCTAATGCATATCCATGTACACAAGCAACAGATTGTGCATCTGAACACTGTAGTCAAGGATTTTGCCAAGACCCAGATCGAACTACCGGAGAACAAGGAGCAGCATGTGCTGGTAATTGTGTATCATATGAAGGAGCTACATGTAATTCAACGTCATCAGATCCTCTAGGATGCGAGTGTCAAAATGAGGGTCCGGGAATATGCACACAAGCTAATAATGGTATAACGGATAATTGCGGTCGTAGTTCAATATGCGCAGGTAGTTTATTATGCTATGACCATAATGATGTATGTGATACAGATGATGACGTTGATTGTATTTGTGTATTTCCTCCTATTTTGGAAAAATGTGTTGAAGGAATGTCATTAAAGAATGGTATTTGTAGAAATGATCTCGAGTATGGATGTGATTCACAAGATCAATGCGTATCTGATATTTGTGGTGGAGAATCTTCATTAACAATTTATCATTTTGATAAAGATGGTGTAAATCAATTCACAAAATTCACAGGAGCTACTGAAACTAGACTTTTCAAGGAAAACGGACCCTCAGGATTAATCAAGCCTCACAAAATGCTCACACGGCCTGAAGATAATGACGTGGACGAAATTTATGTAATTGATCAATTACAAGGAGTACTCACAAGCAAATATAATACAAAACACAGAACTATAACAGATTGGGACACGTTGATCCCACATACTGTAGAAATCAATGTGGGATTTACATCAACAACTGTTGATTTCACATATAATCCTGATGGTGGTGAATATGTAGCGTTTGAGGAAACTGACGGAGTTGACACATTCAGTACGATATATGAATATCAAGGATCTGGAACATATACACCATTCAATCCAACTGTTGGCTCAGGATTTACAGGTACTCAATATACAAACGGTACACCGTTGAAAATCGACTTTATCAGTATTTCGAGAAGTAATGATATTTCAGCAGGAAATGATATGATGATAACATCAAACGGAATCGTTTATATCAAACTTGCTGCAGATACGAATTATAATGTAGCTTTTGTATATGGAGGTCCAATGAATGGGTTACCTATTAATGCAACATTTGGACCCTCAACTTTTTATGATGATGATGAGCAGATACTTAGTTCTATTCCTCTTCCACCGGTATGTCCCGAACAGGGTGGTGAAAATCCTATCCAGTGCCCATCGTCAAGAAATGTAGCTTTTGTTGGTCGTTTTGATAATACCGTGCAATATGGGGGAGCATACACTTTACCCCAGACTCTTCAGTTTGGCGGAAACACCGCGGCTGTTACATTGCCAGTAGATCCTACACTAGAACTTGATTATCGCGTATTCGATTTTAATATCTATTCTGATAACGCAATGCAAGAATCTTCCATAGCTACACTATCTGAAGTTTACAAAAATGATGTAAAATTATATAATACAGTTTCGTTGTCGTCAAATGGGAATACTACCCAATTTCCATTCCAAATAGGAACAACCGCGCGATGTGCAGCTGGGAAGCATGCCTTTTATGTCCTCAGTCTAGGAAGTTGTACAAATTAAACAAATTGATTTATTTAATGATAAAAATTACCCCACAAAATTATGTCAGATCTACCACCATCATACGAAAGCGCGACGGCAGATTTGCCGTCATACAATCAAAATTTTGCGGATTTGATATCTGAATTTACACAGTTATGTGATATTCCAGATATCAATAAGGCACGATTTCTCAGTAAACATTCCGATGTGATGCCTAGTTATAATAATAATGAAATTCTCATTAATGCTATACACAAGGGAAATTATTGTGTTGTCAATTTTTTGATGACATTTCCTGATGTTCAAGCTGGAGTTTTGGATGACAATTTCTCAATAGAAATTGTAAAATTATATAGAACCAACTTAAGAAATCTTGGCTTAATCAATAATATTAATAATAAGCAAATCACTAGAAATAATAAATTAGAAATTCTGAAAGATTTGGTTGGATTATCTAATCTTTCAGCTTTGGAAGTTACCGATCTGAAAGACGCGTTTTATAAAGCATCGCAGCGTGATAGGTTATCAACTATGGAATGGCTGATAACTGTTCCTGGGGCTTTGGAAGTTATTGATCTGAAAGGCGCATTCCATAAAGCATCGCAGCATAATTGGTTATCGACTATGGAATGGTTGATAACTGTTCCTGGAGCTTTGGAAGTTATTGATCTGAAAGGCGCGTTTTGTAAAGCATCGCAGTATAATAGGTCATCAACTATGGAATGGTTGATAACTGTTCCTGGAGCTTTGGAAGTTATTGATCTGAAAGACGCATTCCATGAAGCATCGCAGTATAATAGATCATCAACTATGAAATGGTTGATAACTGTTCCCGGAGCTTTGGAAGTTATTGATCTGAAAGGCGCGTTTTGTAAAGCATCGCAGTGTAACATATTGCAAACTATGAAATGGTTGATAACCATTCCCGGGGCTTTGGAAGTTATTGATCTGAAAGGCGCGTTCCATGAAGCATTGCAGTATAATAGATCATCAACTATGGAATGGTTATCAACCATTCTTGGGGCTCCACCACCCTACAAAAAGAACTATAAGAGTAATTAGCATTATACTAATGGTCTATAACCAGAATAATTTAAAAACTTTTCGGTTTTTAAATTATTCTGGTTATAGACCATTAGTATAATGCTGTTTCGTTGTCGTCAAATGGGAATACTACTCAATTCCCATTCCAAATAGGAACAACTACTCGATATGCTGTAGGAAAACACGCTTTTTATGTCCTAAGTCTGGGAAGTTGCACAAGTTAAGCTAAATTGATTATAAATTGATTGCAAATATCATATAATCGTAAAAATATATTACCAACAATCATGTCGACTTCTTTGGTGGTACAAGAACATATGGATTCTACTATGGTGTCTAAATTTGATCAGTTTTGCAAAAATTTAGACATGGAAAAGGTGCGATTTATTATCGAAGAACTAGATATCGCACCCAGTTATAACAACAACGAACTTCTTGTTGGTGCCATGAAAGAACAGAATCATTCTATCGTTAAGTTTTTGATGTCATTTGAGGATGTTCAAAATAGCATCAAGTCAGCAGATTTTCCTGTGGAATTGATTGAAACATATCAAAATAAGTTAAGACATATGTATCACCAAATGCCAGGATTTGCTGTGAGCAGTGTCCAAATAACCGATGCTAATAAATTAACTATTATGGAATATTTGGGCGAAATGTCTAATCGCATTGTTTTGACAAAATGATATAGTTTTTAAAAACTCTCCGATGTTTAAACTAATCTTGGTCAAAAAAATTGGCAAAAAATTCTTTATCACTATCTGATGTTTCAGTCGAAGATTTTACTGAAACATCATCAATATAATCTTCAATTTCTTGCATCTCAATATCATCAAAGTTTGAGTATCTCAATACTGCCATAAGTCGGACCATGCTTTCGGTGGCGAATGCAGTATCAACAACGCGTTTCACAGTTTCCACATCAAGAATATTTGGATAGCGTTCTACCAGAGTTTCAATTTCTTTAACATGATAACTGAGACTCCGCGAAAATAGATACATATCCAATTCAGACTTCTTTTCCTCCATATCTATTTCTTTCCCGGAGTGCACTTTAGGATATCTGTCTTCAAGATATTTGAAAATACGAGACCCCAGCCTCATTTGCTTATATAGTTTGATTTCAGATGTGTTAGTATCATGAATTAGAGCAAATATTTCGACATCATCACTTCTAATAACTTCTCTCATCGTCTTTTCATCCGGTCTAACTCCCCAATCAAAAAGCATTCTAATAAATTTAAGTTGATATTCTCTGGTATCAGGTTCATCTTCATAGACAAGATATCTCAAAGTGTTTTGATTTCGCGGAGCTTCTGTCCTAAATTTGGAAACATCCCCTTTATTGAGCATTTTCAACAAAGGATCTTTTCTGGGGTTTCCCATACCGCTCAGGATACTCGGCCTTGGAAAATATTTGGGACTACTCGGTGGAGTTGCAGATTTCCGTGGTGGGGTTACAGATTTCCGTGGTGGAGTTGCAGATTTTTGTGGCGAACTGTGTTTGACTTTCACCACAGTCGTGGATGTACTTGGTAATGACACAAGAGATCTCTTTACCGGAGCAATAATTTCGTATGGTTCAGGTTCACCATCGTCAAGAATATTCATGAAAAGGTGAAGTTGTTTTTCCTTCAAAGATCTAATTTTGGGCAAATTTTCTAAATAATATGAATTTTTGTAATTTGTACCATTAATATTATCAAGTCGAGTGTATCTTCCTCTTGAGTTCATGTTGGTAACATCAAGAAACATATTTTTATTTGACCCCTTAGCCAATTGAAGAATTCGATTCTCTAGAAACTTTTGATCAGACATTGATATTAAATTTTATAATACCAATATTAATATCAATATTTGTTCAATTCAAATTGAAATGCACCCTTCAATTTCTCCGGCTTGACAAACTTTGGACGCAGATAAGATATTATATAACGGTAAAGATATGTATTGCATGGTAGCTCCCTTATCTATTCCCTCATCATTATCCACTCTAAATGGCGCGGCAATGGTTGGTGTACTTAAATCTCCACCCCACCACATTGACATTGCGTCTTTATCTTGAAAAAACTTTGCAATGGCATTTAATCCCGTGAGACCCTCGTATCCTTTATAAGGGATATCTTCCCAAATATCAGCTATATACACAGCCTGAGGGGGTACAGGAGTTATTTCGCTAGATGTGCAGCCATCTTTCTTATCACAATACTCAAATGATGGCATTGTAAACCAAGTATATCCTGGAAATTCACCATCCTCGCAGGTATCCAAAACAATATCCAATCCTGTTACTGTTTGATTTGGACCTGTAGCCCCCACGAATGATGGAATATACGTAGATTCTGTCTTCGTATTACCCACTTTCATACATAAATTATTAACGCGATCATATATTTGAGTAATAAACGAATTTTGACCCTGTCCTTGTTTCAGAGATAGTGGATTGACACCAGGATTAGTTCTTGTGACTCTGAACAATTGATCTGAATTACTAGGATCACATTCTCTCATTGTTGAAAATGGGCCATCCATACAGTATGCCTTCTGAGTTGGTACTTGAAAATTGACGGCTACAGTACTTAATTGACCAACACACGGATGTTGTGGCTTGCAGTTTGCGTTAGAATAATATTGCTCTGTAGCTCCTAATTCGACAGTCTTCCCGTTAATCAAGGTACATAATGTAATTTGATCCTTAACAACTGATGTAGGTGCGGTACATGTATGTTCCACAAGCTGTGCGGAGATTTGGTCGGGATCCAGACAAAACTGTCCCTGATTTGTACTACCTTGTAATGTGCTAAGAATATTATAATCCAAAGTCGGTGTTCCTTGA
>Ga0209345_10003814_pt1 | contig 15165 bp, 13 predicted proteins | sample Cruoilmetagenom7_FD_187294 | JGI IMG/M metagenome (GOLD analysis project Ga0209345, IMG submission 187294) | Oil polluted marine microbial communities from Coal Oil Point, Santa Barbara, California, USA - Sample 7 (SPAdes) (version 2) | ecosystem: Environmental > Aquatic > Marine > Oil seeps ... | reverse complement strand
CTTTGGCCCGTTGTCACTGGCAGTGTCACGTTTAAGGGCGCGGACAGATTTATTCACAGCCAAAAGATCACTGCGCAAATCTGCAAGGCTTTCCTGCCGCCCGGCTGCCATTTCTTCGAGGATGCGCAATAATTGCACATCAATTGATCGCAACCGCATCCGGCTTTCGGCGTCCACATGCGCGCTTCCACCTTCTTCGGTGCGCTCGCTCATCACGGCCAGCATCTGTTCCTGACCAAGTGCTATGCGTTCAAGAACTGCTGTATCAGCGTCCGGCTGCATCCGCTGGACCAACCCGTTCACGGCATCCGTTAATTGCCCCAAGCGTTCATCAACGATCGACCGGCTGACATCAGATTGCACAAACAAGTCCTGCAAAGCATCCATCTGCTCGGAAAAATGCGAAACCATCGCCCCTGCGCCACCATCCCCGGCGCCATCGCCGTCGCCATCGCCGCTGGAAAACCCTAACCGGGTAATCGTTGACAGCCATTCTTCCAACTCGCGGTAGAACCGGTTCTGGCCGTGGCTGGCGAATAATTCCAGCAATCCAACGACCAAAGACCCGGCAAGACCCAAAAGTGACGACGAAAACGCAACACCCATCCCGCCCAGCTGCGCCTCAAGCCCGGTCATCAGGCGCGAAAAAATATCAACAGAGTCTTCGCCATCCTGGGGCGCAAGCGAACGGATCGTGTCCACCACCGCCGGGACAGTTGTCGCAAGACCGTAGAATGTGCCCAGCAGCCCCAGAAAGATCAGCAAATTAACGATGTATCGCGTGATGTCACGGGCTTCGTCTATCCGGGTTGCGACAGAATCCAGTATCGAGCGCGCCGACGAAGATCCGATTTGCATCCTTGCCCCCCGCGAGCGCAGCAACGCGGCCAGCGGCGCCAGCAGACGCGGTGCTTTGATTATCGCATGTCCCGGGCGACCGCCGGCAAAGCCCTCGATCCAACCAACCGAATTGACAAGCTGAAGGACCTGCCAAAAACAGGCAAAGACACCAATCACAAAGACAAAAAGTATGAACCCGTTTAGAAATGGGTTGGCCAGGAACATCGGCGCAACTTGCGGGTAGGCCACATAGGCACCAAACCCCACCAGCGCCAGACAGATCACCATAATGGCGCCCTGACGGAACGGTTGGGTGAAAAAAGGCTCGGCCTCGCGATCTGGTTTGTCCATTTGGACGGGTCCTGACGCTGTTTTGTTTGTCATAAGATACGGCGTGTCATGGCTCGTGCCAACAGCAGATTATTCATCGCCATTTCCGGCAATTTTGCGCACACGCTCGGACAACCATTCCAGATCCTTATCGCGGATACCCAGTTGCTGCAAATGGCTGCTGGTGTTGTAGAGATATTCGGTGTTCGGCCCGCGACCGCCTATCGCATTCGCAATTATCATGGCCTGTTCTTCATGTGGCAGCCCGTGGCAATATTGGACATGATCGGGGTCCACCACATAGGTAATCGCATCGACGTTGCGCCCATCCGCCAGATTAATCTGTAGTTCCGCTTCAAGATAGGCCGAAGAAACCAGTTCGCGTTCTCGCAGATAATCCAGAGTGCGTTCCTCTGCCCCGGCGGCCACTTTTAACGCCAGCCCGTTGCACATCGCATTTTCAACGGCATCCAGTGCCAGAACCAGCCCAGGATTTTCCGGCGTGCCACGGTGATGGATCGACCACATGCAAAAACTTCGGGCATAACCGGGCAGACGGGCGATCATTCGCTCGTCGTGATCGAACCCCGGCTCCCACATCAGCGAACCGTATCCGAAAATCCACAATGGTGTTTGGCTCAAGGCTCTGGCCCTCCGACTTGGGGCGCTTTAAACACGGGAATGAGGCAAATTTAAAGGGATGTCGATGCGCTGGCTACTTGGTGTGATGCTTACAGTTGCAATGCTCTGGTCGGGCTACTGGTTTATCGCATCCAATGCGGTCGAAACTGGGCTGGCCGGGTGGCTGGATGCGCGTCAGTCCGATGGCTGGGTTGCCGAATACACCGACGTAACCACCCAAGGTTTCCCCAACCGGCTGGACACCACAATCACCGAAATTGAACTGGTCGATCCAAGAACCGGTGTTGCATGGAAAGCGCCGTTTTTTCAGATCTTCGCACTCAGCTACAAACCCAACCACATCATCGCTATTTGGCCGCACGAACAAACCGTCGCTTCGCCATATGAAAAAATTTCGATCACCAGCGAAGATATGCGCGGCTCTGTTGTATTCAGGCCGGGGACCTCGTTGGAACTGGATCGGTCGAACTTTGACTTGCAGGCTTTCCAGCTTCAATCTGATCTTGGCTGGTCAGCAGCCGTCGAAAAGGGAGAGTTTTTCACCCGGCAGACCGTCGGCAAGATTGATACTCACGACATATGGTTCGAGGCTACGAATGTCAGGCCGTCCGCGAATGTGAAAAACAACCTCGATCCCGCATCCTTGTTGCCGGATGTGTTTGAAACGCTGCGAATTGATTCGACCGTCGCTTTTACAGCACCATGGGATCGCTTTGCGGTGGAAAGAAACCGACCGCAGGTCACGGCGTTGCACCTTAAGGATCTGCAAGCCACTTGGGGAAATCTCGATTTGCGCGCCGCAGGCGAGTTGAGCGTGAATGGCGCCGGGATTCCATCCGGTAAGATTACAGTCAAAGCCAAGAACTGGCGCGACATGCTTCAGATTGGGATTGATACAGGCGCCGTTCCTGCAAATATCTCCGACACGTTGGAAAGCGCATTGGAATTTTTGGCCGGTATGTCCGGGCATCCCGATACGCTCGATGCCCCGCTGACGTTCAAAAAAGGCAAAGTGTCTTTTGGACCGATCCCTCTTGGGAAAGCACCGCGGCTGATCATTCGGTGACGAAACCCAAACTGAATGATCGGGGCCTGAATACGCCTAGCGACAGTAGCTTTTGCCACCGCGCCGGGATGTGTCCAGATGAAAGTGATCCTGATGGTACTTGTCGGCGTTTGGCCCCAGAACCGTTCGGAACGGCCCGCAGGCGGTCGCGTGCAAGACCCGCATAACCTTGCTGGTTGTCCTTTTGCGCCAATCCCGCAACACACTTAGCGATTGCCCATTCTTCAGGTTGATCGCTGCAATATCAATCGCCCGGCCTTTGCCATGCTCCGAGATTTTTGCGCCCGGCTGACTGTTGCGTGTGCGGCAGCTATAATGCGAGATCACCTGAAGGCTGGCAACGCCCCCGCCGAGCCTGCGCACGGCCGGTTTTACTCCGTCTTTGACCCAGGAATTCAGCGCCTTAGCTGTCGAACATTCCATCGTTGCAGGCTGTGTCAGCCATACACCATCGACGGATGTAACCTGCACAGGTTGCGCTACGCCGCAGCCATAGAGCTTGCCGGGGATTGGCGACAATTTATAGCCCCTGATTGAGCGCGTCCCGCATATGCGCCCTTCATTGCCCCGTGTCACCGGACTTACCCGCCCTGTGGTTCCGCCTGATGCCGCCAACACCGGTTTTGTGGGCCCAATACCCGAAGGCCTTGCAGTCGGGCGGAGTGAACTTCTGCCGGGCGCAAATATTGCCACCGGAACAGTGGCGCTGCTGGCGCGCGAAACTTCTGGTACAGAGCCGGGCCTTGCAACCGGGCGCAGCGAGGTTTTCAATCCGGGCGCATTGGACAGGAAAACTGCCCTGTCGGGCAGGTCATCACTTCGCGCATCCACGCCAGAGGACCACACAAGCGCGAAAATCGTCACAAGGGCCGGCGTCAGAAAATCTCGCCCCTGTTTGGTCATCGTGTCGACCGCCCGAAATCTGGCTCGTCTGTATCCTGTCCGGCCTCGATGATACCGCTTCTGATCGCGCGGGTCCGGGTGAAGTAATCGTGCAGATGGTCGCCATCACCGCGACGGATCGCCCGTTGCAGGGCGAACAATTCCTCGGTGAAGCGGCCAAGGATTTCCAGCGTCGCCTCTTTGTTGTTCAAAAACACATCGCGCCACATCGTCGGATCCGAGGCGGCAATCCGGGTGAAATCGCGAAAACCGCCAGCCGAGTATTTGATGACCTCGCGATCTGTTACCCGGCGTAAATCATCCGCGACACCGACCATCGTATAGGCAATCAGATGCGGAGCATGGCTGGTCACCGCAACAACCAGATCGTGATGGTCGGCATCCATAAATTCAACATGCGCGCCCATGCCTTCCCAAAAGCTTTTCAATCTGGCGACGGCGTCGGCATCCGTATCGTCGCTTTGGATCAACAGGCACCAGCGATTGTCAAAAAGTTCTGCGAACCCCGATGCCGGGCCAGAGTGTTCAGTGCCCGCCAGCGGGTGACCGGGGACAAAATGCACACCTGCCGGAATATGAGGCTGCACCGCATCCATCACCGCGCGTTTCACCGAGCCGACGTCTGTCACCGTTGCACCGGCTTTCAAATGCGGCGCAATTTCAGTAGCCACTGCTTCCATCGCGCCGACCGGTATCGCCAAAACGACAAGATCTGCGTCGCGAACGGCCTCACCCGCTGTCGAAACGACTTCGTCGCAAAAGCCGATTTCCTGCGCTATCGCCCGACTTTCAGCCGTTCGTGACGTGCCCACGATATGCCCCGCCAGACCTGCGCGGCGCGTGGCATGGGCCATTGACCCGGCAATAAGCCCCAGCCCGATCAGTGCCACTTTGTTGTAGATCACGCTCATTTGCGTTCCTCTTTGAAGGCGGCAATTGTATGGGCAACCCGACGGCAGCTCGCCTCATCACCAATCGTAATGCGCAGGCAATTGGGCAGGCCGTAACCCGCCACCTGACGCACAATCAGCCCGTTCTTTTTCAGATAGGCGTCACAGGCCTCGGCCTCTGAGCGATCTGCAAATCGTGCCAGAATGAAATTCGCGCAGGACGTATCAGACGGCACACCAATTTCCATCAAGGCCGCTGCCAGCCACGCCCGCAATCGGGTGTTTTCGATTCGGCTGGATTTCGCGTGTTCGGCGTCCCTGATCGCGGCCTCAGCCACGTCCAACTGTGTCTGCGACAGGTTGAATGGCGCCCGGATACGATTGAGCACATCAATCACCGCCCCCGGCCCATAGCCCCAGCCGATCCGCAATCCACCAAGGCCATGCAGTTTCGAAAACGTCCGCGTCATAACCACGTTGTCGCGCTGCTCGACCAGACCAGCGCTACCGTCAAACCCTTCAACATACTCCGCATAAGCGCCGTCCAGAACCAGCAACGCCTGATCCGGCAGGCCCGCCGCAAGCCGTGCGAGTTCATTTCCGCCAACCATCGTCCCGGTGGGATTTGCCGGATTGGCTATAAACACCAGTCGGGTGTGCTCATTACACGCCTCTAATATCCGCTCAACATCGACCACACGTTCACGTTCGCTAACCTCTACCGGGGTCGCGCCCGCCGCAAGCGCACAGATGCGATACATTGCAAAGCCGTGTTCCGTATAGATCACCTCATCGCCCGGCCCGGCATAGGCCTGACAAAGAAGCGAGATAATCTCATCCGAGCCAGAGCCGCAAATAATGCGCTGAGCATCCAGCCCGTGTACATCCGCAATCGCCGCCCGCAAAGTGGCATGGTCGGACGATGGATAGCGGTGCAGCTGGTGAACCGAATTCGAAAATGCCTTTTTTGCCAGATCTCCGGGCCCGAAGGGGTTCTCGTTGGACGATAATTTTACAACGTCCTCAACGCCGGGCAGTTGCGATTGCCCGCCCTTATACAGCTCAATATCCAGAATACCCGGCTGCGGTGAAATGCTCATATTTTTGTCTGCCATCATTGAAGTTCCGGCCTTTTTAGCGGCCGATGCCCGGCAACGCTAGCGTTAGAATTGGGTCGTCCACACACCAATCTGCTGTCAGTTTGGCATCCAAATCGGGCTAAACCACGACAATACCGCAGGAAAATGTTCTTTATGGCATTGTGGACACGCCCATGAAAAAGGCCGCGCCAGATAACCGGCGCGGCCCGAACTATTGGTGTTCAGAACGCTTAGTTCTGTGCGTAATATTCGATAACCAGATTTGGCTCCATCACCACGGGATACGGCACATCGCCAAGACCCGGCGTGCGCACGAATGTCGCAGTCAGCTTGGAATGGTCCACATCAAGGTAGTCGGGCACATCACGTTCGGGCAATTGTGTTGCCTCAAGAACCAGCCCCATCTGCTTTGAACGGTCACGAACTTCGATGACATCGCCTTCTTTAACGCGGTAGGACGGGATGTTGACCTTCTGGCCGTTCACGCGAACGTGGCCGTGGTTCACAAACTGACGCGCGGCAAAGACCGTGGGTACGAATTTAGCGCGATATACCACAGCATCCAGACGACGCTCGAGCAGACCGATCAGGTTTTCACCGGTATCGCCGCGCACACGCTCGGCTTCACCAAAGATGCGGCGGAACTGCTTTTCGGTCAGATCGCCGTAATACCCCTTGAGCTTTTGCTTGGCACGCAGCTGCAGACCAAAGTCAGACAGCTTGCCTTTGCGGCGCTGACCATGCTGGCCGGGGCCATATTCACGACGATTAACCGGGGATTTCGGACGACCCCAGATGTTTTCACCCATCCGGCGGTCAATTTTATGCTTGGCAGACGTGCGTTTGGTCACGGCTGATCTCCTTCGTATTTGGACGCTGCCCAAATGGACAGCTATGAAGGGCGTTGTCCTTAGCCTTGCGGCCGACAGGCATTCCCTTACGGGAGCCACCAACACCAATGATTGCCCGCCACCTACGGGTGCCGGAACGGAGCGCTTATACTGCTGCCAGAACCAGAGTCAATGGCGCGCGTCGGAGGAATAGTTCAAAATAGCCGCCTCGGCCTGGGTCAGGTTACGGCGGGCAAAATCACCATAAGAAAATGGATCATCCGCTATCGTTGGAAAAAATTGATTCAACTCATATCGCTGTTTGTCTTCAAGATGTTCAAGCGTGGCATTCGCAGGATGAAAGCTGTCGCATTCCACACCATTGGCCCAGATCACCTGATGCTCTTTCAGCATCAGATGGATATAACAAAGATCACGCGCATTATGTTCGACCCGCACTGTCTGATCGTTAATCAGATCCCGCGCGCATACCAGAACTTCTGGCGTGTTAAACAATGCCTGCGCGGAACCGCCGCTTAACAATATTCGGTGGTCGGGCGACACAATCAGATCCGGCGCTGGTTGCCGCGCGCCAAAGAAGTTCGCCATTATCCGTACTGGCCGCAACTGCGGCATCGCCGTCAGACGCGCCCCGCTAATCCGCCGCTGCCCGATCCACTGAATTTCCTGATCGCCACTGTCCTTCGTGCTAACCGTGTCGCCCGGGCACAGGTCCTGGATAAGTTTGGGTCCATCGGATGTTGCAATCAGTGTGCCGGGAACAAAACAGATTACGCCTCCTGATTGCTCGGCACCGTGAACGGCGACTTTTTCGGCATTCTTTTCAACAACCCAAAGATCGTGACCGGCGGGTGGCATTGCACCGACGAACAGCAGCATCGGCTCTGACATTTCGCCACTTTCAATTATCGTCGCCTCGTAGCGCTGCAGCCCGTCCGTCAGATGGAAACCAGAGCCAAATAAGGCCCACGCCTCGTCTGGATCATCGCTTTTGTGTTCCAATATTTCCGGGTTGCCCAGCATCCTGCGCACCTGCCCGGCTGCCCGCTTGTGCAGGTCTTCATCCGCTCCACTGCGTTCGAGAACCAGAATATCGCGCGGATCGTCCACCCGCACCGCCTGCCCTGACCAGTTCCATGTCGTGCCAACAGCCATCGCGCCGACCGGTGCCCCGGTCAGCCCGTCGATTTCTGTCTGTGACCAAGAGATTACGAACGTGCCACGAAAGCCCGTTTTCATGCCTGTATACCTGCCGTCTTATCGTTTTTATTATTGCAGGCAGGCTAACAGCCCGGAATCACAGAGGTAAAGTCTTGAATTTTGTCGGTTGTGCGCTGTGGCCCCAAGGACTCACCCGCATTTTGAATAGCCGCAACTGGCACAGGTCATGCAGCCTTCGACCATGCGCAATTCGAAGCTGCCACAAGACGAGCACGCCTTGCCACGAGGCTTGCCAAGTGCGACCACATCAGCCTGCGGATCAGCCTTCAGGCCCATCCCCTCGCCCTCGATGAAGCCAATGGAAATCAAATGCTGCTCAATAACGCCGCCGATTGCGGCCAGAATTGAGGGAATGTATTTCCCCTGCATCCACGCACCGCCCCGCGGATCAAAGACCGCCTTGAGTTCCTCGACCACAAAAGACACATCGCCGCCGCGCCGGAACACAGCCGAGATCATCCGCGTCAGCGCCACGGTCCAGGCAAAATGCTCCATGTTCTTGGAATTTATAAACACCTCGAACGGGCGGCGGTGGCCGCCGATCACGATATCATTCACCGTAATGTAAATCGCATGCTCGCTGTCGGGCCATTTCAGCTTGTAGGTCGCACCTTCCAGTTCTTGGGGGCGATCCAGAGGTTCCGAAATATAGACAATTTCGGCGTCTCCGTTTTCGCCGCCACGAAGCTGGCCGGGGGTCTCGCCCGGCGCCTTTTCAGTCGTTTCAGACACCGACAAAACCGATCCGGTGACATCATTCGGACGATACGTGGTGCAGCCTTTGCAGCCGGAATCCCAGGCCGCCATATAGACGTCTTTGAACGCCTCGAACGAAATATCTTCCGGACAGTTGATTGTCTTAGAGATTGAGCTGTCGATCCACCTTTGCGCTGCGGCCTGCATTCGCACATGTTCCAACGGGGCCAATGTCTGGGCATTTACGAAATAGTCAGGCAGCTCTGCATCGCCAAATTTGTCACGCCACATCTGCACGGCGTAATCCACGACCTCTTCCTCGGTGCGCGATCCGTCTTTTTGCAAAACCTTCCGCCTGTAAGCATGGGCAAAAACCGGCTCGATCCCGCTGGATACATTCCCTGCATAAAGCGAAATTGTCCCGGTTGGCGCGATCGAAGTCAGCAAGGCATTGCGTATCCCATGCTCGCGCACCGCATCGCGCACATCGCCGTCCATCTGCATCATGTTGCCTGACGCCAGATAGCCCTTTGCCTCGAACAACGGAAATGCGCCTTTTTCGCGAGCCAAATCCACAGACGCCAGATAGGCCGCCCGTGAAATTGCTTTCATCCAAGCCTCGGTCCGGGCTGCAGCCTCGCTCGATCCATATCGCAGGCCGAGCATTAGCAATGCGTCCGCCAGGCCTGTCACCCCTAACCCGATACGGCGCTTGTTGCGCGCCTCGTCCGCCTGCGCTTCCAGCGGAAACTTGGATACATCTACAACATTGTCCATCATCCGCACGGCGACCCGCACCAGATCGTCCAACGCCGCCAGATCAAGTTCTGCCCCGTCTTCGAACGGTCGCGTCACCAGACGGGCCAGATTGACCGAACCCAAAAGGCACGCACCATAAGGCGGCAAGGGCTGTTCACCGCAGGGGTTCGTGGCCGAAATCGTCTCGCAATAGGCCAGATTGTTCATCTGGTTAATACGATCGATGAAAATCACGCCGGGTTCTGCGAATTCATAGGTCGAATTCATGATCCGGTTCCAAAGATCGCGCGCCTGCACCGTGTGGTAAACTTTGTCGTCAAAGCTCAGACCCCAGGACGTATCAGCCTTAACGGCTTCCATGAACGCATCCGAAATCAGCACCGACATGTTGAAATTGCGTAATCTGGCCGGGTCGGATTTCGCGGTGATGAATTCCTCGATATCGGGATGGTCGCATCGCATCGTCGCCATCATCGCCCCGCGCCGGGACCCTGCCGACATGATCGTGCGGCACATCGCGTCCCAGACATCCATGAACGACAACGGGCCAGAGGCGTCGGCTGCAACACCTTTCACATCCGCGCCTTTTGGCCGGACGGTGGAAAAATCATAACCGATGCCGCCGCCCTGCTGCATGGTCAGCGCGGCCTCTTTCAGCATATCGAAAATCCCACCCATGCTGTCGGGAATGGTTCCCATCACAAAGCAATTGAACAACGTCACCGCGCGGCCGGTCCCGGCACCAGCGGTGATACGACCGGCGGGCAGAAATTTGAAATCTTCAAGGGCAGTGAAAAACCGGTCTTCCCAGACCTGTGGTTCTTCCTCGACCGAAGCCAGCGATTGCGCAATCCGACGCCAACTGTCCTGAACAGTTCTGTCCACAGCGCTGCCGTCCGCCTGTTTCAAGCGGTATTTCATATCCCAGATTTGCTCCGCAATAGGTGCGGAAAATCGGCTCATTTTGCTGGTCCCGAAGTGCAACAGGAAGGCTATGGAAGCTAGAGCCATCCCGGCCCCCGGTCAACTTGCCATCCTGCGTTTTCGTGCTACGTTAACAATCAGGACACACACCATATCTTGGGGGTAATGGTGACGCAATACATAAATCTGGTAAAATTATGCGTCGGCGTCAGCTCAATCGACGACCTGAGCAGCCGTATTGATTCCCGCAAGAGCACCGAAGCCATGCACGTCACCCGCATGTGGCCCAAGAAAGAGGCCGAGCTCTTGGACGGTGGTTCGCTTTATTGGGTCATAAAGGGCGTGATCCTTGCACGCCAACGAATCCTGAGCCTTGACGAGAAAATCGGCAATGATGGCATCCGGCGTTGCGGCATTCGCATGGACGCGACTCTGCATCGCACCGAGGCCGCCCGGCGACGTCCGTTTCAGGGATGGCGCTATCTGAGCGCGCAAGACGCGCCGCGCGATCTGGCATTGGCGCGCGAACACGACGATGATCTACCGCCGGAACTGATTGCCCAGCTTGCGCAAATCGGTGTTCGTTAGGCTCAAACCAAGCCGCCTCAGGCCAGACCAAGTTTTGCGATCAATGCGTCATAGGTTGCGGTTTCACCCGCGCCCCATTCGGCATTTTTTGAACGGAACAACGTCGCCTGAGACGTCATGACCAGCCCATCTGTCAGTCCCTTCAGGTGATTTGCCCGTTGCGTATCACCAGTTGATGTGATGTCCGCAATCGCTTCAGCGGTCAGGTTTTTCACGGTGCCTTCGGTCGCGCCCTGACTATCGACCAACTGATAGTCGGCCACGCCGTTTTCACGCAGAAAATCCCGAACTAGCCGGTGGTATTTGGTAGCAATCCGCATGCGAAACCCATGTTTCCGGCGAAACTGCGCCGCCGCCCCGTCAAGGTCATCCAGCATATCCACATCCACCCATGCAGTCGGCACTGCAATCACCAGATCGGCAAATCCAAATCCCAGCTCGGCCACGACATCGACCTGGGCGTCCCATAGGTACAACCGTTCGCGGACCATATCAGCGCCCGTCACCCCAAGATGAATGTTGCCAAGCGCAAGTTCCCTTGGAACCTCACCCGCTGATAGCAAAACCAGATCAATGCCATTTATTCCTTTGATAACACCGGAATATTCGCGCTCTGAATCACTCATATCAAGCATGATCTGACGATCCGAAAACCACTTTAAGGTCTTGTCCATCAGGCGCCCTTTGGATGGGATACCCAGTTTCAAACTCATTGCGGCACCTGTGCAAGTCGCACGACAAGCCCCGGACGGATCACGCCGCCGACGGCAGGAATGGATCGCCCCTGTCCCAACATTTTCGTCAGCGCATCATAGCGTCCACCGGTTGCGACGGGCGGCAAGTCCGGTCTGTTCCCGGCGTAAAACCCAAAAACAAAACCGTCGTAATATTCCATCGACGTGCGCCCATAGCTTGCTTCAAACGGCAGCTTCGAAATGTCTATGCCGTTGGCGCCAAGCGCATCAAGGCGGGCGGAAAGCCGCCCCACAGCGCTGCTCAGTCCAGGCATCCGCAGGGTCATATTTTCCAGCGTATTTAATGCATTGGGTGAGTCGGCGCGCAGTAACAGGATTTCTTCCAACAAAGCCACCTGCCCGGCCTCGATCGCCGGTTCTTTCGCATCCGCGTGCAGGGCTTCAATCCGCTCGGCAATATCGTCGATGGAACGCAAACCAATCAACGGCGAGGCACAGGCCAGCGGGTCAGTGTTCTGCAACAATCTCGTCCTGGTTTCAGGCACCGGGGACATCCCCCCGAACCTTTCCAGCAAAGCCCGGAACCTGCCAGGACGCCACAGGTGGCGCAACAGCGCGTCCTTGCGCCGGTCCGACGTTGAAAGCGCCTGAACCGCAGCGATCAGGATACCAATATCACCGGTTGCCGCACGAAGGTTAAGCGGCGCCAGCGTCTCATGAAATACAGAAAACACCTCGGCGTCAGACCGGGCGACATCGGACCTGTCAAAAACTTCATACCCGACCTGAAGATATTCACTGGGCCGGTCACTGGCCCCTTCCTGACGGCGGAACACTTCGCCCGAATAGGTATATCGCGCAGGTTCGGCACCATCGGCCATGTGCATCTGAACCACCGGAACCGTAAAGTCCGGCCGCAGCATTTGTTCGCCCGCCAGCGGATCGTGGGTTACGAAGGCACGGGCGCGGATGTCTTCGCCGTACAGGTCGAGCAAGGTCGATGCAGGTTGCAGAATGTCCGCATCGACAGCGACGGCACCGGCCGCTTCGAACAGCGCCTGAAGTCGCGCAGCCTCGGCCCGGATCTCTGCCTTACTGGCCATTATTTCTGTTCCGCCAGCAATCGCCGCAACGCAGGCACAATTTCATCGCGGGCGACTTCGAACTGCGCCGGTTGGGATTTCCATTCATCGAGCGTCGCATTTTGTGCAATTTTTTCGCCCAAAATCAAATCTTTGACCTGAACCACACCGCGGCTTTTCTCATCCAATCCTTCAATGATCGCCGCCGGCGAGTTGCGCTTGTCGGCGTATTTCAGCTGCGCCCCAAAGTTCTTGGGGTTGCCCAGAAAAACCTCAGCGCGGATGCCGGCATTTCGCAATTGGGCAACCATTTGCTGATATTCGGCCATCCGGTCGCGATCCATGACGGTCACTATGACAGGTCCGGTGTCGCTGGAATTCATCCGCCCCTTGGCGCGCAATGCCGCCAGCAGCCGGTCAACGCCAATTGAAATCCCGGTCGCCGGAACCGCCTGCCCGGTGAACCGCTTGACAAGATCATCATAACGACCGCCCCCTGCCACCGAACCAAACTGGCGCGGGCGACCTTTTTCGTCCGCGATTTCAAATGTTAACTCGGCCTCAAAAACAGGGCCTGTGTAATACCCAAGGCCGCGAACGACCGAGGGGTCAATCTCGATCCGATCCGCGCCGTATCCCTGCGCATCCAGCAGCGTCCCGATTGTCTCAAGTTCAGCCACCCCCTCGGTGCCAACAGGCGACCCGGCGACCAGTTCGCGAAGGTTGGTAAGCGTCACCGCGCCGCTGGTGGCTTTGGCCTGCATAAAGCCCATCACGATGGCGGCCTGATCCGGCGACAGGCCAGCACCAGATGTGTAATCGCCGCTATCGTCTTTGCGTCCTTCACCCAGCAACGCGCGCACGCCGTCCAGCCCCAACCGGTCAAGTTTGTCGATTGCTCGCAGAACGATACCGCGTTCGGACGTATTTTTGTAGGGATCGCTGGGGTCAAAAATACCCGCGACCTCCATAACACCGTTAAGAACCTTGCGGTTATTCACCCGCACAACATAGTCGCCGCGCGGAATGCCAACGGCCTCCAGAGTGTCCGACAGCATTGAGCAAATCTCGGCGTCGGCAGCAACCGATGCCGCCCCGACCGTATCTGCATCGCATTGATAAAACTGGCGAAACCGGCCTGGTCCCGGCTTTTCATTGCGCCAGACCGGCCCCATTGCATAACGCCGGTAGGGCGTCGGAAGATCATTGCGAAATTGCGCAAACACCCGCGCAAGCGGTGCCGTCAGATCATAACGAAGCGCCAGCCAGTCGCCGTCGCCCTCTTCCTGCCAGGCAAACACACCTTCGTTCGGGCGATCGACGTCGGGTAGGAATTTCCCAAGCGCCTGAACCGTTTCAACGGCTGGGCTTTCCAGAGGATCGAACCCATAAAGATGGTAAACCTCGGCAATCCGATCCAACATGGACTTGCGCTCGGCCACGTCAGCGCCGAAATAGTCGCGAAAGCCTTTTGGCGTCTCGGCCTTGGGCCGGGGTTGTTTTTTTACCTTAGCCATTGGGTTGGTTCCTGATTGCACATTCGCGCCGGGGTCTAGCGGATGGGCGGTTTATGGGCAAGGCGCAGCTTTGGAGAAGTATCGATGGACGACCGCGTAACAAAACTGGAAGAGCTTGCCGCGCATCTGAACGAGGTCGTTGACGATTTATCCGATATCGTCGCACGGCAGGAAAAAGAACTGGCGGTCCTGGGGCGCAGAATGGCGATTGTGATGGAACGCGAAGCGCAGCGTGAACTGGCAGAGGGCGGAACCGTTCCGCTGACAGACCAAAAACCGCCACACTGGTAGACGCCTCAAACGTCTTCGACCATTACCACACCATCCAGCGATTTGATCGCGCTTTTGATCTGTGGCGTTAAGGCGAATTCAATTTCCGGCGTCACGTCATATTCGGTTCCCGACCCGCGATCCGAAACGCAGAATGTCACCGGCCCCTTCGCGCGCTGCCCGGTTGCCATCCGATCCAACAAGCCTTTTACACTGAAAATCGCCTGTTCCTGATCAACGAATACCTTCAGGGCCATCCCGCCTGCGTCCGCTGCAACCGTGTCCACTGGCACAATTGAGCGGGCCAGAAGTTTAAGCTGTTCGGTTTCCATCGTCGCCTCGACCGTCAGCACAACATTGGAACCCGGCTCCAGATGTTCGCGCGCGGCCTCCAATACATCGGAAAACACAGTGACTTCAAAAAGCCCGGTCGGGTCCGATAGTTGCACGAATGCAAACCGATTTCCCCGCGCCGATTTACGTTCATCGCGCCCCGACACCGCCCCAGCGATCTTGGCAACCAATGCACCGCGGGTTGCGGTTTGTTCCAACTCGGCTATTGGCACCACGCCCTTGCGTTTGAGCGGGGACATGTAATCATCCAGCGGATGGCCCGACAGGTAAAACCCGACCGCTTTGTGTTCTTCACCCAGACGTTCGTTCGGCAGCCAGTCGTCCAGATTGATCAGCCGTGGTTCAGGTAAGTCTTCGCCAGCTTCACCAAACAGCGACACCTGAGAAGAATTACGTTGTTCGTGGATCGCGGCCGAATACCGCACCAATGCGTCAAG
>Ga0209345_10003813_pt1 | contig 15169 bp, 13 predicted proteins | sample Cruoilmetagenom7_FD_187294 | JGI IMG/M metagenome (GOLD analysis project Ga0209345, IMG submission 187294) | Oil polluted marine microbial communities from Coal Oil Point, Santa Barbara, California, USA - Sample 7 (SPAdes) (version 2) | ecosystem: Environmental > Aquatic > Marine > Oil seeps ... | reverse complement strand
TCAGCACTGACTGAAAAAAATTACCTTTTTCAATCAGTGCCTGCGAGTCTCGCGGCTCAACAGCCGGCGGTCAATATGGCTTATTTGTCTACCTTCTGTAGCTCAAGAATCTGTATAATAAGCAGCACATTAACGGTATACTGGCGGCAATGACTGCCATAATTCTTTACTTTCGCACCGACATAGTTGCGCCTTCCGATATATACACCAGCGATTTCTTTCGAATCTCGGTCAAGCGCAAGCCAGATCCACTGTTTATTATTCTTTGATTCAACAAATGGCCACCTTTCATCACATTGCAACGTTAATCGACCTTTTTTTATAAGGCCATTTTAGGTGATCCTTTGCGAATTGTATCCAGGACAGTTCATTTTCTCCTCCTTCAATAGCAATGGCCGATTTTTTTGGTTACCATTGACAACGAAAATTGTTCAATACAAAAGATCACTATATCTTAGGCATTACCCTTTTCATTAATACCTTTTAACAGGACAATCTATCATTCACAAAGCAGAATGCGGCTAAGAGCAAGTGTTTTCTCCCTGGTCTAGCATCAAAAAATATAAATCCTCGTTGCGCTTAAAGAAACAAGGAGATAGAATACATTTGGAGCAACAAATCTATTATCAATGAAGTAACGTAACTGTTCAGCGAAACATAAGGGCATATCCTTTCAAGTATGAAAAAGAGATAACAACATAATATGAAACGACCTATTCTTGAATTAAAAAATATTATTAAAGAATTCGCAGAAGTTCGTGCAGTAGACGGGATTGATTTATCAATTGAATCAGGGATCTGTTTTGGGCTTTTAGGCCCCAATGGAGCAGGAAAGACGACCCTGTTTGAGGTTATAGAAGGAACCTTGACTCCCACATCAGGGGAAATTTTATATAAAGGTAAACCGCGTAAAAGAAGGTTTAAGGAGGAAGTAGGAGTCCAATTTCAACATACTGAATTTCCTCATTTTTTGACAGTAAAAGAAACTTTAATATCTTTTCGTAATTTGTATAAACACAAAGCAGATTTGGACTATTTAATTGAAGCCTGTTATTTGCAGGATCTTTTAGATCGTGATAACAGAAAGATCTCCGGCGGGCAAAAACAGCGGCTCCTTTTGGCAATAGCCTTGGCCAATGACCCTGATCTCATTTTTTTGGATGAGCCAACGACTGGTCTTGATCCTCAATCCCGACGGCATTTATGGGAGATTGTCAAACAAATCAAATCAAAGAATAAGACAGTCATCCTAACAACACATTATATGGATGAGGCCCAGACTCTATGCGATAAAATCGCAATTATGGACTTAGGAAAATTTATTGCTGAAGGCTCGCCAAAAGAGCTTCTTCTTACCAACAACAAGACTAATTTTATTGTCCTTGAAGGAGATATAGATAAGGATATCCTGATAAAATTGCCATGGCCATGGAAAAAATTAAGGGATAAAATTGAGATATATACAAATAACGTCAATGATTGCATTAAAATTCTATTAGAAATGGGTATCGATCTTTCGGGAATATCTGCCCGCACACAAAATCTTGAAGACCTTTTTATCAAACTAACAGGAAAAGAATTACGTGCTTAAGGGTAATAAAGGAGCTTTTTGATGTTACAACGCATATGGACACTTTTTCTAATGAGAAACAAGGAATTTTATCGCGACAAAGGCTCCTTGATATGGAATATGCTATTCCCTTTTATAATAATTGTCAGTTTTAATGTGATTTTTAACGATGATAAAAACCTTTATAAAGTAGGTGTGGTTGATACCATTAATGATGGAACAAGAACCCAGGATCATAAACCTGTTTTTTTTCTGGAAACAAAATTTATTGATTTTGTTTCTTTTCGTTCAATAGAGGAAGGATTGGATAAACTTAAACATCATCGAATTGATTTTCTAATTCGGCCTGCCTCAAAACAATACTGGGTCAACACACCTTCTCCTAAAGGCTATATTGTTGAAAAACTTTTGGCCGCTTCTTTTACAAACAAGCAATCATGTTTTGAAAAACAACTAATTATCGGAGAAAAGGTATCTTATACCGAATGGCTCTTTCCTGGAATTCTGGCAATGAATACAATGTTTAGTGCCTTATTTGGTGTAGGCTATGTAATAGTCCGTTATAGAAAGAACGGAGTCTTAAAAAGATTAAGTGTGGCACCAACAAAGACATATGAATTTTTAATCGCTCAAATTCTTTCCAGGATGTTTATAATACTTTTAACAACAATAATTGTTTATTTTGGATGTGTTATGCTTTATGGATTTAAATGTAATGGTTCTCTTCTTAATCTGTTAGTTGTTTTTTCGTTAGGCCTTTTCAGCTTGATATCTCTCGGATTATTGATTTCCGCTCGTAGTAGTAGCGAGGAATTTGCCGGTGGAATTCTAAATTTAATCAGCCTTCCTATGATGTTTCTTTCTGAAGTATGGTTTTCTCTGGAGGGTGCAAATCCCTGGGTCATATATTTTTCCAAAATCTTACCGCTTGCCCACCTGGTTGATGCATCCAGAAAAATAATGAATGACGGAGCAGGGTTGTCCGAAATAAAATATCATATTACAGCCTTAGTTATAATGTCGCTTTTATTTTTAACTATTGGCTCGTTTCTTTTTCGATGGCAGAAAACATAAGGATACTTCTAAAAATTAGAATTTTGGTTCGAGGTCAAGGCATGCGAAAATTTTAACCGCAGGAATATATAGAAGTATTTCGAGGATTAAAACTTGAGCATAACGCCGACATCGGGCCAAAAGGCAATTTTTAGAGGTGGCCTTAAGTGTTACGACCCAAACAAGCTAGAGGAGGGCACCCTAGAGTCCACGAAGGATTCTCGTAACAGCTTTTTTTGGAAGCTGGGAACTAATTTTGCCATTAGCATAAAAACCTAAGCCTAAAAGAAAATTCTGATAGTCAAGAATTATATAGCCTGTATCAAGATCTGTCTCTACTTCTATTTTTTTATCAGATATGAGTTTACGCAATTGATCTTGATCAATTTTTAACCTCGCACGAGTAGCATGGTGTCCAAATATCTGTATAAAATAGGTGGTTGGTTTAAGATAAGAGCTGACACGCCTAATAGCAATCAACCCTACCTTTGCCACTTTTAATTGCGATCCAACTTCTAAGTGGTACGTGGATCGCATTAAAGACCATGCCTTTTTCCTCCCAAACAAAAGATAATCATCAAAAAGGCTCCTATTGATTCCAAATCTATTTTGAAGATATGCCAGGATTCTCTTTCGATCATGCTCTTTTGCTAATTCTGGCCATGAAGAATCCCACAGAGTCGACCCAATGTGGATATAATCTGATGGTTTTTTCAATTCTTTTGTCATATATTTTTTCCATCCAGGCAATAATCCCTGGTGAGTATCTCAAATCCATTTCAATAGGCAGTAATTCAGCATCTCTATTTTCCAAAAGATAATTAACCACAGCTTCATTCTCATCCGGATTATAGGTGCAAGTTGAATAAAGCATTTGGCCACCAGCCTTTAACAAATCATAGCCCCTGATTATTATCTTTTTCTGTAAATCAGGAAGCCTGCCTTTTTTCATCTTCTCTTTATAGCGCATTCCTTTTCTAGTTTTTCTAAACATCCCCTCGCCAGAGCAAGGCACATCGGCCAAAACATAATCAAATTTTTGCCCTAAAGGGAATTCCTGGGCTTGATAACTCGTAACAACGGTGTTAAGAATCCCTAATCTATTCAAGGTATTTCCCAGAGAAAGATGCCTGCTAGGATAAAGTTCGTTGGCAACAATCAATCCTGAGTTACCCATTATTTGAGCCATATGCGCAGTTTTTCCTCCAGGCGAAGCACACATATCAAGAACCAATGAATCTTCTTTCGGTGAAAGAATGATAGAGGCGAGGCAAGAGGTCAAGGCCTGAGGATGAATATATCCCAAAAAATATTCAGGAAGATTTCCAGGAGAATAAAGCCCAGGCATAAAAAAAGTATAGTCCACTTGTTTTGTTGACGAGACAATATTGACGCCTTTCTTTAAAAAGGCATCGACTAGAATAGCTGGTTCAACCTTTAGACGGTTCACCCTTAGATGGGGAATAAAAGGACGATGTATAACTTCCTGAAAAAGGGGAAATTCAGGAATAATTCCATTATAATGCTCAAAAATAGGTAACATTTGATTAAAAATAATATGATCTTTCCAGGATATTTTTTGGGAGTAATAATTATTTGATGGGCTCGTAAAAAGGCGCAGAGCAATTTTTTACCAGGTTATTAATCCGTTAGATCATTTTCCTATAATATGTTTTGAAATAACTTGTCTTTGAATCTCTGATGTGCCCTCGTAAATGGTAAAAACTCTTGCATCCCTGTATAATCTTTCAATAAGAAAATCTTTGACATAACCATAACCGCCATGCATCTGGAGGGCTTTATAAGCTATCTTATTAGCTACTTCCGAGGCATACACTTTTGCCATGGACGCGGCCAAAGTAATATTTTCGTTCTGATCTTTCATAGCAGCGGCATTAAAGGTCAAAAGCCTTGCAGCCTCAATTTGAGTTGCCATATCAGCTATCATCCAACGTAAACCCTGAAAATGATAAAGGGACTTATTAAACTGAGTTCTCTCTTTTATATAGTTTACAGCAGTATCCAGGCATGCTTTGGCTAAACCTACAGATTGAGAAGCAATACCAATTCGTCCTCCATCAAGAGAGGCCATCGCAATACCAAAGCCATCACCTTCCTTGCCAAGAATATTCTCTTTCGGGATCCTGCAATCTTCAAAAATTAGCTCGACTGTATCAGAACTTTTTAGCCCCATTTTTTCTTCTTTTTTCCCAACATAAAAGCCTGAAGTCCCTTTTTCAACAATAAAGGCACTGAGTCCACGATGTTTTTTCCCTTTATCAGTATAGGCCGTAACCACTGTTACGCCTGAATTTTTTCCACTTGTTATGAAAATCTTATTACCATTAAGGACATAGCTGTTTCCGTCCTTTACGGCTTTTGTACGTTGAGCAATTGGATCAGAACCGGCATTGGCTTCAGTCAAAGCAAAAGAGCCAATCATTTGGCCAGCAGCCAAAGGCTTAAGAAATTTTTCTTTCTGGTAGTCTGATCCAAAAACATATATAGGTCCGCAACTCACTGAATTATGAACCGACATAATTACTGCAGTAGAGGCACATGCATATGCAATTTCTTGAAGAGCAACAGAATAACTTATGGTATTCACCCCAGCGCCATTATATTCATGGGGAACATTCATTCCCATAAGGCCAAGCTCTCCCATTTTTTTTAATATTTCTAGAGGAAATTTTCCTGTTCGGTCTCTTTCAGCAGCAGAGGGAAAAACTTCATTCATCGCAAATTCACGAACCATTGCCTGAATCATCTGTTCTTCTTCGTTTAATTGATAAGACATGATGCTCCTTGCTATTGTGCAATTATTTTTTTTATTTATGGATCACTCCAGGATAAAACAAACTGGATTTTCAAGGAGTATACAATATTACAAGAAGCTCAGCCTGGTTTTTGCTAATATTTTGTAATTTATGTACTATAGAAGAATTAAAATGCAAACATTCACCTGAAGATAAGATGTTCTTATTTTCGCCAACCATGACTTCTATCTTGCCCTCAAGAACATATATGAATTCCTCACCCATGTGCTGATAGCTAACTCCTTTATGCTCTGATTGAGGATCAATAAAAATACGAAAGGCCTTTAAGTGCTTATCTCTTGCTTCCGGGGTTAAAACTTTATAGCTATAGTCTTTAGTCCTCTTGAGATAGTCTTCATCAGATTGCTTGGCAAGCTTTCCTCTTTCTACATTTAAAAGAATACCTGAATCAATCCCTAATGCTCTTGAAAGCTGTAAAATTACAGAAACAGGTGGAATCACATCACCCTTTTCAATCTGGGATATAAACTGTGGTATCAAGCCTGTTTCATTTCCCAAATTCTTAAGGGTCAGTTTCTTTTCCTTCCTCAATTGCTGCAGTCTCTTTCCTATAGGCTGAGTGGCCTTCGATTTAAGCATTTGCTAATTACTCCTATATAATTTTGATAGCCTAGCAAAAAGTACTATCCATAGAGTTGCTGCACAAATTTTTTTCTACAAAAAACAATAAATAGAGTCTTTGTATATACAATGGAATACCTTGTTGTAGAAGACCCTGAATTTCAATTCATTATTCATTGATTAACCGTAACTATTCAGCTATTTCAAGGATGCTGATTTCAGACACGCAACAGGCTTAATCAGATTATACCTGTTGCTGTGGATATTAGCTGAATAGTTACGATTAACCTTTATAAATTAATAAAACAGGGAGCGGATAAGCGCCTCGTAGCGACTTTTTACGAGGTTATCAATATTCTCACATTAAATAAAGGGCAATTTGATGTTAATTCATTTCCCTTAAGGCTGTTAGTTCAATTCTGGGCACCTTGAAAAATTGCTTTTCGCCAGATTACGGTGTTGCTGCGAAAATAAAAAATGCTCACATACCCTATGTATGCTGCTCTTTTTGATTTTTGCACTCCTTGTCCTCAGACGAAAATTCTAATTTTTCAAGGCACCCTTCTGTCAATTTATATTGACACTTAATAAATCTTTAATATATAAAAAAGTATGGAGAAAAAACCTTTTATACACTCAATGTACCAGGCACAAATAATCGGGACAGGTTCCTGTCTTCCCAAAAGGGTGTTAACTAATAAAGATCTTGAGGATATAGTGGACACCAGTGATAAATGGATTACTAGACGAACAGGTATCAAAGAACGCCATATTTCATCTAATAATGAAAATGAAACCACTACTGAATTGGCAACTCAAGCCTCTTTAAAGGCTATTGAAATGGCAGGAATTGAGAGTCAGGATATTGATCTGATCATTACAGGAACCGTTACATCTGATCGCCAGTTCCCCTCCACTGCCTGTATGGTTCAAGACACACTCAAGGCTACCAAAGCAGCGGGATTTGATGTGTCTGCTGGTTGTTCGGGCTTTCTTTATGCGCTAAGTATAGCAAATAATGCCATTCGGTGCGGCACTAGCAAGACAGCATTGGTTATAGGGGTGGATCGTCTTTCGAGCATCACCAACTGGCTTGATCGAACAACATGTGTTCTTCTGGCAGATGGTGCTGGTGCAGTCGTTCTCAACTCCACTACAGAAAATCGAGGAATCCTCTCAACACATATCAGATCTGATGGGGCTTTATGGGATCTACTATATTCTTCCCCAGGGAATAGCTATAGCCCCAAAATACTTCATGATTTGGATCAAATGACATACCATCTCAGAATGGAAGGGAAACGTCTCTTTAAAAAAGCAATAAATTGTTTGACCTCTATTGCAAAAGAGGCCTTGCAATATAATTCACTTTCCAGTAGTGACATCAATCTTGTGGTACCTCATCAAGCCAATCAGCGAATTATTGAAGGTCTTGCAAAATCTTTATCCATTCCTCTTGAAAAGATATACTCAAATATCCAATTATTTGGAAATACTTCCTCAGCATCTATTCCCATAGCCTTGGATAATGCAAACAGAGAAGGCCGCATTAAAAAAAATGACTACATCCTTCTCTCAAGTTTTGGAGCAGGACTAACATGGGCATCATCCATCCTCAACTGGTCACGCTAAGGGACTTGAAATAACAGACTCCAAGATTACACCAAACAACCATTATAGCTTTTTTCAGCACACGAATCATTTTTTAACCGACAGGCCATAAAAAAAATGGATAAGGTTTAACCTTATCCATTTTTTTTATGGCGGGGACGACGAGACTCGAACTCGCGACCTCCGGCGTGACAGGCCGGCGTTCTAACCAGAACTGAACTACGTCCCCAATTTTTCCAATTTCGCTGTCAGACGAATATTTTAATCCTCGAAATATGGGGGTATATTCCTACGGTTAAAATTGTTCTTCCTTGAAATGGTAGGCGGAACAGGGCTTGAACCTGTGACCCTCGGCTTGTAAGGCCGATGCTCTCCCAACTGAGCTACCCGCCCAAGCACTAGGTCTAAATAACAGTTTGGTTTCTTCTTGTCAAGCTATTTTCAACAACTCAATGGGCTCTTACTTCAGATGCAGTGGATTCTTTTTTTAGATGATCTTGAATGCAGAAAGGTTGATAGTCCTTTTGGTCTAAAAAAAGAGTTTCACCTTCTTCAAGAACCAGAGCCTCGCTTAGTACTTCATCCATATGACTAACAAACATTATCTCGACTTTCTTTAATATTTTTTTAGGGATATCCTCAACATCTTTTTTATTCTCAAATGGTATCAATACTTTGTTAACACCTCCACGATGAGCGGCTATTATCTTTTCTTTAAGTCCTCCTATGGCAAGGATCCTTCCTCTAAGAGTAATTTCACCAGTCATTGCAATGTTACAATTCACCGGTTTTTGAATAAGAGCGGAAACAATTGAAGTAGCTAAGGTAATCCCTGCCGAAGGGCCATCCTTTGGAATTGCTCCCTCCGGAACATGTACATGAATATCAATCAGCCTATAAAAATTATCCGGTAGTTGTAATTGCCTCGCCTTGGAGCGAACATAACTGAGGGCAGCCTGTGCTGATTCTTGCATAACTTCACCCAGCTTGCCGGTAAGAGACAAGCTTCCTTTTCCGGGCATAATGGTTGCTTCGGTCTGTAAAAGTTCCCCTCCAACCTCAGTCCATGCAAGGCCTGTGGTCAAACCAACAGTGTTTTTTTCTTCTGTTCGACCATAAGTAAATTTAGTAACGCCTAAATATTTTCGAATAGATTGGGCTTTTACATCTATCTTTTCATATTTACCGTCAGTGGCCACTTTTCTGGCAAGTTTACGACAGATGGCTGAAATTTCACGTTCCAGATTCCTGACACCTGCCTCTCTTGTATAATGTCTTATTATTTTAAGAATTGTTTTTTCAGTAAAGGAGATATTTTCTATTTTAAGGCCATTTAACGTAATCTGTTTTTTTACCAAGAACTGCTTTGCTATCTCCAATTTTTCCAATTCAGTATACCCGGGTAATTGAATGATTTCCATCCGATCTTTTAAAGGAGCCGGAATAGAGTGAAGACTATTGGCAGTCGTTATAAAAAAGATATCAGATAAATCATAATCCAGATCCAAATAATGATCATTGAAAGCTGAATTCTGTTCGGGATCAAGAACTTCCAATAAGGCTGACGATGGATCGCCCCTGAAATCAGTACTCATTTTATCGACCTCATCCAAGCAAAAAACTGGATTATTAGACTTTGCCTTTTTTAGAAGTTGGATAATCTTTCCTGGCAAAGCGCCTATATAGGTCCTTCTATGCCCCCTGATTTCGGCCTCATCCCGAACACCCCCTAATGAAAGGCGAATAAAATTACGGCTCGTAGCATTGGCGACAGATTTGGCTAAAGATGTTTTTCCAACTCCTGGAGGTCCAACCAAACACAGAATGGGGCCTCTTAGCTTCTTTGTCAGACGTTGAACAGCAAGATACTCCAGAATTCTTTCCTTTGGTTTTTCAAGCCCAAAATGATCATTATGTAAGATTTCTTCAGCTTCTTTAATGTTCAATTTATCTTTTGTTTTTTTATACCATGGTAGAGATAAGATCCAATCTATATAATTTCGAACCACAGTTGCCTCTGCAGACATGGGAGACATGAGCTTGAGTTTTTTATATTCCTGTTTAGCCTTGGCATAAGCTTCTTTAGAAAGTTTTTTTCGTTTTATGGTTTTTTCAAGTTCAGCCAATTCCGTCTTGAAGTCATCCTGAGTTCCCATCTCCTTATGAATAGCCCGCATCTGTTCATTAAGATAATAATCCTTTTGGGTCTTTTCCATCTGCTTTTTGACCCTCTTTCTTAATCGCTGTTCCAGACGAAGGATATCTATTTCATTGCCAATTTTTTCAAAAAGCTTCTCTAAGCGAAGATTCAGGTTTTTAATCTCCAAAATCTCTTGTTTATCACTTACTCCAAGAGCTAAATGACCTGCAATTGTATCTGCCAGGCGTAAAGGATCTTCAATAGAGGTCACTTGGGCAATAATTTCTGATCCAATTTTATTATTCAATTTAGCATACTCTATAAAATTGGAATTAAGGCTTCGCACTAGAGCTTTGGTTTCAAGATTAATTTTATTATTAGTTTTAATCTTATCCACCTCTACCATGAAAAATTCTTCTTGTTCTTTAAAGCTAGCTATTTTCCCCCTTTCTTTCCCTTCAATGAGGGCCTTTACTGTACCATCCGGCAATTTCAAAAGCTGGAGCACAGTACTAAGAGTGCCATACAAATAGATATCTTCATTTGAAGGATAATCAATTTTGGCATCTTTCTGGGCTGAAAGGAATATCTCCTTTTGGAGGGACATTGCATATTCAAGTGCCTTGATTGACTTTTCACGTCCCACAAACAGGGGAACTACCACATTTGGAAAGACCACCACATCTCGCAAAGGGAGAAGTGGATATAAAAGACGAGTCTCTTTACCAAGACCATTGTCTTCTTTTTTTGATAAATTTAACATATCGCTACGCATACCCCACCTGATTTTCGTAGATTAAAAGTGGTTCATGATCCTTTAAGATAACATCATCTCCTATAACGCACTCTCTGACTCTAGAAGAAGACGGAATCTCATACATTATATCCAACATTATAGATTCAATAATTGCTCTTAGACCACGAGCACCGGATTTCCGATCAAGTGCCTTTTTCCCAATAGCCAAAAGTGATGCTTCGGTAAACTTGAGCTCAACATCTTCTAGTTCAAAGAGCTTTTGATACTGCTTAACAAGTGCATTTTTTGGCTCTGTCAAAATTCTAACAAGGGCATCCAAACTTAGTTCATCTAATGTTGCCGTGATTGGTATCCGACCAATAAACTCAGGAATAAGTCCGAATTTAACAAGATCTTCCGGCTGAACCATGGCTAGGATTTGATTTATATCCATATCATCCTTTCCTTTAATCTCAGCCTCAAAGCCCATTGCCTTACTTCCAATACGATTACGGATAATCTTGTCCAGCCCATTAAACATTCCACCACAGATAAAAAGGATATTTTTGGTATCTACTTTTACAAAATCCTGTTGCGGATGTTTTCTGCCTCCTTTAGGAGGGACATTGGCTAGAGTCCCTTCAATAATTTTTAAAAGCGCCTGCTGTACACCTTCGCCTGAAACATCACGAGTAATCGAAGGGCTGTCAGATTTACGTGCTATCTTATCTATTTCATCAATATATACGATCCCTTTACAGGCTGATTCAACATCATAATCTGCCATCTGAACTAAGTTTAAGATTATATTTTCAACATCCTCTCCGACATATCCGGCTTCAGTTAAAGTAGTAGCATCTGCAATAGTAAAGGGTACCTTTAAGATTCGAGCCAGAGTCTGTGCCAAGAGGGTTTTTCCAGAGCCGGTAGGACCAATCAACAAGATATTGCTTTTCTCAATATCGACACCATCCAAATCTACCTTACTGTTTATTCGCTTATAATGATTATAAACGGCAACAGCAAGGACCTTTTTAGATCGATCCTGCTCTATTACATATTGATCGAGAATTTCCTTGATTTCAGAGGGTTTTAACAACTTTTCATCACTGTTTTCAGCTTCCTGGCTATACTCCTCGACTATAATTTCATTACATAATTGTATACATTCATCGCAGATATAAACAGACGGTCCTGCAATAAGTTTTTTTACCTCATCCTGACTTTTACCACAAAATGAGCATAACAATTCTTCATTTGAGCCATTATTTCTAGCCATGATCAATACCTTCTGAATCTATCTTTGTTTGCATTTCTCTGGTGGTAATTATTTTATCAATCACCCCATAACCCTTGGCTTCTTCACTGTTCATGAAAAAATCACGTTCAGTATCTTTTCGAATTTTCTCAATGCTTTGGCCTGTATGTTTAGCCAAAATTCCGTTTAGGAGCTCCCGGATTTTCAAGATTTCCTTGGCATGTATATCTATATCTGTGGCCTGACCTTGAGCACCCCCCAGAGGTTGATGGATCATAACCCTCGAATGGGGCAAGGCATATCGCTTCCCTTTTGCTCCTGCGGCCAAAAGCAATGCAGCCATGCTGGCATTTTGTCCCATACAAATTGTTGTAACATCCGGTTTTATATATTGCATTGTATCATATATAGCTAATCCGGCAGTAACAGAACCACCGGGAGAATTTATATAAACGCTAATATCTTTATCTGGATCCTCTGATTCTAAAAAAAGCATCTGGGCAATGACAATACTGGAAACCTCATCATTCACAGTATCCCCTAAAAAGATAATCCTATCTTTTAAAAGCCTTGAATAAATATCATAGGCTCTCTCTCCTCGACTCGACTGCTCCACAACCATTGGAATTAGCATGGTGCTTAATTATTCTCCTTTTGAGAGCTAGGTTCATCAATAAAAAAACTCTTTTCTTTTTCTATTACTTTAGCATGCTCAACGAGGTAGCTCAATGTTTTTTCATCTAATAGTGTTTGCTTAAAAGCCTCGTCATAGTTTCTTGCTTCATAATATTTTTTTAGTGTTTCAGTATCCTGTCCAGTAGCAACAGCCATGTCCTGATATCCCCGGGCTAAATCATCATCATTAATGGTTATACCACTTTCTTTATCAATAGCTCTTAAAACGATCATACCCTTGACACGCATCTCTGATGCTGGCCGCAGTTCCTTCCTCATAATATCTTCATTAAGTCCTGCACTCTCAATTGTTGACCCATTGCGGTAAAAGTTTTGCTTAATGGATTGTAACGCATTCTCAATTTCCGCTTCCACAAGTGTTTGAGGCAATTCAATTTCAACAGTATCGACAATTTTCTTCAAAAGCCTTTGCTGTAGATGTTGTTTGATTCTTTTTTCTTCACTGGCAATAAAAGATTGATTAACTTTATCCTTGAAATCATCAATAGACTTAATATCATCCCCTAGCTTATTAAAAAAGGTTTCATCCATTTCGGGCAAAACCATCTCTTTAATATCATGAATCTTGACTTTATATTCGACAGCCTTTCCTGCTAGTTGTTGATTTGGATATTTTTCATTGTAACTGACATTAATATTTGTTTCGTCTCCCTTATTAAGGTTAATCAATGCCGTCTCAAATTGAGGATGGAATCGATTGTCCCCTACTTGCAGGGTAGTATTTTTAGCCTGATTGCCTTCGATTGCCTTTCCATCTTCAAATCCTTCAAAGTCCAAAAGAACAAAATCATTTTTTTGTATAGATCGTTGAGGCTCTATGGTTTCTAAAGTCCCATGAGACTGCTGAATCTGTTCCATCTGTTTCAATATATCTTCGTCTGTAATAGATAATATTTCTTTTTCTACTTCAATGCCAAGATAATCTTTTACCTCAACCTCAGGCTGAACATCCATCACAGCTGAATATTTGAAAATCTCTCCCTGCTTTAGAATTTCCTTTTCAAGTAAGGGGGTACCTAGAGGAAGGAGATCAACTTCATTCAGGGCTTGTGGAAAAGATTCATTAATCAATTCTTTCACTAAATCATCTGCAACCTGAGCACCAAACTTCCTCTCCAGAATTTTTCTTGGGATTTTGCCTGTTCTAAATCCTGGAATCTTAACCTTTTTATTTAAATCACCATATGCGGTATTTAATTTTTCATCAACCGTCATAGAATCAATCTCAATCAACAGTTTTTTCTTTACTGAACTTATATTTTCCAAACTAGTCTTCATAAATACCTCTTAATAAGCCCTAAGTCATGAGAACTTTAGTCATTATCTATTAGGGTGTCCACGGCAGAAAATGCTACATGTTGTTAATTTATTAGAATGTTTACTAAAATTAATAATTATTTTTTTATTTTCAAGGGAAAAGAACTAAAAAATAATGGCTCCTTCATTAAATTAATTACTTTTAGACTTCATAAATACAAAGATATCATAAACGTATGCTAAACTTCAATAACTTATCGAGAATATAAAAAGAATAAAATAACTGTCAATATTAAAATAGTTTCAGATGACCTGGATGCAGGTTTTTACCTGGGTAACGCTTTTTTATATACCTCGGAAGACTATAACTCCTGGTTTTTTTTCGGTGAGCAATGAGCATCATGCTTCGCTATTGATGTTCAGGGCTATTGAAAAATTGATGGGTGGAATCTTGATTTATACAAATAATATCAGTTATTATTGCCTTTTTAAGGATAAAGGGTTCTTCTAAAAATTAGAATTTTGGTTCGAGATCAAGGCATGCGAAAATTTTAACCACAGGAATACATAGAAGTATTTCGAGGATTAAAACTTGAGCATAACGCCAACATCGGGCCAAAAGACAATTTTTAGAGGTGGCCTAAAGACTGTCACTTTTATTGATCAGATACGAAATTTCACACACTCACTTCCATGATTTAATTGCCCATCTCCTTCATTTACCCAAGTATCCATAACTTCTGCATCAGGTAGTCTGCTCTTAACTTTTTCCAGAAGCATTTGCAGGCCAACTTGCCCTGATGGTTTAAAAAAAACATTCATTATTATAAAGGAATTTGGAAATTTATTATATTTTACGAGAAAGGTGCCCGAAGGAGAATTAATGGCCTTTTCCACTTCTTCCAACGTCATTTTTGGCATATCAAGAATACCTCATATTTTGAAATGAAATGGTTTATACCTCGAAATACCACAAAGTGCATTTTGTACAAAACCTATATATTGATAGATGCTCTGATCGGCTTGAAAAAAACTGCTATTTCTGCAGCGTTGCTTAATTAATCGGCCTGATAGCAAAGAAACTTTAGAAATATATAAGCGTTTTGTCGGTTCAGATATTTACTAACTGATCTGCCTTAAGGCCACCTCTAAAAATTGCCTTTTGGCCCGATATCGGCGTTATGCCCAAATTTTAATCATCGAAATACTTAATGTATTCCTGCAGTTAAATTTTTTGCATGCCTTGACCTCGAACCAAAAGTCTAATTTTTAGAAGTACCCTTAATCTTTATGGTTTTTGTCATCATATTGGCACGTATATGGCATAAAAGATTCCCAGCATTCTTTATGTCAAATTAATAAATGTTTAAAATCCTATAAATTAAGTAGATTTTTTTGATATTGATTTTCAATTAATTCAAATAGTAAAGAGACGTTTTATTTTTAAGTG
>Ga0209345_10003812_pt1 | contig 15171 bp, 13 predicted proteins | sample Cruoilmetagenom7_FD_187294 | JGI IMG/M metagenome (GOLD analysis project Ga0209345, IMG submission 187294) | Oil polluted marine microbial communities from Coal Oil Point, Santa Barbara, California, USA - Sample 7 (SPAdes) (version 2) | ecosystem: Environmental > Aquatic > Marine > Oil seeps ... | reverse complement strand
CCCTGCAGATCCTGTTACGAGTGCTGTTGGCATATTTGCCCCCTTTAGGCATGGTTCTAACCTGTCATCGGGCAAGGGCAAACGAAAACCGCCCCAGAAGTATGGGGCGGTTTGTCAGTGGCTCGGGTTTTTATGTTTCAGGCGGACAGTGCCTGTATCTCTGCGTCCGACAGGCGCGTCGGATAATAGGTCAGCCCTTCGCAAACCATGATCCCCTGCGCTCCCCATATCGAGCGGCCCAGCCGAAGGGTGGTAAGCCCCGCTGGCATACTGCCCGATGTATCCAAAGCGACGGCGCTGCCGTTCAGCGATATGGCAAAATCGTTGCCAGCAAAGCCCATCGCCACGCGGAAATGATCGCCCAGCGCAATTGAATTACCCGCCGGAGCGATTGCCGCCTGCAACACGCTGGCGTCCCAGACCTGAAACTGTGGCTTTCCCAAAACGGTATTCCAAAGCAGCGAAAGCCGCGTCGCCGTATCGCCTGTGTCCAGTTCAAGAATACGGTCGTTGGCGGCCGCGCCATCAAGCGATCCACTTAGCACCAGCGTTCCCTGCGACGGGTCAAACCATGGTCCCAGAGCGGTCGATGCAACATCGGCTTCGCGCTGGACGGTTGTTGTTGCGGTCGGAACATAGCTTGAAGGTTCTGTCCCTTCCTCTAACTGCGGCGCGAAAACATCGCCAGCAAACGTCAGGTCCAGATTTCCCGCCGACGGTGTAAAGGTGACAATTGTCCGCGCAGGATAAGTGCCAGCCCCAACTACTGTCGCAGTGTGGGCATTGGCCAGCCCAACCGTCCCGGCACCATAAAACGACAACACGAAAGGAACGGCGGTAACGGCCACGCTCTGAGCAGCCGGCGTTCCGCTTTGCAGGATCAGGTTCGTGCGCGGCAATTCCAACAACAGGCCGCGGGGTGCAAAAGTGTTGGGATCATGATCGACACGGGCGATATCCGGACCAAGCAGTTCCAGCGTTCCGGCCTGATCGGTGCGGGTCGCGTCAGAGCTGCGGGTCAGCGATAAAACCGACGTCATCGGTGCGGAAACGCCGCCCGACCCATACACATCCGCTGCAAAATCCATCACCAGCGCCGGACTGGTGCCAGTTATCGGCGATGCCCAGGCCGCATCCCATGCGCCTTGCGGCCCTGCAGGGTGAGTTGCCGAAGACGTTACTGAGATATCGACGACAACTTTCATGAAATCACCATCGCATGAATGCCCGAAGCTGTTGTGCCTGTGGCATTCACCCGGCGCGTACCAACCGGCAAAATCGAATTATCGGCCACGGATACCGAGCGGTTGCCCCCACGGACTGTCAACAATGACAGGGTCCCTCCGGTTTCGACATAAAGTGCGATCGCAACATCGGTCATATCGGTCAAATCATCCGGGGTCACCGGAACGATATCGGTGGCAGGGCCGGAAAGGGATGAAGTTCTGTTTTCGAACGGGTTGGTCAAGACAAGACTCCTTGAATTTAGGATTGCTCAAACGGATTGCCCCGGCGCATGCCGGGTGCACATCAAAAATTAACTCTTTCGGAAGATGGGTCGGACGCTAGTGGGTGAGGATGAAATTTCGGTTAACTTTTGTGAAAATTATTCACTTATCCGGCAGGTTTTTTGCCGTTACCCTTGCAACTACCCTTGTCAGGCAGTGACAAACTTTACCGAGCCGTCTGGCTTCACGACACCCGCCGTTAACCGACCGGAAAAATAGGCCCCTGTATCAACGGCAATCCGGGCGTTTTTCACAACTGCGCGTTCTTGTATCCAATGGCCATGGGCCACCCAGATATCATCGCCCCGCAGATCACGCAGAAACCGTCTGTGCCCCCATAGAAAGGCGCTGCTATCCTGATCGCCAATCGGCAGCGCAGGATCGGGGCCAGCATGGGTAACAACCAGATTGCCCGACCGCCACCAAAGCGGCCGTTTACCAAGCCAGTCGATTATTTCAGGGCCCAAGCCATCCGCAAGCGCTGTCTGTACCCGCTGAAAATCACCTTCGTCGGGTTTATCCGGCAATGAAATTCCAAAGCTAAGCAAGGTTTCAGTGCCGCCGTTTCGAAACCAACGCTCGCCTTCTGAATTGGGGGCATCCAGAAAACTTAGCAACATCGCTTCGTGATTACCCATCAGGCATGTCACGTTATCCTCAAGCACAACCAGCCGTTCCAGAACACCCCGGCTGTCAGGACCGCGATCTATATAATCACCGACCAGGACCCGATGTGCATCCGGATGACGGCGTTCAAGTTTTTCGATCAGCGATGCAAGCAAATCCAAACGCCCGTGAATGTCACCGATCACGGCAACTTCCATTTCCGGGAGGGGCATGGATTGCGCAATGGCCAGCGCCGAAGCGCCGCTCATACGGTTCTTTCGCGAAAACCATGATCGCAAAGAAAGCATCGCCATCTCACTGTTGAACATCGGCAAAACATCTGCCGGTTGGATTTGATACTATGTCAGCCTGCCAGCGATGTCTGCAATCCTATCTTAGATCGATCGGTTCTTTGGTTTGATTTTGCATTCTATTGGGCGCGCAAATCTCTGGGTAGTTCCAGCGCATTTCGTTTTGCTCGTTCTGAAGGGATATAAAAGCACCCGAGCACATACAAAGTTTTGGTTCGAACCCTCACACCTTCACTTCAATAAACCTCGCACATCTGTAAACTGACGCATGTCAATTCGACCGCACTTGGATCAGGAAATGGAAATCCCCGATGAACACCCAGATGAGCTCCTACAATGATTTCGGACTGGAGCCGGAACATGTTGCCTTCCGCGATCAATTCAGTCGCTTCGTAAAAGACAAATTGGCGCCGATTGCGGATCGTGGCGAGGCCGAAGGGCGTTTCCCCAGCGAAGTCTATGACGAACTCAGAACGCATGGCTACCTTGCCGTAAACTATCCCGAAGAGGTTGGCGGTGGCGGCGGCGACCTTATCACCGGATGTATCTTTTACGAAGAATTGACACGTGCGTCGGCTGGCATCTCGGCTGGGGTCTTTGCACATCAGCATCTGGCCGTTGGCCCGGTGCTGAAGTTCGGAACCCCCGCCCAAAAGGCCGAATTTGCCGATCCCGGTTTGCGGGCTGAACGCATCGGCGCCTTCGCCCTGACCGAACCTGATGCCGGCAGCGATATTCGCGGTATCCGCACCCATGCCCGCAAAGACGGCGACGACTGGGTTATCAACGGCTCTAAGATTTACATCACCAACGGAGGTATCGCCGACTTTATGGTAGTGGCCGCGCGCACCGACGAGGGCCGCGCGTCCGACAGCATCACCCTGTTTCTTGTCGACACCAGCGACAGCGGCGTGAATGCGACCGAGCTGGACAAGGTCGGCAATGATTCCTCGTCGACGGCACTGGTGTCTTTCGACGATGTCCGCGTTTCATCTGACTATATTCTGGGCAAGGTCGGCAGCGGTCTGGGACAATTGAAGGCAACCCTGACCGAAGGGCGAATTCTTGTTGCCAATCGCGGACTGGCGATCGGACAGGAAGCCTATGAATGCATCCTTGAGTATGCCGGTGAACGGCGCGCTTTTGACCAGACCATTGGCAAGTTTCAGGGCGTGGCCTTCAAGATCGCAGAAATGGCGGCCCGGGTGGATGCGGCCAGACTAATGATTTACCGCGCCGCCCGGCTAAATATGGATGGGCAGGATTGTGTGCGCGAAGCCTCTATGGCCAAGCTGTTGGCCAGCGAACTGGCGGTTGATACGGCGACCAAATCGCTGCTGCTTCATGGCGGTGCGGGCTATATGGAGGGGATGAAAATCGCCAGACTGTTTCGCGATGCGCCCGAGGCCTGGATTGGCGAAGGTACAAATGAAATTCAGCTTCTGGTCATCGCCAAGACTTTGGGGCTTTTGTAGAATCCGGGGCACGTCTTGAAACCTGTCTATCCACATCTTTTTTCACCATTCAAAATCGGCAGGCTGACGCTTGCCAATCGAATGATGGTGCCGGCTCTGACCACCAATTTTGCTGAGGCGGACGGCAGTGTCGGTGATGCGCTTGTGAATTATCTGGTTCAGCGGGCCCGCGGCGGTTTTGGTGCCATCGTCACCGAAAATATCGGAGTTGATCCCGGTGGTCGCGTCATGGCGCGGATGATAATGGCCGACAACGACAACTATTTACCGGGTTTGTCGCGACTGGCCAAATCGGTGAAGGCAGCGGGCGGGGTGTTGTTTGGCCAGATCAGCCACGCCGGGCGCCAGACGCGAAGCGCCATCACCGGACATCCCCTTGTGGCCCCTTCGCCAATTCCCTGCCCGCTGAACAGGGAAATGCCGCATGAACTGACCATTCCCGAAATCCAACGGCTCGAGCAGGCCTTTGTCGCCACCGCTTGCCGTCTTGCCAAGGCTGGGTTTGACGGCATCGAAATCCATGGGGCGCATGGGTATCTGGTCGGTGGTTTCCTTTCACCACATTCCAACAAGCGCACCGATATTTATGGCGGCAGTCTGGAAAATCGAATGCGCTTTTTGTGCCGCATCCTGCGCGCCATTAAGCAAAAACTGGGCGATGACTTCCCTGTCATGGTGCGGATCAGCGCCGAGGAGTTCGTCAAGGACGGGCTTGACGGGGCGCAATCCATCCAGATCGCCAGCCTGCTGGAAAACGAGGGCATTGATGCGCTTTCGATCTCGGTCGGGGTCTATGGCTCGTTCAACAAAGTGTCGATGATTACCGGAGAGCCTGAAGGCCAGTGGATTGAGCTGGCGGGGCGTATCAAGGCCGCAACCAACCTGCCGATCATTGGTGTTGGCCGCATCAAGCGCGCCGCAGTGGCAGAGGCAGGTCTTGGCGCTGGCCATATCGACATTGCCGCGTTCGGGCGTGCCTCTATCGCGGATCCGCATTTTCCCCGCAAACTGCTGGAAGGGCGCGAGGCTGATATCAATTACTGCCTGAGTTGTAACATTTGCCTTGGCCGCACAAACCGTCCGCAGACCATTTGCCCGGTCAATCCGCTGGTAGGTCGCGAGGCCCTTTTGCCATCAAATAATGTCACCCAAATCCGTCACATCGCAATTCATGGAAGTTGCCTTTCTGCGCTCGCTGCTGCTTGGATAGCCGCTGCGCGCGGTCATAAAGTCACGGTTGTCCAAGATGACGGAATGCAGGGTTGGCGGGCCCGCGTGCCGGGTCAGCAAGAACACGGTGAAATGCTGGCCGGGGCACGTCGGCGAGCGAGCGCTTCCGGGGCACTATTTGTGGCAGTTCTTCCTGATGGGGCCACCATTACCGATCACTGGCGGGTTCGTCGCTTACAACCGGTCGATCTGCTCAGGTTGGCCGCTGAAAATGCGGTTTCCAGTTATCAAGTGTTAGCGGGCGAGGTTTCGCTGATCGCAAAACAAAACATCGTGGCGATAGGCGACGATCTTGCGACTGCCGAGGCTGCATTATTGGCTGCCAGTCAAGGTGGCGCTGTGACCCTTGTCACCACAAAACCGACCATTGCAAGTGATGCACACCCCGGCTACCGCGAAGCAACAAAGCGCAAACTTCTGGAGCTGGGCGCAACACTTGTCGCTGACCCCGAACCTGACGAACAGCTTTTGCGCGATGCTGATCTGATGGTGGTTGGCAAAGATCCGGGGCTGCCCCGTAACGCCCCCCCGGTCTGGGAAACGCCAGAGGGAACAGCAACCGCATTTCTGTCGGACGCCTATGAGCCGGGTGCATTTACGACCTGCGTCTACGAAGCTGTAGACCTTGCGTTCAACTTTGACACCTAACCTTTGGGGCCCTTGCCCAGAAATTGCCCCAGCCGCTGCTTGTGTCCTTCTGATCGGAACGCAAAGCTTTGCAGATAAGCTTCATATTCAAGGGCAGCATCCAGACCACCCTCAACCGAGCGGCGCAGCGACAGTTTGGTGATACTGGTCGCACGGCGGGACTGATCGGCGATTGATTGCGCCACCTTTTGCGTCTCTTCAATCAGGCGATCGGCGGGCACGATCTGGCTGAACAACCCCAGCGCTTTACCTTCCTCGGCATCCACTGTCGCGCCCGTCAAAATCAAATGCGAGGCCCGGGCAGAGCCAAGATGGCGTTGCAAAAAATACGTCGCCCCCATGTCAGCACCGGCCAGCCCAATGCGCCCAAAGGCAAAATGATATGCGGCAGTTTCAGAGGCGATGGCAAAGTCGCACGCAAGCCCCAGACAGGCACCCCCGCCGACCCCGGCACCATTGACGGCAGCGATGATCGGGCGGTCAAAGTAATATAGCCGTGAAACGATTTTGTTGTAGCCGCGGATCAGCTCGAATTCCCATTCCGGGTCCTGCTGCTCGACGCTCATGATTTCCTTCAGATCGCCGCCACCGGCAAACACGCTGCCGTTGCCTGTAAGCACAGCCACCGCAACATCAGGATCGTTTTCAACCTCGTCCAATGCGCCAATAAGGGTCGATGTAAAATCCACCCCCTGTGCATTTCGTTTTTCGGGCCGGTTCAGGGTTATCCATGCAACCGCACCTTCCCGGCGCACCAATACATCGTATTTTGACATTTTTTCAGTTCCTTATTCGGCCCAATAACTCTCGGGCAATGATCATCCGCTGGATTTGGCTTGTGCCCTCTCCAATCTGATACATCTTGGCATCGCGGTAATACCGCTCGACGGGAAAATCGCGCATGTAACCGTAACCGCCGTATATTTCGATGGCACTGCTACAGGCACGCAAAGACGCTTCGGCTGCGAAAAACTTGGCCATCGCGCCTTCCTTTTTGATCGCAAGCCCGGCGTCATACATCCGCGCGGCATTGAGCGTCAGTAATTTCGCCGCCTCTATTTCGGTGGCCATCTCGGCAATCGGCCACTGAATGCCCTGAAATTCCGAAATTTTGCGACCAAATTGTTCCCGCTCACCTGCATAAAGAATAGCAGCGTCAACAGCGGCCTGCCCCAACCCCACCGAAAGCGCCGCCACGTTAACGCGGCCCCGATCCAGCGTCTGGGCAAATTCCCGAAATCCCTTACCTTCCTGGCCGATAATATTTTTGCCCGGAACCGGCACATCATCCATGAACACCTGCGCCGTTGGCGACCCGTTGACGCCCATCTTGTTATCCTGCGGCCCGACCGAAAGACCCTGCATGCCTTTTTCAAGAATAAAGGCCGAAACACCGGCAGATCCCTTGCCCTCGGCCGTGCGGGCGGTGACGACGAAAATATCGGCAACGGGGCTGTTGGTGATGAATTGCTTAACGCCGTTAAGAACCCAATGATCGCCCTTTTTTACTGCGCGTGTTTTGCAGGCCGCCGCATCTGATCCACCAGCGGGTTCTGTCAGGCCAAAGGCGCCGATTTTTCTGCCCGATGTCATTTCGCGCAAATACCGCTCTTTCTGAGCATCCGTCCCGTGATTGGCGATAACCGATGAGGCAAGGCTGATATGGGCGTTCAGCGAACTGCCAACAGCCCCCGATGCGCGTGACACCTCTTCCAACAACAGACAGACCATGACCGCATCGCAGCCTGCCCCGCCCCATTCCTCGCCATAAGGTGCGCCCATGAAACCCAGCGCGCCCATCTCTTTGAACAGCTCCATCGGAAATATTCCGCTCGCGTCGATTTCGGCGGCGCATGGCTCAATCCGCTCGCGGCAGAATTTCCGCACGCCCTGCTGGAAAGCCCTTTGATCCACGGAAAGCTGATACTTGTCGGGGTCGTTTTGGCTGCTCATACAATATTATCCTTGTCTTTACCCAACATCGTTCGCAAGTGGACACGGCGAATTTTGCCCGAACCCGTTAACGGCATCGTATCGATAAAGCGTACCTGTTTGGGTCGCTTGTATTTGGACAGGTTTTTGGCGCAATGGCGCAAGACCCTGTCCCCGGTCAGCTTTTCGCCGGGCTTGAGGACGATGAATGCGCAGATGATTTCGCCTGCTATCTCATCGGGCGAACCCACCACGGCAACGGATTGCACGCCTGCCATCTCTGCGATGACATTCTCGACTTCTTTTGGGTAAACGTTGAAGCCGTTGGACACGATCATGTCCTTGGTGCGATCGAGAATATGGATATGCCCATGTTCGTCAATCCGGCCCACATCGCCCGTACGCAGCCATCCGTCTTTCAGCGTTTCAGCCGTCAGTTCCGGCTGGTTCCAATATCCAATCATCACGGTCGGACTGGCAAACTGTAATTCGCCCGGCTCGCCCTGCTTTGCGGGTGTTCCATCGAACCCGACAACCCGACATTCAATACCCGGCAACACCGGGCCGCACGACCCCAGCGGATTATCCCGGCCGGGAACCTGCACGCTGGCAACGGGTGAAATCTCAGTCAGGCCATAGCTTTCCACCACTTGGGCACCATAGTCCTCCGACAGCATCAGTTTCAGGCGGGGTGAGACCGGACCACCACCGACATCAATAAGGCGCAAGCTGGAAATATTCAGCCCGTCGATATTGGCACCATCAAACATTCTGGCCAGCATCGTCGGCACGGCTGCCAGAAAGGTCACGCCGGACCGCTCGATCAGTTCTACCGCCAGCCGTTCTTCGAACTGCTCAAGGATCACCACAGAGGCACGCAGTAACCCTACTTGCAGAAAATCAAACGCAAAACCAAAGCTGCTGAACATTGGCAGGACCGTCATGAAACGATCCTGCGAGGTCATCTGCAACACTTGCAAAGTCATCCGGGCGTCTGCAACCAACGCTCCATGGCTGAGCAGGATACCCTTCGCAGCGCCCGTTGTACCAGAGCTGTAAATCATCATGGCAGGATCATCCCGCGTCGCGCCAACCGGCTGCGGGGCAGGGTCAGAATGCCCAACCAGCATGTCGTAGTTCTCCCACCCGTCGGGCGGGGATGGCATGTGGGTTGCGACGCGCAGGTGCATGGCCGCGAGGGCCGGTCCGTTTGGCACCTGCTCCAGAAACTGATTTTCCGCCACGATACCGGTGGGGCCGCAATCGTCGAATATCCGTTCGACTTCGCGGGCCATGCTCATCGTGTTGATGGCGACGCCAATAACATTGGCAATGCCACAAGCGATGAAGAATTCAACGATTTCACGTGAATTTCGCATGAAACAGGCAACGCGGTCGCCCTTGACTATTCCCGCCGAAAGAAACGCCCCGGCAAGGCTGGCTGCACGCGCATATGTCTCGCCGTAACTAATTTCGCGCCCGTCAGTAAGCACAAGATGCACATGATCCGGCATGTCCCGGGCCGCACCGGCAAAGACGCCATCAATTCTGTCGGGCAACATCATATCAGACCGACATCCGCTGGCCGCCATCAACAACAACGGTCTCGCCGGTCATGAAGGACGCCTTTGGTGACGCCAGAAAGGCGACAAATTCAGCGATCTCTTCAGGCTGTGCGTAACGTCGCATGGGAATACGCGAAACAACCCGCTTTCCCATCTCGGGGTCTTCAAGAATATCGCGGGAAATGTCGCTGAGCACATAACCCGGGGCAACGGCCACGACCCGAATACCATCACGCGCCCATTCGGCGGCCAGCGCCCGCGTCAGCCCCTCGATACCCGCCTTTGAGGCGCAATAGGACGCCGCCGAAGGCACACCAAGGCTGGCAAACATCGACCCGATATTAACCACCACACCTTTGCGCGCGCGCAATTCGGAATATGCTGCCCGCGCCAGCGCATAACCAGCAACAAGATTGACGTCGAGGATTTGGCGGAACTGGTCCGGGGTTACGTCGTCAACGCGGGCCTCGAGCATGGTTCCGGCGTTATTGACCACCAGATCAATGCCGCCATGCTGCAGTTTCACAGAACCAACGAATAGTGTCAGGGCCTCATCGGATGCGACGTCACCAACATGAACCGAAGCCTTCCCACCAGCTTCTTCAATCATGCCAGCGGTCTCTTGCAAAGCAGCGGCATCGCGACCGAAACAGGCCACTGCATAGCCGTCATCCGCCAGCGCCAGCGCAATTGCACGGCCAATGTTGCGACTGGCCCCGGTGACAAGTGCAACGCGGCTCATGATCTGGCTTTCGGTTCCGGAAGAACCAGCGCCCCTTTGTTCAACCACTCGCCCCCATCAATGGTAAACACCTCGCCATTCACGTAATCGGCCGCCGAAGAACAAAGGAAAATGCCAGATTCCACCGTTTCCTCGATCGAGCCAAAACGACCGGCCGGAACGCGGTCGATGATGTGTTGCTGGCTTTCCTCGGTCGGCCATAAAACTTCGCGCGATTGCTCTGTATCGACAAAACCGGGACACAGGCAGTTGACCTGCACATTGTCCGGCCCCCATTCCACGGCCAAAGTTTTGGACATCGCAATCAGGCCAGCCTTGGCGGCCGCAGAATGCACCGTCCCGGGGCCGCCGACCCAGGCATAGCTGGCGGTGATGCTCAGAATTTTTCCGCTGCCCTGCGCCTTCATTCTGCGTCCCGCAGCCAGTGTGCAATAGGCGCTGCCGTTCATGACAATGCTAACAACCGCATCCCAACCATTGGCGCTAAGTTCTTCGGCCCGGCAGACGAAATTGCCTGCGGCATTGTTGATCAGGATATCAATCTTCCCGGTCTCATCGACGATGTTCTGAATTGTTTGTTCCACCGCCGCAGAATCCCGGATGTCGAGCGGGCGAACAAGGGCGCGCCCGCCCTTTTCCCGGATCTCTTGGGCAACCGCTTCCAAGCGTTCAACACGGCGTGCGCATAAGGCAACCGTCGCCCCAAGTTCAGCCAGACGTAATGAAAAAGCACGCCCAAGCCCGGTTCCGGCACCTGTGACCAGCGCAGTTTTCCCTTCAAATGAATCAAAACCCTTCATTTTCTTTTTCCTTTTCGTGGCTTCAATAATCTGGGTGCTTTTTTTTGGTGGTCGTGTCCAGCCTGCTATCGTTTTTGTATTCTGCAAAATCCTTCAAACAAGCCGGAGGTCGCCGTTGATCCTGCTATTGTCGCCCGACGTTCAAAACTGAGGCCGTAAAAGTGACCACCTTGGCGGATTTCCGAGGGTTGTCTGGGATGGTCAGAATGAATACGGGCATGTTTTTGGGCGTCGATGTTGGCACCACATCAATAAAAGCGGGCCTATTTGGTACCGTCGGCCGAAAGTTGGAATTTTTTGCCGCGCGTTATCCGACCCAGCGCAACAAAGACGGTTGGGTAGAGCAGGATCCGGATTCATGGGTCGAGCATTTCCGGCAGACGGTATCCAATTTTTCAGCTTCGCGCGATTTATCCAACCTAAGTGCGATTGGCATTCCTTCACAAGTAAACACACATGTGTTCGTTGGTAGCGATACCAGCGCGCTGGTAACCCATGTCGGGGTGCTGATCCGCGGACTTCTCGACAATGGGCTGACCCAGATAAGCGCGGACAATGCTTCAAAATAAATTCCGGCTGTTCGCTGTCGGCGGCCGCAGGAAAACGGACTTGGCTTTTGGCAGGCCAACCGCCTAAATGAGGCGCGGGATCACAACGCAGGCATAACAGGACCACCCAATATGACGACCTATTCTGTACTCGATCTCTCACCAATCACCGAAGGCGGTTCACCCGCAGACTCATTGCGCAATACGCTGGAACTGGCGCAACACGCCGAACGCTTGGGATATCGGCGTTTCTGGCTGGCGGAACACCACAATATTCCGGGTATCGCCAGCGCTGCCACCTCTGTCGTGATCGGTTACGTGGCTGCGGGAACATCAACAATCCGCGTCGGGTCGGGCGGCGTCATGCTGCCAAACCATGCGCCGCTGGTCATCGCCGAACAATTCGGAACGCTGGCGACACTATACCCGGACCGGATTGATCTGGGCCTTGGCCGCGCGCCGGGAACCGATATGGGAACGGCCCGCGCATTGCGTCGCGGAATGGAGCAGGCTGATACTTTCCCGCACGATGTTGTCGAGCTGATCGGCTACCTTGGCGACACCACGCCCGACGCGCGGGTGCGTGCGATCCCGGGACAGGGCACAAATGTACCCGTCTGGATATTGGGTTCCAGCCTTTATGGCGCGCAATTGGCAGCACATCTTGGGCTGCCCTATGCCTTTGCCTCGCATTTTGCCCCGGCTGCTCTGGAACAAGCAGCAGCGCTTTACCGGCATCGGTTCGAACCGTCTGCGTTTCTGCAAAACCCGTATTTCATGCTTGCGGTAAATGTTTTCGCGGCTGATGACGCAAAGACCGCGACCTTCCTGAAAACCTCTGCGCAGCAAAGCATAATGCGTCTGCGCAGCGGTCATCCCGGCCCTCTGCCCCGCCCGGTCGCCGACATAAGCACCCACCTTGACCCGGCAGCAATCGAAATGGTGGACGAGGCGCTCAGTTGCTCGGTTATGGGAACGCCCGACATGGTTGCCAAAGGGATCGAAGGTTTGATTGCAAAGTACGCGCCGGATGAGATCATTTTTAATGCGGCGATACATGATCACACAGCAAGGATGCGTTCGTTTGAGATCGCCGCCGACGCGATGCAGGCCCTGAAAGGCAGCTAAACAGCAAAAGAAGAACCCTGTCAGATAGGGGTCTAGATCACTGGATTTTTTGATTAATGGTGCCGCAGAGAGGACTCGAACCTCCGACCCCGTCATTACGAATGACGTGCTCTACCAACTGAGCTACTGCGGCATATTTTGGCGGCTATTAGCACCCCATGCTAAGGGTGTGTAGCCTTAATCTTTGTCCCCCGGATCATCCGGCATATGAATCACACCGTCCGCGGTATTTTCCGGAGTTTCGTCAGGCTCTCGCTCATCAATGGTATCGGATTCCGATGCGCCGACGATCAGCGGCAACATTTCGGTTGAGGCAGGCATCGCCACTTCACCCTCGATGGGAACCGTCCATGTCATGGTGTCGAACCCGCCGCAATTATTGCAAACCGGGCCCCAAACGCTGTGAACCGTCTGGCAGTTTTCGCACACCCATTGCGGACCCCGCGAGGCCGTGACGGCGCGCGTTAGCCAACCCCGCACGACGTCGTCTCCGCTGCCCTCACCGCGTTCAATCGCCGCCATTATCGCCAGAGACCGGGCCGTCGGATCGGTTTCAACCAACTCGCCCACAGACTTTCTGGCCGCACTGTAATCCTTTGCGGCGATGTGCAGTTCGGCCATCAACATCCGTGCCTCGGGATGGTCAGGGTCATTGCGGACCAAACCCTGAAACCGCTTGACCCTGGCGTTGGCTTCCTCTTCCGGCATGATGCTGGCAAAGGCCGCTGCAAGGTCAGGATGGGGCTGGGCGTCCCAGGCGGTTTTCAAAACCCGGGCCGCATAGCGCGAACGACCGTCAGTGATATAAGCCTGAGCTGCCATAACCGCCGCCGGGATCAGGTCTGGCGACAGGCGGTTGGCCTCGATTGCCTCTTCGCGCGCCTCGATCGTGCTGCCGGTGCGGAAAACCTCGCGGGCTTGGGACAGCGCCAGCACAGCGTCGCGGCGTTTGTGAACATCGCGTGGCAAAGCACCGTGGCGCTGCTTGAGTTCCAGCGTTTTTCGCGCGCCCTTCCAGTTCTCCTGTTCGGCCTGCAGCCGCAACAGGATATCTCCGGTTTCCGTGTGCCGCGGCTTAAGCGCAAAGGCACGCTCGGCCAGCTTCATCGCAACCTCGGTTTCACCATCCTCCAGTTTTTGCTTCATGATGCCTCGCACACCAACAAACCGGGTCCGGTCGTCTTCCAGCAAGCGCTTGTAAACCTCGCTCGCCTTCTTGCGGTCGCCGGTCATTTCTGCAGCCTGCGCAGTCATCAGATTGGTCAGTTCCGGCCGGCCAAGGTATTTCTCGGCCTTCGCTGCTTTGGACATCGCAATGCGTCCCTCGCCCGATGCAAGGGCTGTCATCCCCTCTGACAAAGCTTCAAGCCCGCGCCGTTCCCTGTTGCGGTTGAAATACCGCGACAAGGCGGTTTCATCGCCGTTCAGGAACCGGACCGTGGCACCCAGAAAGCTTACAACCTTCAGCAGCAACCACAGCGCAATGATCAAAACAATCACGGCGACAACCGCCTGAAGCGGACTAAAATTATACTCCGTATTGGCCACTGCAATACGGACACCATCACCGCTGTCGGCTAGATAACCAGCACCCAAAGTAAGCAGCGCAACCGCAGCGATGAAGAAGATGATTTTGAACAACGACCAGATCATTTACGCCACCTACTCATTCACAGAACTTGCCAGAATATTGGCCGCACCGACCGCTGCCTGACGCGCACTCGCGGCTTTGATCCACCCCGCCATTTCGCTTTTCGCAGCATCCGACAAACCGTCAAGTTCGGACAACGCCCCGGTGATATCACCCACCTTCAACGCCGCTTGCGCGCGCGACAGGATTGCGTCCGCGTCATCACCATCCTTTGGTTCCAGCGACCGGGCACCCAATTGTGTGCGAAGAAACGCAGTGAACCGATCCGTCTCGCCAGCTTCTACCTGCGCTCGGATCGCCGCATTCAGCGCACCGCGTGCATCAGCGGGAAACTCGCTTTGCAATCGGGCCAGCGTGGCAACGCCACCCGCCGCGCCCGAAAGCTCTGTTGGGATTTCAATGCCCAATCCTGCCAGCTCATCCAAGGGTGCAGAAAAATCTGCCCCGCTGCCCAAAGCCGCCTGAACACTGATCACCAGCGCCCGTTCGACAGCGGTTTCGCTTTTCGCTGACAGAGTCTTACCGACAGCCACAGCATCCGCCTGTGCGGTTTCGATCCGTGCTAGTTCGGTTTCCAACATCTGGCGCATTGCCGATAATTCCCGCTCATAGGCATCGACAGCATCTGCGGTTGCGCCAACATCGGGGATTGGGCGGTTTTCCAGATCGGTGATCCGCTCCTGCAACTGCCCTGCCCCGGCCGACAACGCCGCGACCTGATCATAAACGGCGGCGAAATCTGCCCGCAGTTGTTTCAAATCCCCCTGCCCGGCCGATGCCGATTGCGCCGCCCCAAGATCAGCGAGCTGCCCGCCAAGCACGGCAATTTCGCCATTCTGCCGCTCAAGGAGTTTCGCCAGTTCATCCGTTGCGGATGGGCCGCCAGTAAATGGCCAGCTTTCATTGCCCGCGTATTGCGCCGCGCCAAACCCCAGCGCCGCCGCGACGAACCCGCCCAGCAACAGCATACCGAACCCGCCACGCCTTGCCGGAATTTTCGCTGGGGATGCCGCCTGATCGGTTACAC
>Ga0209345_10003811_pt1 | contig 15175 bp, 12 predicted proteins | sample Cruoilmetagenom7_FD_187294 | JGI IMG/M metagenome (GOLD analysis project Ga0209345, IMG submission 187294) | Oil polluted marine microbial communities from Coal Oil Point, Santa Barbara, California, USA - Sample 7 (SPAdes) (version 2) | ecosystem: Environmental > Aquatic > Marine > Oil seeps ... | reverse complement strand
GGTTGCATGATCAACGGCATACCATAACCAGCGTTGATTAGACTTCTTCTTCACAAACGACCACTGCTCATCTATTTCTGCCTCTTCACAGGCCGATTCTATCCTGACTCCCATATTTTTATCTGGATTTATAGTATGAAAATTGGGATTTACTCGGGCAATTATATCTGCTTTCTTTTTTAAAGTGGTAATAACTGTATTTTTGTTAATTTTGAGAACCCTGGCAGTATCACGAATACCACTACCATTAATGGCCATTTCAACAACTTTTTTTTTGATGCCATGCTCATATGCTCTGTAGCGGTATTTCAGCATGAACGTTTTAGTTGTACACTCTATATTTTGGCAACGGTAACGTTGTGTACCAAGCGCGTTCCATCCAGATTTCATAATTTTGTCACTGCCACAATTTGGGCAGATAATTTTTTGATAACATGTCATGTAAATGATATATACATAAAATAAATATTCATTCAATAAATTACTTCTTTAACCCATTACATAGATATTCATGCTGAATTACAGATTTGATCCATTACCCCTTTTTCTTAAGGGGTTCAGACAAATATGCAAGTATGATTATTTGAAACCATTTTATCTTGTTTCATAAGAGGCGCACCCAAGTTATTTTGTCCTCGTTCCTTAGTGCAAAGAAACTGGAAATGGTGGTTGCTCCAACACCAAATTTAATGCTGAAAATAAAAATTATGGCATACGCAAAACGAGATAACCAAGAGTATCCTTCTTCAGTTTCCCAAAGATTAGATTCAGGGTAAATATTTCTTTTCTCAATACCATTAATTTGTCGATGTACACTACTTTTTGGTATCTCAGTAAGTGCAGCGAGTTTTCTAATGGAGATAAACTGATTATGGAATAGCAAAAAAAATAATCGAAAGCTTCGTAATCTATACAATCTTTCCCTGTTCCGCAAGAAGTCAATATAAAAAATCAAAATACTTGTAGGATTTCATTAAATCATATCTTTTGTTTAGCTTTCTATATTTTTTAAAAATAATTAATTGCTGCTCCTAACATTAACAAAATTCAAAAAAGTATCCCACCTTACGTTGATAGCCATCCTGTCCTAAACCGTTCGAGGTATATAATACACCTTTCTCCCTCTGGCCTTATGCCAATTGTTCAAAAATTGGGCTATTATGTGACAATTTATGGCCGCCGGTGTATGTAAAAACTTTCAATTGATGATAAATAATACAACTTTTATGAACTTTTTGTTATACTATTATTTTTTCTAAATTTTTTTAATAGATATAACAAGTTGATATTACAACGTTTTTCATGCCGATGTTTTGTATGGCATTTTTATTGCTTATCTTAATTGTAAGTCACTCGTTTATTTTATTGTTTTTTTGTGATCATTTAGAAGCATTCTTTTATGGAGAAGATTTAATGCATAAAAATTTATTGCTAGAATTTTTTTTAGCAAAACAGAACAGTTGGATATTTATTTTTGCTCTATTCATTTTTTTATTTTTTACATGGGCAAATAATCATGCCAGCAAAACAATAACTGTTGAAAAGGCAAAAACAGAACCTGTTGCCTCAATATCTGTGGCCAGTCCGCTTATCCCTTCGAAAAGTAAAAAAAATATCAATTCAAGCAGAACATCTCTGAATACTCAATTCGATTCCATTATTTTTAAGGCAGCTAAACAACACCAGGTTGATCCTGCTCTTATCAAGGCTATTATCATGGCAGAGTCTAACTACAACCCTGATGCACTTTCAAAAAAAGGGGCGCAGGGCCTCATGCAGTTAATGCCAAATACAGCCAAATGGCTGGGCGTTAAAGACAGCTTTAACCCTGAATATAACATTCATGGCGGTGTAAAATATTTTAAACAGCTCCTTCTTCAGTTTGATGGAAATGTTGAGCTGGCCCTTGCTGCTTATAACGCCGGGAGTAAAAGGGTTCGGCAGTACAATGGAGTCCCTCCGTTTACAGCCACACGTTACTATATAACAAAAGTTTTTAAATATTATGAACATTATAAAGGTAAAGTAATATAATCGACTCCATTATGGTCGTTTGCGTATTATAATACGCCTTCCTCCCTATAGCCGTATGCCAATTCTCTGCCATTTTTTTTAAAGAGGGTTATTATGTGGCAATCCATAGTTTCAGTATGATAATTCTGATTACACCCGGTTGTACTGAAACTATGCTCAAAGCCCGCGGTCCCTGCCCAATTTTTTTTATCAGCCAGAAATTTTAAAATTCAACCTGCATTAAAGCGTTTTCCCCTTGATATTTTTTTGTTTTTTTTTTAAATTATCATCATGGGATATATCTTCGATTTTAACGATACAATTTCCTGCGATAAATGGTTTGAAGAGCATCACAATAGCCTCATCGCCAGGGTTGAGAACAGGCTTTTGTTTGAAATGCTTAAACCTGCCCGGGGGAGTAGGCTCCTTGATATCGGCTGCGGTACAGGGCATGGGCTTATGCAGCTTATAGAAATGGGTTTATGCCCAACAGGTATTGACCCTTCGCCATACATGCTTGATGTTGCGTATAAAAATGTTAAGGATCGTGCAGACTTGCACCGGGGTGTTGCAGAATCTCTCCCCTTTGATGATAATTCTTTTGATTATTCATGTTTCATGACAAGTCTTGAATTTGTGGAAAATCCTGAAAATGCCCTGAAAGAAGCATTCAGAGTTACAAAGGATAAGGTATTTCTGGGAGTACTTAACCGTTATGCCTTAAAAGCCATTAAAAGACGGATAAAAGGAATTTTTACAAGAACAATATATAATCATGCCAGGTTTTTCAGCATATGGGAGCTGAAAAATATGGTAAGAATTATTTTAGGAGATGTCCCTGTTTCCTGGAGCACGGTCTGTTTGTGCCCCTACGATTCAGATAAAATAATTTCAAAAATAGAACATTCAACTTTTATGCATAAATACCCTTTTGGTGCTTTTGCAGGCTTATCAATAACACTTGTCCCACGTTTTCGTACAAGGCCTCTGCCGATTATTTATAAAGCCAGACAAAAAAATGAAAATGCGATATCGTTGACATTTTTAAGAAACGGGGACGAAAAAAATCCTCCTTTTATACCTCTTTAAATTTTTATTTTAGGGTTCGTTCAAGAATAAGTCGGCCATTTTAAGTGTTGAGGCACCCGTCTGGCAAGGCAAGAAAGTGTAGGAATATCAAGATATTGCTACGCTTTTGTAACGCAGTCAGGCAGGATGGATCGACGCTTAAAATACCAAGTTATTTCGTCCTCGTTCCTTAAGGCCTATATCAATCTGATAAACCGTCTCTTAAAACCATCTGAAATTATATATTTTTTTTTAGCATTTACAATTTGTGACCTCTGGAAGCTCTTTTTGCTGAGTTTTAAATATTTTTATTTTCAGGGAGTAAACACCATGGATGCCCGCCTGTATAAATCATTAAAAGACCAAAAAGTACAATGTAATCTTTGTAAACATTTCTGCATTATTAAAAATGGGAACCGGGGAATATGCAGCGTGAGGGAAAATCAGGACGGTGTGCTTAAAACCCTGATATACGGACACCTCATAGCCAGAAATATTGATCCCATCGAAAAAAAGCCTTTGTTTCATTTTTTTCCAGGAAGTCTTTCTTTGTCCGTTGCCTCAGTCGGATGCAATTTTAAATGTCTTTTTTGTCAAAATGCGGATATCGCCCAGATGCCCTCTGACCGTAATGGGTTGATCATGGGGGATTCTTTTAAACCTGAGGAAATAGTCAAAATAGCAAAAAAAGGAAAATGTAAAAGCATAGCCTACACTTATACAGAACCCACTGTGAATTTTGAATTTGTTTTGGATACAGCCAAGCTGGCAGCTGAAAAAAGAATCAAAAATGTACTGGTAACAAATGGCTACATAAGTGACCAGGCGTTGAAAATATTAAGCCCCTATATTGATGCTGCGAATGTTGACTTAAAAGCTTTTAATAATGAATTTTATACAAAAATTTGCAATGCGGAATTGGAAAATGTACAAAAAACCCTGGTGCAGATGAACTCTGCAGGAATTTTTCTCGAAATAACAACCCTGATTATCCCAGGCCTTAATGACAATACTGAAGAAATTCAAAACCTTGCACTCTTTATTGCTGAATCCCTTGGGAGGGAAACTCCATGGCATGTGAGTCGTTTTCACCCTTCTTACAAGCTGTATGACCCTCCTGTTACACCCGTGGAGACATTAAACAAAGCCCGCGAAGCAGGTTTGAACGAAGGCTTAAAATATGTTTATACCGGCAATGTGCATGGGAGTGGGTTTGAAAATACCTTGTGCTCTAATTGTGGAAAATTGCTTATAAAAAGATCCGGTTTTATGGTGGAAGAGAATCTGATTGTAAATGGAAGTTGCCCTGGGTGCAATACAAAAACAGACGGTCTATTTTAACAAGTATACTGCTTTGCACCTTAATGAAATGAAAATTGTTCAGGTTGAACAGGTAATAAGCTTATCCTCATAAATAACTATAAAAAAGTGTTACCCATGGAACCCTTTTTCGTAAGGGTTTCAGGCAATATTGTGACCTCGAAAAAATTATAAGTATTTATGCAAGTATGCTTATATGAATCTATATGCACAATAGCTGAACGGTTACTTTAATTGGAACTTAAATGAACAAAAAACGTACTACTGCCCAAATAGTCAATTATTTTAAGATGATAAAATTTTCCCACACGATTTTTGCGCTTCCATTTGCCTTTTCAGCTGTGGTACTGGCATCAAGGAATCAATCTATCTCATTGTCGGACATTTTCTGGATACTTATTGCCATGGCAGCTGCCCGGTCCGCAGCCATGGGGTTTAACAGAGTTGCCGATCTGAAATTCGATTCAAAAAATCCAAGAACTTCCCAGCGGGAAATCCCTGCAGGGAGAATCTCTTTTTTTGCCGCAGTAATTTTTATAACAATATCTTCATTTTTTTTTATATTTGCGGCTGCTCTGCTTGGCAGACTCTGCTTTTATCTATCTGTTCCTGTTCTTGCTCTTCTATTTTTATATTCATTTACAAAAAGATTTACATATTTTTCCCACATATATCTTGGCTTTGTTATATCCATTGCACCAATCGGGGCATGGATAGCCACCACTGGAAGTTTTTCATGGTCTGTCCTTCTTCTTTCCATGGCATTATTGACACATATTGCAGGTTTTGACATACTCTATGCCTGTCAGGATACAGAGTTTGATGTTAAGGTGGGACTTTTTTCAATCCCTGCCAGATTTGGGATCAAAAAAGCCTTCCGTATATCAGAAATGATTCATATCTTATCCTTAATATTTTTTTTTCTCATATATCTAAAGTTCGATATGGGGAATATATATTTGTGTACAGTGGTTATCATCGGATGCCTCATGATCTGCGAGCACAAATTGATTAAACCGGACGATCTTTCTAATATAAACGTGGCATTCTTTCATATTAACAGCATAATTTCGATTCTCCTGTTTGGAGGAATTTTGCTGGATGAAGTATTAAGGCGGTTTTAGTGAAAAAAAAAATAGTAGTTGCCATATCCGGCGCTTCAGGATCCATATACGGGATCAGACTTTTAAAGGCCCTTTTAAACAGTTCCATTGATGTTTATCTTGTAATATCAAACACCGGCTTAAAAGTTATTGAACATGAAACCGGACAGAGCCCGGGAACAACTCCTGAATCGATAAGGACTTTTCTTTTACAGCAGGGTATCAGTATTAATGAAAATGCGCACCTTGATATTTTCCAGGGGGATAATTTTTTTGCTCCCGTGGCCAGTGGTTCATTTCTCCATGATGGTATGATAATCGCGCCCTGTTCCATGAAGACCCTTGGGGCAATTGCCTCGGGAGTTACAGATAATCTCATCAGCAGATCTGCAGATGTCTGTCTTAAAGAGAAAAGACCTTTGATTCTGCTGACCAGGGAAACCCCGTTAAACAGAATACATTTAAAAAATATGTATGCAGCAGCGGTTGCAGGTGCGACCATTATGCCGCCATGTCCTGGATTTTATTTTAAACCGGAAACAGTTGATGATCTCATTGATTCTGTTGTTGCCAGAATCATGGACCATGTAAGACTTAATCATAACCTGTTTCCACGTTGGGGAGAAGAAAAGAGTGTATAGAAACCTGAAAGATTTTTTGAACAGACTGGACAAAGCGGGTGAATTAAAATATATCTCCCAACCGGTCTCATGCAGTCTGGAGATAAGCAGATATACAGATATGGAATCAAAGAGCAAAAACGGTGGGAAAGCTCTTTTTTTTGAAAACGTAAAAGAATCAAAATTTCCTGTGGCAACCAATATCTTCGGCAGTGACAAAAGAATATGCATGGCCATGGGGGTGGACTACCTGGATATGCTGGCTGAAAAGGTCAAAAAATATTTGGAAATGGAACCTCCCAAAAGCATCAGGCAGGCTTTGGATATGATCCCTCTGGCACTTGGTGCTTCGAGCTTTATCCCCCGTACTTTCAAGGGAAGAACCCCACCTTGTCAGGATATTGTTAAGAAGGGTTCAAAGGTTGACCTGGGGGAAATCCCGGTATTAAAATGCTGGCCCCAGGATGCCGGCCCCTTTATCACCCTTCCCATTGTATTTACAAAAAGCCTTATCACAGGAAAACAGAATGCCGGGATGTACCGTTTACAGATTTTTGATAAAAATACCACAGGGATGCATTGGCATATACACAAAGACGGATCTAATTATTACAATGAATACTGCACCGCAAACAAAAGGATGCCTGTGGCGGTTGCCATAGGCGCAGATCCTGCCACTACTTATGCAGCTACAGCTCCCATGCCCAGGGGGATGGATGAAATGCTTCTGGCCGGTTTAATACGCAAAAAGCCCATAGTAATGACAAAATGTATTACCAATGATATTCGTGTTCCAGCGGAAGCTGAATTTATCCTTGAAGGGTATGTTGACCCAGGGGAACTTAGAGTGGAGGGACCTTTTGGCGATCATACAGGATATTATTCCCTTGCGGATGATTATCCGGTGTTCCATGTTACAGCTATTACCCACAGAAGGAAACCTGTTTACAGCGCTACCCTTGTGGGGCGACCTCCCATGGAAGATTGCTACCTTGCAAAGGTTACAGAACGTCTTTTTTTACCCTTACTCCAAACAGTTATCCCTGAAATAATCGATATGTGGTTTCCCTGGGAAGGAGTTTTCCATAATATAGTAATCGTCTCCATAAATAAAGAATATGCGGGCCATGCCCAGAAAGTAATGCACGGACTTTGGGGAATGGGGCAGATGAGTTTTTGCAAGGCAATAGTAGTGGTTGATAAGGATATTAAGCCGGACAATACATCGGATGTACTGAAAAAAGTGGTATCAATCTTTGATGTAAAAACGGATATCACATACTCCCGAGGTGTTTTAGATGTGCTCGATCATTCATCCCCCCATAAAAATTTTGGTAACAAAATAGGTATTGACCTGACAGAGAGATTCCCGGGGGAACCTGAAAAACGGAATCAGGGCTGCACAGAGAGGAAAGGGGAGGAGAACAGCCTGACAGCCGATATCATTCTACCCCTTCTTAAGCGGAAAATTCCAGGAGAAGTTTGCTGCAGACCGCTTTTTGAAGAATACAATGCTCTGTACAGGAACTCAAACAGAATAATAGTGATATCTGTGGATAAAGGAGAGTATGGAGGAAAACATTTCACTGACATTCTCCTTACTATGGATGATCTCAAAATGTTCAACATATTCATTCTGTTTGATAAGAATGTAGATTTACACGATAATTCCCTGATTTTATGGAAACTCTTTAACAATGTTGACCCCCAGCGTGATTTCGTGGCTGAATATAACAGGATTGTGATTGACGCATGCAAAAAAGGGCCGGCTGACGGATATCATAGAGAATGGCCGGATGAACTTACCCTGGACGAATAAAAAAAATAGTCAGTAGTGTAGTAATGTCAAAATATTTCTACACTTTAGGTAACTATTCAGTTAATATTGTACGGCAGCAGGTATAATCTGATTAAATCATGAAAAACTCACAAATAAGAGGGCGTAAAGAAATAATCTGTTAAAAATATAAACTTGCGTAAGATACTACAAAAAAATTACTTCAAGAAGTTCAGCCTTGATGGATTCTTTCTTAACGCTCTCTAATCTGTTCAAACAATTTCAAAGTTTTAATCAGATCATACCTGCTGCCTATATTAAATCAGCGACGCTGAATAGTTACCACTTTAGTGACGCAGTCAGGCGGGATATGTCGACGCTTAACCAGACCATACTGGGTCTATACATAAATTGTACCTTTAATTCACGCTGAATCAGGATAAATTAATATGGAAGAAAAACTTATACTGCCCGCTAAACCGGGCCTGGAAAGTGGCAGTGTTAAGCAGTACACCTTATCTAAGGGTCGAAAGGTTACACAGATAACAACTTTTTGCCCAGATTTCATAGGACCCGGGCCGACTAATTTGTATGTAATAGAGGATAAAGCCCTAACCCTCGTTGATACAGGACTTCCCACACATCTGGCAAAAAAAATTTTTTACTATTGGAGAAACCAGAAGATACCCTCTGATATCAAAGAGTTACCTGATAATCTTAGTGAGATGGAGCTTATATCCGGTCTTGATGCCGCCGGTTATTCTTTAAAAGATATTGAGCGCTTGATTATTACCCATGGACATCTTGACCATTTCCTGATGGGCGGAGCCATAGTAAAAAAGAGCAATGCCAAGGTTCTGGCCCATATTATGGATACTGACCGGATAAGTAATCCCTGGGGACTGGCCAGAATGGTCTTTGAGGGTCGCCCAAAATATTCGGCAATGGGGATGCCGATGCCTGTATATGCTACTCCAGAATATACAGCCTGCATAAAAAAAGAATCTGATGATTTATTCCTGAAAGTGGATTATCCTCTTTTTGATGAAGGGCCTTTATGTATTGACGGTATCATCAGTGATTTTATTACAGTCAAGCATACTCCTGGGCATTCTCCTGGGTCCATATCTCTTATTGTGGGTTCTGATGAAGATGAAAAAAGGCTTCTCATTTCAGGGGATGTGATTTTATATCCCATTACTCCCCACCCCAATGATCTGGTGGAATATCTAAGAACTCTTGATAAGCTAAGCAAGGTTAAAAATATATCCATGGCCCTCCCTGCCCATGGCATGAATATTATGGAAGTAAATGCCAGGATTGAATTTTTGATAAAACATCATCACAGCAGGCTTAAATTTGCCTTTGATGCATGTAAAGAACCTAAAACTGTATGGAATGTGGCCACTAAGCCGGGGTGTTTTGATGTTTTTGTTGACCCTGAAAAATTTAATCCCCTGGCAGGGAATGAAGCATATATTCATATGGAACTTCTGGAAAAAGGCGGGGGAATCCAAAGATTAAACAACCATGAGTCGATACATTATTTTCAAAATAGTGGCGAGGAGTTTGAGGATGTATATAAAAGGATTATGGGGATAGTCGACTACAAGATATCAACGGTTTTTAATTAATAACTGTGGGGTTGGTTGTAATATGGGCCATTAGTTGTGAAAACTGAGCTGTAATAAAATTTGAAAAATTCTTTCTGCTTGAGCGCAGCGAGTTTCAAAGGTTTTTAAATTTTATTATAGCTCAGTGTATGGCCGAAGATAAAATTAAGCCCTAATTTTTTTGTTTTTTTATTACAGGCTTTCAGGGTAAGGTACTAACAGCTAAAAGCTAACCGTTTTTATTGAATTTAAAGGGAAAGCCCTCCGTCAACACCAAGTATCTGGGCTGTAATATAACTTGCTTCATCTGATGCAAGGAATATAAAAGCGGGTGGAATCTCTTCAGGCTCTGACAATCTTCCCAGTGCCCTGGCAGCTGTTATTTTTTTTAGTACTTTATCGGGTATCCCGTCATACATTCGGGTCTTATGGGATGGACCGATTGCATTTACTGTAATATTGTACCGCCCCAACTCCTTTGCGCATGTTTTGGTAAAAGCAATTACTCCGGCTTTAGCTGCGCTGTAATTTGCCTGCCCTACATTTCCACCCCTTCCCGATGCTGAAACAACATTTATTATTCTTCCATATTTCTGCTTAACCATATGCTCCATGGCAGCCTTTGTGCAGGTGAATACACCTTTTAAGTCCACAGCAATAACCGAATCCCAGTCATCTTCGGTAATTTTAACCATTAAGCCGTCCCTTGTAATGGCTGCATTATTAACAAGGATATCTATTTTTCCATAATGTTCCACTGCTGTATTTATAATTTTCTTTGCTCCAGGCATGGTGACCACTGACTCATAACAGGGAACAGCGGCCCCGCCTGAATCTGTAATCTCTCTTACAACCCTGTCAACATATTCAGGCGTTGTACCGTTTATGACCAGCTTAGCCCCCTCTTTTACCATTTCAAGGGCAACCAGTCTTCCCATGCCCCGGCTGGACCCTGTTATTACAGCGACTTTATCCTTTAGCTTCAATATGAACCCTCCGTTTAAGAATTTGGGCGCTGCTATATACCTTCAGATAAAGATTTTGGGTGCGTTCTCGGTGGTCGGAGTATTATACTTCCTCCCTCTGGCCTTCCCAAAATCATTATCTGAAGGTATATAGACTTATAAGCCATGTTTTGCTCATTTTATAAATAATCGATAAGAACGGCTGTTTATAGGTGGCCAAAATTTAGCTTTAAAAATGGCCAACAATAAAATAAATAAGTTACATAGAAATAAGCGAAAGGTTTGTATTATTTCATATAAAATCCACCGCATACACTCATTGTTTCTCCCACCATATAACTCGAATCATCCGAAGCCAGATATACTATTGCGTTTGCAATATCTTCAGGCTTTCCAGCCCTTCCCGCGGGTATTTTTTTTACGGTTTCCTCAAAAAATTCCGCAGGGTATATCCGTTTTAAAAAGTCATTCATAATAAGGCCCGGAGCTATAGTATTTGCCCTGACGCCATGTTTTGAAACCTCTTGTGCCAGACACCTGGTAAAAGCCATAACTCCTGCCTTGGCTGCACAGTAATGGGATTCACCATGATCAGATGCAACCCAGCCCGCAACAGATGAAATGTTTATGATGCTGCCGCTTTTCTGTTTTATCATCGTGGGTAATACGGCTCGGCAGCATTGAAAGGTTCCTTTGAGGGCCACGTCCATTACTGTATCCCATTGTTCATTGGTCATATCCTTAACCTGAGCCAAAATTTCCCTTGCCGCATTATTAACCAGTACATCTATTTTACCAAATTTTTCTAAAGTTTTATCAATGAGATTACTGATCTGATCCTGCCTTGAAACATCGCATACAACGCCCAGTGTTTCCAGGCCGGTTTTGGATTTAATTTCAGCAGCTAAACCTATTGTTCTTTCCTCATGAATATCTGAAACAACTATATTAGCGCCTTCATCTGCCAAAGCTCTCACCGCAGCCTGACCAATACCCGCTCCAGCCGAAGCCGTAACAATAGCAACTTTTCCTTTTAATTTCATTTTGACACCTTTTAAGTTTAATAGTTATCAGTATTTGAGCTCAAACTCCAAATCGTTTCACCAACCGAGATGCCCTATCGGGCACAACAAAATATGAAAATAAGATAGCGTTTAATGGCATTTTATAAATTAGTAGAATTCCTTAATTCATAATTTATCATTTTCATATAAACTGTCACATATAAAAAATATTACCCTTTAATATAAACTAAGGGTTCGTTAAAGAATAAGTCGACCATTTTAAGTGTTGAGGCACCCGTCTGGCAAGGCGCGAAAACGCAAGAATATCAGGATATTCTGAGGTTTCGAAACGTAGCCAGGCGGGATGCATCGGCGCTTAAAAGGTCAAGTTATTTTTGTACGAGCCCTAAAGCCCCATGGATTTTGAGACTATTGTTCTCATGATTTCATTGGTTCCTGCAAATATTGACCATGATCTTATATCTCTCCAGTGCCGTGCCATGGGACATGATTCCAGGGTGGCTGCTTCTCCACAAATATCAAGAGATTTGTTTGTTAAACGGCGGATCATTTCTGTTGCCCAGAATTTAGCCATGGAGGTCTGATCAACGATATTTTTTTTCGCAATATGCTCCACAATTAACTTATCTAGAAATGTTCTGCCGAGTTTTACATCTGTGGCCATCTCTACTATAGCAAACTGGTTTGACTGAGATTTGGGGATCGATTTTCCTGCACCAGAATTTTTTCTATAAATTTCCATAACCTGTTCAAGAATATATTCTGCTTTGCTCACAGCCCAAAGGGCAGTAAAGAGCCGTTCCTGCTGCAATTTTTCCATCATCATCTTGAAACCGGCCCCTTTTGCACCCAGCGTATTTTTTTTAGGGATTCTGCAATTTGTAAAAAAAAGTTCAGCAGTATCCTGGCTGTGCATTCCCAGCTTGTTTAATTTATTCCCTTTTTCAAATCCCGGAGTCCCATCTTCCACGATATACAGGGAGATAGCTCCATATGGATTCTCTATTTCAGGATTCCTCGCAGCAACAACGACTATCCCACAATTTATTCCGTTTGATATGAATATTTTTGCCCCATTTATAATAACCTCATCACCATCATCAACGGCAGTGGTTCCCATGGAGGCAAGGTCACTCCCCACATCCGGTTCTGTCATGGCCAAGGCCGTGATTATTTCACCGGAAGCGCATCCTGGAAGATATTTTTTTTTAATATCATCGGAGCCGAATGCAAATATATATGGAACAAATACATCGCTGTGCATAAAAACCCCCAATCCGGATTGATTGGTTTTTGCACATTCTTCCATCAAAATTACAGAATAAAGAAGGTCGTGGTCTGCTCCTCCATATTCCGAGGGAAGAGTTGTACATAAAAGTCCCTCTTTTCCCATCATCTGCCAAAAAGCTGTGGGAACTATTTTTTCTTTTTCCCACTGTTCTATATTGGGGGTGATTTCTTTTTTAACAAAATCTTTGACACGTTTTCTAAATAGTTTATGTTCCTGCGTATATTTTATTAAATCCATTCTTTCCCTTTTATTTAAAAATCAAAATATATATAATAGTCAGTCTGCTGGTGAATTCACAGCGGATTACAGGTCTTAAAAAAGATGATCTTTTTCCAGAATCAATGGCTCAAAAAACCTGTGGCGTAAAGCAGACTGATTTTTTTAACTTCAGTATTTTAATTGCCTGATGTAAAATTAAAAGACAATACTTGACCAACTGTATAAAAAGTTACAAAATATAACATTAAATTATTATATTATCATTATGTCAAGAATAAGCTAAAAAATTCCTGAAAAAAGGAGAAAATTAATATGTGGGCTGTGGTGGCAAAAGAGACAGGCGCTTCAGATGTTCTGACGCTGGTGAATATTGAGATTCCCGTACCAGGGGAGGGCCAGGTCCTTGTAAAAGTGGAAGCCTGCGGAGTATGCAGGCACGATGTTTTGGTAAGACAAGGTATTTTTCGGCAAAATGTAAGTTATCCTGTAATTTTGGGGCATGAAATATCAGGAAAAATTGTTTCAACAGGAAAAAAATTAAAAAAATTTAAAACCGGCGACAGAGTTGTATGCCTTCCATGGAGTAATTTATGCTGCGTCTGTAAATACTGTCAAACAGGGAGAAATGCTTCCTGCCAGGATGCTATTTTAATCGGTGATACAGGTTTAAACGGAGGATATGCAGAATATGTGATTATTGACGAATACAATCTTGTTAACCTTCCCGACCAGGTACCCTATGATGAAGCTTCATTTATATCATGTGCCATAGGTACTGTTTTGAATGGAGTAATAGATATTGGAAAGGTAACCCCCCGTGACACAGTTTTGGTGACCGGCGCAAATGGCGGGTTAGGAATTCATGCAGTACAGCTTGCACTCCTTTCAGGAGCAAAGGTTATAGCCCATGTCACCTCTGCTGACGCCATGGATGAGCTCCTTAACTTTGGCGTTGAGAAAGTTATCTTTACAGACCGGGGAGAAGATTTTTCGCCAATAATCGATGAGCTCACCAATGGAGACGGGGTTGATGTGGTGATAGATTGTGTAGGCACACCTGTTTTCAGGCCTGTATTAAAGAGTATGGCGCAATATGGACGCTGGGTTTTTTGCGGGCAGGTAACAGGGGATTTTGTTAAATTCAGCCCTGCCCAAATTTTTCTTAAAGGGATAAATCTGCTTAGCACATACGGCTCAACCAAAGAGCATCTGGAATCAGCAGTCAGGCTTGTAAAAGATGGTAAGATCAAGCCTGTAATAGCAAAAAGATTTTCCCTTGAAAATGCTAAAGCTGCCCATGATGCGCTGGAATCCGGAGGAAATGCTGGAAGAATTGTACTGACAATCTCCGGGGAGAATCTGTAATTTTTCAACTAGTAAAAATTAGAATCAACCCGGATCTTATTATGAATTACCTGCGAACAATATTACCTCTATTACTGACCCTGATTTTTGGGCCGCTTATGTGGTATTCAGCCTTTTTAAGATTGAAAAAAGAAGCAATGGGACCATCCTTAATCATCGGGGTCACCGGGGTCTTCTTATATTTTGGCTGGAAAATCTACGAGATCAGGTTTTCAGGAAATGAAAAAAAATTAGAAAAAGAAACCCATGATAAAGGGAGTGTTGAGCTGGTTGCTTTTACTGAAATTCCACTTCTTTTATCCCTTTTTTTCGGCGGTGGAAATATTAAAGTGATACCTGGTCTTACCGGCCTTTTGCTCATGGTTACAGGTCTTTATTTTCGCATAGCGGCTACATCCACCCTGGGGCCTGGGTACAGTCTGCGAATCAGAAAATTTAAATCAAAACCTGTAAGGAGGTGGCCTTATTCCATGGTACGCCACCCTGCTTATATGGCCAGTATCCTTATACACGCCGGCATTATACTAATATTTGCCAATATTTTTTCTTTTTTTATGCTGGGAGTCTGGGTTGCAGTTGTCACCCTTAGGGCATTTATTGAGGACGAATATCTGATCTCTTTTCCTGAATATGGAGACTACGCCGAAAATACACGCTGGCGCATTTTCCCATGGATATTTTAAGGGCCCGTACAAAAATAACTTGACCTTTTAAGCGCCGATGCATCCCGTCTGGCTGCGTTCCGAAACCTCAGAATATCCTGATATCCTTGCGTTTTCGCGCCTTGCCAGGCGGG
>Ga0209345_10003810_pt1 | contig 15175 bp, 12 predicted proteins | sample Cruoilmetagenom7_FD_187294 | JGI IMG/M metagenome (GOLD analysis project Ga0209345, IMG submission 187294) | Oil polluted marine microbial communities from Coal Oil Point, Santa Barbara, California, USA - Sample 7 (SPAdes) (version 2) | ecosystem: Environmental > Aquatic > Marine > Oil seeps ... | reverse complement strand
GGGCTGCCGGTTTTGGGGCAGGGGGTATTTTTCAACCACAAACGGCGCCATCACGGAAGACATCGTACTTCAGTACCTGGAAAATCACATCGCTGATCCTACCGGCGCCAGCCGGTAGTCGTTCAGTTGTGAAGCCCCGTGAATTTCAATTGTTCGACATGATGTAATATCGGACACTGCTACAAAATACCTTTGGCAGCGCTTTCAAGTTCACGGGCAACGATAAAAACTCGGGGTCCTATCTGTGTTTCGAGATATTCGTCGGTCATCAGCGAACGCAGCCCGCCGATGTTCAGGGAATAGACGGGCGTTCCATCCTTCCGCCGGATCGCGGCGGCGACGGAGTTGGATTCTGGGAACCAAGCGCCTCGGCTGAGGGCAAAGCCGACCTTCTGCGCCTGTGCGATCTCTGCCCGCATGTTGGTTTCGACGTCATGCCAGTTTTCACCGTAGGTCTCGGATATCTTCTCGATCAGGGCCTCACGATCCGACTCCTTTAGCGCCGCGAGATAGGCCCGACCTAGGCTGGTACTCGCCATTGGCAGGCGAGAGCCGACACCAAGTCGGATCGACATGGAAGCGGGGATGCGGCAAGCTTCAACATGGATCATGTCCGTTCCGTCAGGGGCCGCAAGATAGGCGTTGGCGCCAGCATATTTTGCCAGATCTTCCATATAAGGCCGGGCAATGTCACGTATTTCCATTTGAGAAATGACATCATAGCCCAGCGTAAGTACCGCAGGACCGAGAGAATAACGCCCCAAACTTTCATCGTAACGCAGATATCCGAGCTCAGTGAGAGTGAAGGTTAACCTTGAAACTGTGGCTTTGGGGAGGCGGACACGTTCGGCGATCTCGGCGTTTCCGATGGGGTGGTTGTCCGGGGAGAATGCACGAAGAATCGACAGGCCGCGGGCAAGCGATGTGTTGATGCGGTAATCCTTCTCAACGCTATCCTTCGGTAGTGCGTCTTTTCTACGTCCCAAGCGCCTGCCTCCGTTTTTGATCTGAGAAATAATCCTCAAAATACGCGTACCATTTGATTTGCTGCAAGAACAATGGTGAAATTTTAAGCTGTATTTCAGTTATGTGATTTTGCCAAAAGGTGAAGCACAGAACTCAACTGCTTAGAACCAATGTGAGTGAACTATTTTTAAAACGCAATTTCATTTTATTTTGAAATCAAATTTTAAATAGTTGACATGCTGAATTTGCGACCGTAAATCTTGAGCCATTGCCACTTGGCGCATGGGTGAGGAGGTTGCCTAGCGCGCATATCGAGGGCGGCATGACACGATTTTTCTCGGGTCACCAATCGGGAGGTTGCACGTTTCACTTCACTTCACTTCGCGTGGTCGTGGTCTTCTGGGGTAATTTGAGAAAGCTATTGGGAGGAGAAAAAATGGACAATACTAAGTCAAATATTCTTGCGGACTTGCCTTCGTTGGCGCGTCGTAAGTTCATCAAGACGTCACTGGCCGGTGCGGGCCTAGCGGCAGCGGGCACGGTCGTACCTAGCGCGGTTTTTGCGCAGGCGACAAAGCAATTCACATTTGGGTCGGCCAGTTCGTCGGGGGCGTGGTATCCACTCTCCGTCGTTATGTCGAAGGTGATTAGCGATAACGTTGAGGGTGTGAATGTCACTGGGGTGACGACGCCGGGTGCATCTCGCGAGAACATCCTACGCATTGATGCCGGTGAGATGGAGTTGGGTTGGTCGTTGGCCAATACGATTTACAGCGCATATACTGGGCAGGCTCCGTTTGATCGGAAAATGGCTGTTAGTGGTTGGTTCTCGGCTTATCCCGCGATCAATCATATTGTTGCGCGTAAGGGCAGTGGGATCAAGAGCTTTGCCGACATGCGTGGCAAGCGAGTGGCCACTGGGACACCAGGCTCGCAGTCCAATATCGACAACGAACAGGTTCTCTTCCCTGCGCACGGATTGACGCCGGAAGTTGACTTTGATGTTGAGCGCATCAGCTTTACCGATGCCGTACAAAAGATGATCGACGGGCATATTGATGCTTGCGCATATTACATGGGAGCGGGTGTTCCGGGCTTCAACGAGATGGCGGAAACCATCGAACTGGAATTCATTCCCGTGGAGCCTGAAACGATCGCGAAAATGCAGGAGGGCGCCCCGACTATTTATGCTGATGCCCTGCCCGCCGGCACTTACAAAGGTCAGGCAGAGCCGATTTCAGCCGTGCATATTGCTTATGCTCTATGTTGCAGCCCGGAACTGGACGATGATTTCATGTATGAGGCGACAAAGGCGGTCTGGGAAAACTACGATTTCGTCACGACCGGCAGTGCAGTGTTCAAAAAGGCGAAGATCGAAAACGTCTTTAAGGGGCTTGGTGTTCCAATGCATCCCGGAGCGGCGCGTTATTTTGCCGAGCATGGTGTGACCGCCTAAGGTCGGTCAATAAAATTTCGGGTGGCGCGCCTTTCATTGGCCGCCACCTGATTGAAGGCACCATCGTGGGTGGCGCCCAATAGCGGGCATTGGTTTGCATTTATGGATAATCAAGATTTTGAGCTTCCAGGCTGGAAGCTGACGGGCAAGACTTGTGTGGTGACTGGTGCGGGGCAAGGCATCGGAAAGTGGATTGCCTTGGGGTTCGCCAAGGCAGGTGCAGCGGTTCTTGTGGCTGACATTGACGGAAAGTCAGCTCAGCAGACGACGGAAGAGATCACTGCTCTGGGTCGGAAGTCTTACCATATCGCCGTTGATCTATCTGGTGCAGACGGAGCGACGAAGCTCGTTGACTTTGCTGTGCAAAAGCTGGGCAGCATTGATGTATTGGTCAACAATGCTGGGGTTAATGTGCATAAACCTGCTTTAGAAATGACCGAGGCAGATTTCGATCACATATCCAGCGTGAACGCGCGAGGGGTCTATTTTTGCTGTCAGGCCGCGGGGCGCCTTATGATCAGCGCCGGTAGCGGGGGTAAGATCATTAACACGGCCTCGGCAACCGCATTCCTTGTGCGCAAGGGGGTTCCAAATTCCGTTTATGCCATGACCAAAGCAGGCACGGTGATGCTAACGAAAGCGTTGGCTGAGGAGTGGGCAAGTCACGGGATTACGGTGAATGCCGTAGCGCCTGGATATATGGAGACGCCCTTAGTCGCCCAACGGCTAGTTGATCCAGATGTCCGTACTGCGATTGCCGAAAGCACCCCCTTGAACCGGATCGGGCAAGGGGCTGATCTAATCGGAGCCTATCTTTACCTTGCCTCCGACCTGAGTAATTTTGTGACCGGCCAAACGATTTGCGTCGATGGTGGTCGAACAATCCTATGAGCGCGGTCGCAAATTCGACCTACGACAAAGGCAAGCTGAGAGAAGTCTAACATGTTTGAAACACTCGATAAGACGACGAAATACTTCGCAATATCTTGCGCAATAGCACTGTCGTTGTTCTCTTTGTATACGGCGTTTTTCGGGACTTTTCCGACGATAGCGCAGAGAACGATTCACCTTAGCGCGGTTGGGATTGTCGGCATTTTCCTCGTTGGTCGCTCGGATGTTGGCCGATTAAAATGGGGCGAGATGTTCGCTGATCTACTCCTTATGGTGATGGTTATCAGTTCGAACCTCTATCTCTATCTCTATTGGGAGGATTTCTACATCAACCCCTATATGACCAATATGGGGATGTTGATGGGGATCGCTTCAGTTGTTTCTGTGCTGGAACTGACGAGGCGGCTGGTGGGTATCGCATTGCCGATAATCGTGATGATCTTTTTGCTCTATACCTATTTTGGTGCCCATATTCCGGGTTTCCTTGCGCATCGGGGCTATGGGGTCGAACGGATCCTAGTGCAAATATATACGGGCACGGAAGGGATCTATGGTATTCCGCTCGGAGTCTGTGCGACGACTGTGATCGTTTTCGTACTCTTTGGCTCATTTCTGGAGAAAACTGGGGCCTCGGAAGCATTGCTGAAGCTAGCAACTTCGATGGCGGGTGGCCGCCGCGGAGGGCCTGCCAAGGTTTCGATTGTTGCCAGTGGCTTTATGGGCATGCTTTCAGGTAGCTCAGCTGCGAATGTTGCGACGACGGGCGCTATCACTATTCCGATGATGAAAAAATCGGGTTTTGATTCCCATGTTGCGGGCGCAATTGAGGCGGTGGCCTCATCGGGCGGGTATAAGACGCCGCCAATTATGGGGGCGGTGGCCTTCATCATGGCTGAGATGTTGGGCGCGAGTTATATCGACGTAATCGTGGCGGCCGCCTTGCCTGCCTTTTTCCACTATTTCGGTCTCTACATCATGGTCGACCTATATGCTGGTCGCAAAGGGTTGAAAGGTTTGCCGAAAGAACAAATCCCGGCGGCCTTCGCGGCGCTTCGGGACGGCATTTGGTACTTGCTGCCAGTATTCCTGCTTATCGTGCTCATGTTCGAGCGCTACACTGCGATGTTTGCCTGCGCCTACTCTATGCTTTTGCTTTGGGGTATTGCGCTGGTGCGCGGCAAGCTGACGCTTGAGGCGATCTATCGGGCGCTCCGTTCGGCTTCGCAAATGATGGTTATCATTTCGATCCCCTCCGCCGCTGCGGGTATTGTTCTGGGTGTGCTGACACTCTCGGGAGCCGGTATGAAGCTTTCCGATCTGATTGTGTTCCTTGCGGGGTCCAGCCTGTTCTTTACCATGTTCTGGATCATGGTGGTTTCCATCATCCTCGGGATGGGGTTGCCGCCAGTCGTTTCCTATATCGTATTGGCGGCGTTGCAGGTGCCGGTCCTTGTCGAACTGGGTGTGACACCAATCGCAGCGCATCTGTTTATCTTTTACTTCTGCTCGCTTTCGCTAATTACGCCACCAATCTGTACGACATCATTTACCGCCGCGGCTATTGCTGGGGCGCCACCGATGAAGACCGGGTTCGAGGCCGTGCGGTTCGGGATCGTCCTCTACACGCTGCCATATTTCTTCGTCTACACGCCAGCGTTGCTCGCGGACGGGTCTCTTGTAGACATCGTTTATGCCTGCATCATTGCGGCACTCGGGATCATTGCACTGGCTATCGGTGCCCAGGGGTACTTTTCAAGAACTTTGGAATGGCCTGTGCGGGTGGTTTTTGTGGTTGCCTCGATCGCGCTCTTCGTGCCGTCGACAACAATCACACTGTTCGGCTTTGCATTATTCGTCGCGACGATCCTATTCGTAAAGTCGAACTTTCTACACTCAGGGTACCCCCCAACCGAAACACATAGCGCGTCAAGTGATGCGCAAACTGATGCGCCAACGTCCCTCAATAATCTGACAAAGAAGACAAAAGTATGATAAACCAGCTTGCGAATATGATCTCACGCGCCGGACAGTACTACGCGGATCGCGTGGCACTGGTGTCAGATGAACACCGTTTGACATTTTCCCAAGTCAATGCGCGTTCGAGCCAGCTGGCAAGGGCGTTAAGCAAGGCCGGGGTTAAGAAAGGCGACCGCATAGGGATACTGCTGCCCAACTGCGCGGAGTTTGTGGAAAGCGATTTTGCCCTGATCAAAAGCGGGCTGGTGCGGCTCCCCATCAATTCGCGCCTCAAACCGCCAGAATACGAGTATATGCTCAATGATGCGCAGGCGAACACGCTGATTTTCGGGAGTGAATTCGCCGAGGATGTAGAGAAATTGCGACCATCACTAGAAAGCGTGACGACCTTCATTCAGGTTGGATCGGAACCCGCGGATTTTGCGACCGGATACGAGCACATTTTGGCGCAAGAAGCAGATGATGATTTCGCTGTCGATGTGACGCCAGAGGACAATTACCAGATACTTTACACGTCGGGCACCACAGGCAAACCGAAGGGCGCGGTCACCAGCTTCCGCTCCCGGATATCCACACTTGCTACCGTTCTGATCGACGAAATTCAGGTGAAGCCTAACGATGCGCTACTTGCGTCGACACCACTCGCCCATGGCGGAGGGACGAAAATCCTGCCGCATTTTGTGCGTGGCGCTAAGACGGTTTTGATGTCGAAATATTCGCCAGAAGGCTTCTGCGAACGCGTCGAGAAGGAAAAAATCACAACGACATGGGTCGTTCCGACCATGATCACGACTTTGCTGGCAAGTGACTTCCTCGACAAATATGACCTCAGCAGCTTGAAAATGGTTGTCTATGCGGCCGCACCGATGCCCGAAGCTACTATCCGCCAAGCCATCGCCAGATTTGGCCCAATCTTCCAACAAGGCTATGGGCTGAGTGAAGCGCCTAATCCTATTCTTTCCTTATCGCGCGATGATCATATCATTGAGGGAACGGAGGCGCAGGTCCGTCGGCTGCAATCTGCAGGCAAAGGGGTTTACGGGGTGAGCCATCGCGTTGTCGATACTGAGGGCAAAGATGTGGCACCCGGCGAAGTTGGCGAAATCATTGTGACCGGTGATAATATAATGACCGGATACTGGAACCGGCCGGAGGCAACGGCGGAAACGATTATTGGCGGATGGCTCTATACGGGTGACATGGCCATGCTGGATGACGAGGGCTATGTCTTCATCGTGGACCGCCGCAAGGACTTGATCATCAGCGGCGGGTTCAACGTCTATCCGCGCGAGATCGAAGAAGTGATTTATGCGCACCCTGCTGTTCTTGAGGCCGCGGTGATAGGCATTCCCGATCCGCAATGGGGCGAAACGGTAAAGGCGTTTGTGACCTGCCGACAGGGTCACGTCGTAGAGGAAGCGGAGCTCCTCGAATTCATTGGCGAGCGCTTATCCGGTTATAAAAAACCCAAATCCGTCTCGTTCATGGAGGAGTTGCCGAAAAGCCCTACCGGCAAAATCCTCAAGAGAGAATTGAAAGACAAGTTCTGGGCCGGTCGTGCTCGGATGGTCAACTAAAAAGGATTTACGCATGAAAGATGGACCACAAAGCTCAAAGGACGAATGGACCTCCAATGTTTTGGAAGACTGGTTGGGCACACACCCAGAAAAGAAGCCGGTCTTTGCCACTAAATCGGGTATCGAGCTTGAGCGGCTTTACACACCCAAGCAAGAGACGCCAGAGTATTTAGATCAGCTTGGTTTTCCCGGCCAGTACCCCTTCACGCGAGGCGTGAACCCCACGATGTATCGTAGCGACGCATGGGTAATGGGACAGTATTCCGGCTTTGGTTCGCCCAAGGAAGCGAACGAGCGTTTTAAGTACCTAATCGAGCAGGGCCAGACCGGCTTTTCGATCGCGTTGGATCTGCCCACACAAGTGGGGCTGGATTCCGATGATGTACGATCTGATGGAGAGGTTGGCAAAGTTGGCGTGGCGATTGACTCGCTGCGAGATATCGAACGGCTTTTTGATGGGATTCCTTTCGAAAAGGTGCGCCAGCTTCGCACGACGGCCAATGCCATCGGTCCGACGATGGCGGCCTTGTATATCGCCTTTGCCGAAAAGAACGGGGTTCACCCCAACGATATCAAGATATTCATCCAGAACGATATTCTAAAGGAGTACATCGGACGAGGGTCTTATATTTTCCCACCGGGGCCGTCGGTTAAACTGGCGGCAGATGTGGTGGAATACTGCGCACGCAACCTGCCGTTTTGGACACCGATGGCGGTTTGCGGCTATCACGTGCGCGACAGCGGTAGCACTGCGGTTCAAGAGCTGGCTTATACTTTTGCTGATGCAATTGCTTATGTGGACGAAGTTGTTAGCCGTGGCGTTAATATCGATGAATTTGCGCCCAAGCTTTTCACATTTCTCGCCGCCGATATCGACGTTCTGGAAGAGGTTGCCAAGTTCCGTGCGGCACGCCGTATCTGGGCCAAGTTGATGAAAGATCGCTATGGCGCCAAAGACCCGGACTCCATGCGTCTGAACATCTTCGCGTATACTTTGGGTGGGTCGCTTACCGCACAGCAGCCGCTGAACAATATTGCGCGTGTCACTCTTGAGACACTGGCAGCGGTTTTGGGCGGGGTGCAGACAATCGCGACGTCCTCCTATGACGAGGCATTAGGTTTGCCGACAGAGAACGCTGTTACGGTCGCTCTGCGGACGCAACAAATCATCGCCAATGAGGCCGGTGTAACCGGGACGGTAGACCCACTAGGCGGTTCCCACGCAATTGAGGCGCTAACCGACCGCCTTGAGCAAGAAGTGATGACGATGGTGGAGGATATTGACAAGCGTGGCGGTGCTGTCGCCTGCATCGAGAACGGCACGTTGCAGCAGGATCTGGGCGCGGTAGCCTATGCCTATCAGAAAGATGTTGAGAGTGGCGAACGCGTTATTGTGGGGGTGAATAGCTATCAATCAAATGAGAGCACCAAGATCCCGGTGTTCAAAATCAACGAGAGTGTCGAAAGCGACCAGATTGATCAGATCAAAGAACTTAAAGAAACCCGTGATCAGCATGAGGTGGACGCCGCATTGAAGGAGTTGAAGGAAGCCGCCGAGCAAAACATCAATACCCTTCCGGCCACAATCCGAGCGGTGAAAGCCTATGCCACGGTGGGCGAAATCGGAGATACCTTGCGTGCAATTTACGGCGAATATCATGACCCTTCTGTCTTTTGATCAACGCCAAGATGGCCCACTACGCAGGAGCGCGCAATGTCTGAGAATGCTAAAATACTGCCACTAATCCCTCTGAGCGAAGGTCTTTTCATTATTCCAGAGTCTGCTTCAAGCCAGCCTTGTCTGCTGGCGAGCGCATGTCGGAATTGCGGAGAGGTTCACTTCCCTCGGCGAGAGACGAATGAATGCCCACAGTGCCAGATGCCCGAGCTGGAAGACATTCAGCTTAGCGGTGCGGGCGCTACTATTGCGGCCTTCACAGTGGTGCAACAGAAGCCAGCTGGCGGGTTCTACCACGGTGAAGTTCCTTTTGCATACGGGTTCGTCGATTTGCCCGAAGGCGTTAGGGTTCAGACGCTTTTCAAGGGAGATTTCAATGCTCTTAAGATAGGCGAGAAAGCCGATTTGGCGATCGGTGATATCTGTCAAGACAACGAAGGCCGCACTGTCGTCACCTATATGTTCGAACAAGTTCCTACCGAAGGGTGATTGAAAAATGAAGTCATTATCACAAATGAGAGACGTACTTATTGCCGGCGTCGGCATGACCCGATGGGGAAGCTTTGCAGAGCGAACCTGCCATGAAATTGGCGGTGAGGCCATTCGCAATACCCTTGCAGATGCGCAGATGGGGCTTGGCGATGTTCAGGCTGTTTTCTCTGGCAGCGTTTATCAGGGAACAGGCGCCGGGCACCAAGCGGTCAAAGAGATCGGCCTAACGGGCGTTCCTATCGTCAACGTCGAAAATGCGTGCTCAAGCACAGCTTCCGCTTTGCGGCTCGCATATCAATCGGTCGCTGCCGAAATTTACGATGTCGTCCTCGTGCTGGGCATGGAGAAAATGCCGCGCGGGCCAATTCCAAGCACCGCTTTTCCAGATTGGAAACTGAAGCATGGCTTTAACATGCAGCCTAGTAATTATGCGTTGATCACGCAGCAATACATGCACAAAACTGGCGCGAGCAGCGAGGATATCTCGCTTGTCACAGTTAAAAATCGCCAGAACGGTAGCCTTAACCCGAATGCTCGTTTTCAGGCACCGGTTTCGTTGGAAGAAGTCATGGCCTCGCGGATGGTGTCAACGCCTCTGCAGTTGTTACATTGCAGTCCATTGGCCGATGGAGCCGTGGGTATTATCGTAAGCAGCAGAGACAAGCTAAAGAATGCCGAGAAGCCGGTTACCATTGCGGCCTCCGTCCTGACGAGTGCGCTTTATGGTGATGAATACGGCCCGGGTGATCTTGTGGGCAGCCTAAAGTATCCGCCCGCCGAAAACTTTGCCGAACTTTCGGCCCGGGGGGCCTATGAGGAGGCAGGCATCGGGCCAGAGGACATAGACGTTGCACAGGTTTATGATGCTGTCGCCGCCGGAGAGTTGTGGGATATCGAAGAGCTTGGCCTTTGTCCCGAAGGGGAGGCCCCTGCACGTTTGCGGCGCGGTGAATTTAACTTGGGCGGACGCATTCCGGTCAACACTGATGGGGGGTTGATGGCGCGCGGGCATCCGCTGGGGGCAACTGCTGGCGGGCAGATCTATGAGCTGGTCCTGCAATTGCGGGAAAAGGCAGAAAAAAGACAGGTGTCAGATGCCCGGATTGGACTGGCGCACGCCATGGGGGCCGGCGGCAATAGCGCTGTCACCATTTTGAAAGCATGAAAAGGAACGTAAAGAATGGCGGATAGACCTTACCGAGTATTGGTGGCTAAGCCGGGCCTGGATGGCCATGATAGGGGAGCCAAGATCGTGGCCAAGGCCCTTAGGGATGACGGGTTTGAAGTCATTTATACGGGGCTTCGCGCGCAGCCCGAGCACATCGTGGCCACAGCTGTTGATGAAGATGTGGATGTGATTGGGGTGAGCCTTCTTTCGGGTGCCCATAACCGGCTTTGTGCGAAATTATTGGAGCAGTTGGAAGCTGAGGGCATGGGCCATGTGCCCGTGTTCCTAGGGGGGATTATCCCCGATGATGACATTGCTCCACTGAAGGCTTTGGGCATTAAAGAGGTGTTCGGCCCCGGTGCTTCGACAGTGGATATTTGCCGTAAGATTCGAGACATGTTAGCGAATCCTGCCGTGGTTGATTGAGCGAATGACCATGCAAGACAAGATGACAGAAAGAACATTGACGATTGCCAAGGGAATTCAGGAGGGCAAGCGCCGCGCGCTGGCTCAAGGGATTTCGATTATCGAGAATGAACCCGATCAGCGTCAGGCACTGATCTCTTACGTTCATGAAAAAACGGGTCGCGCTTGTACTGTCGGGATCACAGGATCGCCCGGTGCGGGGAAAAGCTCCCTCGTGAATATGCTCACAAAGGCCATTCGTGAACGCGGGCTAACGGTAGGGATTATCGCAATTGATCCGACAAGCCCTTTTGGCACTGGCGCATTGTTGGGCGACCGCATCCGCATGTCGGATCATCGTGACGATGCAGGCGTCTTTATGCGGAGCCTCGCCACACGCGGTAGCATGGGCGGGCTTTCCCTTGCAGTGAGGGATACGATCAGGCTTTTTGATGTCTATGGCGCGGATTTCATCCTCGTTGAAACGGTAGGGACCGGACAAACGGAGGTGGACGTTATGGGTGTCGTTGACACGACCGTCCTTGTTCTCACGCCCGGCGCTGGTGATGACATTCAGACTCTGAAGGCAGGCATTATGGAAATCGCTGATGTATTTGCGATCAATAAGGCTGATCTTGATGGGGCCCAAAAAGTCGCGCGAGAGGTCGAGGGAATGCTGGCTTTGCAGAGAGGGGTTACGCCCGCGCCAGACATCGTCATGACGACCGTCAAGGACGCGGCAACCCAAGTATCGCTGCTAGATGCGATTTGCGCCCATCGTGAAAGGTTGCAGGAGGGGGGAGCTGATAGCGCATGGAAATCTGCTCAGGTTGATGGTGAGATCCGAGAGATCATTCTCGAAACCCTGACGCGTGATGTGAAGAAAAGCCTTGCCACTTCTGACAGCTATAGGGCTTTGATCGAGGAGGTCGTTCGTTGCCGGATCGATCCGTACTCTGCGGCAGAGACGTTTCTGGCGGGTTATCCCACGAGGGATGAAGCCGAGACCTAAGCAATGCCCAAAGATGACTTGCGCATGGATATTAAAAAGGCCTGAACCCAAATCTTGGGTTCAGGCTTTAGCTTAGGTCGTCAAAAGAATTTTGCCAATATGGGCGCTAGTCTCCATCTTGTCGTGCGCAAGCGCAACGTCTTCCAGAGCAAACGTAGAATCGATTACTGGTTTGATGCGCCCGTCCTCGATCATCGGCCAGACCGTTTTATGCAAGGCGGTGGCGATCGCATGTTTATATTCCACACTACGTGACCGCAGAGTCGATCCCGTCCAAGTGAGCCGCCGGGTCATCAGTTCGCGAAACTCTGCCTCAATCCGGCTTCCATTGAGATAAGAAATCTGCACGAGGCGACCGTCATCCGCGAGCGAGGAAATATTGCGTTGTGTATAGTCCCCACCGATCATGTCGAGGATGACATCGACACCCCGCCCGCTGGTTTCCTCTGCAATCACATCGTCAAAACTTTCTTCTCGGTAGTTGATCGCCGTTTTTGCGCCCAACTTCTCGCAGAAAGCGGCCTTTTCGTCGTTTCCGACAGTGACATAGGGAGTCACGCCAAGCGCCTTTGCAAGTTGCAGTGCGGTCAAGCCGATGCCGCTGCTGCCACCGTGGATAAGGAGCGTTTCACCCTTTTTCAGGTGCGCGCGGTCGGTCAGGTTGCTCCAGACTGTAAAAAAATTCTCTGGCAGCGCGGCTGCTTCGATCAATGATATGCCTTTGGGAACAGGCAAGCATTGCAGGGCCGGCGCAACGCAGTATTCTGCATAACCACCAGAGGCGAGCAGCGCACAGACCTGATCGCCCACCGCTACAGTCCCGACATCGCCGCCGATAGCCACCACATCTCCCGAGACTTCGAGCCCGAGGATATCAGATGCACCAGGGGGCGGGGGATAGCGGCCCATCCTTTGCAACACATCGGGCCGGTTCACTCCCGCAGCGGCAACTTTGATGAGCACTTCATTTGCCCCGGGGATGGGTAGTTCTGTTTCTTTGATCTTCAAAACATCGCTGCTGCCAGTTCCGTCCGGAACAATGGCTTTCATCAGCGGAGGTAGGTTGTTCATTTTACTCTCATTCACTTGTTGTGATTTTGGCTTGGTTTCGCGCGGTTCATTCTGTGAGCGCGGGTGATGAACCATCAAGTTAGCTTGAGTTAACATAAAATGAAACTCAATTCCAAATTTATGACATTGATGTATTGTTAGTATTTGCGCTGGATTCTATAGTCTTCGTTGAATGTGGTTCACGTGCATGGCGCGAAAGACCCTTCGTAAACTTGTATAATGTGGAGCAAGATTGGTCAGTGGCGTTATTCATTTTTAGCCTAGAGAGTGGCATGTGGTCGAACGTTTGTCGGTTCTAGGTGTTGCATCGCTGTGGTCCTATTCGGAAGAAGCCAGTTAACAGCTAATCTTATCGACGATCAGAGTGCATCCATGAGGCAAAGTTATTAGTGTTAGCGACCCTTGCAATGACGAACTGCTATCCGATCCACGCCACATGCGCGCGGGTATCGCCTGAACGGGCCGGTCTTTCCCGCCATGGGACGATGCAAACGAACAACCAAAGGAAACCAGCATCATGACCACGCTCCCTTCTGAAACGTTACGCCAGGGCAGTATCACTAGCGCATCGCCGACCGCGTTCATTTCGCACCTGACCGGCCTGCTCGGTGAGAAAGGCGTGTTGTCTACTGACGCCGACATGGCGGCCTTCATCACCGAATTCCGTGGTCGGCGCAGTGGTTCTGCGCTTGCCGTGGCCCTCCCTGCCACGGTGGAGCAGGCGGCCAGCGCGGTTAAGGCTGCAATGGAGCGTGGCCTTGCGGTTGTGCCGCAGGGCGGAAACACGGGGCTGTGCTACGGCTCGGTCCCTGCTGGAGCGCTTGTCGTGGGCCTGCGCCGGATGAATAAAGTGCGCGAGATTGACATCGAATCTGGCCTAATGACCGTAGACGCCGGGATCACCCTGGCCGAGGTCCATGCAGCCGCGGAAGGCGTGGGCATGCAGTTTCCGCTGCATCTCGGATCAGAAGGGACAGCGCAGATCGGCGGGCTGATGTCCACCAACGCGGGCGGGACCGGCGTGTTGCGCTATGGCCCTATGCGTGACCTCGTCGCCGGGGTCGAGATGGTGCTGGCCGACGGGCGCGTTCTAAGCGACCTGCTGGGGCTAAAGAAGAACAACACCGGTTTCAACATGAGCCAGCTTGTCGCGGGATCGGAAGGCACTCTGGGATTAGTCACCGGCGTGGTGCTGCGGCTGTCGCCGCGGATGCAATCGCACGCCCATGCCTGGGTCGCCTGTGACAGAGCCGCCAGCGCCATCGAGATTGGCACCCGTGTGCGGCTGGCCTTCGGCGATCTCGTGGAGGCGATGGAACTGCTGGACAACGCGCAGGCGTCCTATGTCCTGCGGCATGTTTCCGGCACGCGGATGCCGCTTGAAACGCTCCCGGCGTGGTCTCTGCTGATTGAACTTGCCTCGCCTCGCGTGGGCGACGAACTGACCCCACAGCTCGAAACCGTGCTGGCACATGCGATGGAGGACGGGCTGGTCCCGGACGCGGTCATTGCGCAGAACGATACGCAGGCGCAGCAAATATGGCACTTCCGCCACTCGGTCACGGAGGCCAACAAGATCAACGGCATCGGTGTGGTGATGGATATCTCGGTGCGCACCTCCGCCATTCCCGGATTCGTCGAGGACGCCGACAGGATCGTCGCCAGTCGTTTTCCGGAGGCCGAGCGTGCCATCATCTCGCATTTGGCGGATGGCAATGTCCATTATATCGTGATGTTTCCGCACGCGGTCTGGGCAGATTTCCCCGACAAACCGGCGAAAGAGCTGGAGATCGAGCGGGCGATCCACGATGTCGCCGTGGCGCATGGCGGTAGCTTCTCGGCCGAGCACGGGATCGGGCAGAAGTTGACCGAGGAGATGGCGCGCCTGATCGATCCCGTTCGGCTGGACCTGATGCAGAGGATTAAGGTGGCCTTCGATCCCGACAACTTGATGAACCCTGGGGTACTTCTGCCGCCGCGCGAGGGCTGAACCACGCGGACCTCAGAGGGGGAGCGTGGTTCTTTGCCTGCGCCGACGTCCGCTTTTCGTGTGCGGCTAGACCGGTCAGGGCTATTGCTCGCATCAGAGCCGTGGGGTTCGATTCGGAGAGCGCCGCCTTACCCGCGCGCTGGATCGTTTGATTCATCACACCAACATCCACGAGAAGAACGACTCAAACACAATCGCAAAAACAGGCAATAGTCACCCCAAAACTAAGACAGCTAGGTTCGACGTCCTCCGGGACGGCAGGCAGATCGAGCCAGTCAACCGGCTGAGGGGGGGCAGGTCCCTGAATCGTCCCGGTTTTACCGGAGACCTATAGCTTCATTTCACGCGACCATATCGAGCACGTTGCGCTGTGCATAGAAGTTCTGTTCAGCCTCTGCTGGCGGTATGTTTCCGATAGGGCCGAGCAACCGCCGGTGATTAAACCAATCGACCCAACCGAGCGTCGCCATTTCCAGATCCTGCATGTTGCGC
>Ga0209345_10003809_pt1 | contig 15181 bp, 10 predicted proteins | sample Cruoilmetagenom7_FD_187294 | JGI IMG/M metagenome (GOLD analysis project Ga0209345, IMG submission 187294) | Oil polluted marine microbial communities from Coal Oil Point, Santa Barbara, California, USA - Sample 7 (SPAdes) (version 2) | ecosystem: Environmental > Aquatic > Marine > Oil seeps ... | reverse complement strand
ATTTGCATTCTGTCTCCCTTGATGTGCCAAGATACTTCAATCTCCCCGTCTGGGGTTGGGTAGGTTCCTTTCGCCCAATCCAGGTCGCCCGCGTGGGGTGTTATGGTGAAGGATTGAAATCCTGGTGCTGTTGGTCGGACCCCCAAAACACCAGCGGAAAGATGGTAGACTGGAGAAGCGGAGAACGCATGGCAAAGGCTGGCGGTTGGATCGTAACTCTCCCATATTGTCTGCGCACCCGCTTCCAGCATCGGACCAAGATTGGTTCGCATAAAGGCGAGCGCCTGGGTTACCATTCCGGTTTTGATTAGCGCGTCGTACAAGAAATGTGCAAAAAACGTATTCGCGCGTACGATATGTAGGTCCTCATCGAAATCTTGATCGCCCATGACCAATGGCGGCATGGGGGAGACACGAGTATTTTCGTGTTTCGCAATTGTTGATAGCAGGACGCTAATTTGATTGTCGGGGGCGGCCCCCGAGAGAATCATTAACGCATTGGTTTGTTGTGAAAAACGTCGCGATAGCTTTCCGGTTTCTGGATGACAGGCGTCGGCGTACAGTCCGCGTTGATCATCCCAAAAATATGACCGCAGGCTGTTAGTGACAGTGTCAATCTTGCATTGGTAAAGTGCCTCTGCATGACCGAATTCTAGCGCGATCGCAATTGAGCGAGCCGCCTTAAGTGCAAGTAAGTACAACCCGTTTATCGCAGCGGAAATTCCGCTCTTGTCCAGCGCGGCCCATTCGACAAAACGCCACAAAGGCGGATTCACGATCAAGCCATCAAGGTTGAGATGGGGCTCATACCATTGAAGCGCTTTCTGGACGGCAGGATAGATGGACGCGACAAAATCAAGATCACCACTGTGCATGAGGTAATGATCACAAGCCGTAATCCAGTGCAGCGGAAAATCGGCAATCGCGACGCCATCACGGTGATGATCGCCGGGCGTAAACATCTGTATCAAGCCATCTGGCCGCTGCGACTCTGCGCCGGCGCGAAGGAACTGGCGGTCAACAGCTTGCGTGCCGGGACCGAAGGCAGCCGCATCAATTAAATAGTGAATTAGGCCATCGCCGAGCCATTGGCGCTTCTCTCGTCCAGGCCCATCGCACCAAGCGTCGCTGGTGCACTGTATCGCGGTGTAGCGTCCTACATTCCAAAGGTTGTTTAGGACCTGATCTGAGCATTCAAAATTTCCGCGCTCACCAACCGGATAGGAGGAAAGGACAGAACCAAGCTTACGAATTTTGATCCCGTTCGGTGCATCCCGCACCATGAGTTGTAAGTAGCGAATGCCGGTCCAGTCAAACTTCTCGTGGCGCTGTATTCCTGGCCGAGCTTTATATCTGAAAATTTGAGCGCAATCGAGATGGGTAGGACGCTCAATCCTCGGCATCTCGACTGAACTATTTGTGAAATCACCTTCGATTTTCTCAGATGCGGCGAGTTCAATAACCTCACCTCCTTCAGCTTCAATCTCGATAAACGGATACCCCGTATGGATGGGGCCGAAATCAACAAGTATGCTGACATCGCAGTCAGTGGTGCGGATCGTGGTTACCCCTTCTGCGGAAAGTAATGCGGCGGACTGGTCGACCATTCCGTCTCGAACAGGTGCAAAACCTTCCTCGTAGAGGCGTTGTCCGATATCTTTGCTTGGATCTGGTGTAACCGCATATTGTCCACACAATTTGGTGGCAAAAATTTCGCGTTCATCGAGGCTAGGTAGATCGTTGGGTTCGATCGTTGGAAACGCTTCGTGGGGCCCCCAGCCCATATCGCACTCGTACTCGATCCCTTCCCACACCATTTCGCGGGCTTTATCCCAGTTCGAATCATCGAACCCGACTTCGGTCCATCCTTCAGGCAATCGTGCGGCATCCACGTCTTCAATTCTGCCCTGACCCCAGCCAGCTGAAGGTGTGTCTTGTACCCACGCATCCGAGTTTAGGCAGGACCATTGGGCGTCGCTCAATAGAGTCTGCGTGCTATCACCAGCTTCCATATAGGCTTCGATCCAGAGACCGCCATCCCCAAAAATGGATCGAGGATACCGCGGACCAAGTTCGTACCACGCGGTATCTTGGCCATAGACGTGAACAAGAACGGCGAAAACATTGTGTCCGGGGTTCAATAACTCTGCCACGTCGTAAGTATCGTAGCGGCGAAGATAACCGGGCGACCGAACCGGGCCACGCCCGACACGAGTGCCGTTTACGAAGAGTTGGTAGCGGCTGTCGGCGGTAATCCGTATAGCGGCGCTTTCAGGTCGCACGGCCAAATCGAATTCGCGGCGGAAAAATACCCAGCGGTTTACACCGTCTCGCCGATCCTTGGGGCCATCCCGAACCAAAACACGAAATACTTCACCCTCGTCGATTTTTTGGGTCGGGGTCCAGATGAAACGGGCGCGTCGATACATTTCTATGACCTTGTCAAATTTTCAGAATTAGATATTGGTAAGACCAAAATAAGCGGTTGTCGATACATCAATTCTGGATGAGATTTGAATGAACTGTCCACGTCGCCTAAGTTTAATCGGGAGCGGTTTTATCGTAGATGCCCATGAAATCGCCGTCCGAAAAATGGGAGCTGACCGTGTTGTGTTGGAAGCTCGTTCAAGTCGAGATGACCCACGCGCAGAAGTGTTTGGCCGAATGTACGGGTGCAAAGCTGCGTACGTCGATTACGCCGAAATGCTAGACGAGCAAGAACTCGATGGCGTGGTTACTGTGTCGCCGTCCGTTGCCCACTTTGAACATATCGCGAGCGTGATTTCTTCAGGCGTAAAGTACATTCTTTGCGAAAAGCCGTTGAGCCCGACGTTGGATCAGGCGCTTAAGATCCGGGCGCAATATGGCCGTAAATAGTCGTTTCAAGCCCGGTGGGCCAACAAGATATCACCATGCATGGATAAAGGAGAAAAATCGATGGGGAAAGTAACACGGCGAGCATTGCTAGGCGGCGCCATCGCCGTAGGAGCAGGCTCTGTTTACGGCTATAATTGGCTGCGAGCGCGCCCTGCCGCTGCGCCTCTCGGTTTCGAACTTGATCCAGATGAAAGAGTTCGAGCAATAGCCTTGCTAGAAAAATACCCAGCGTTTGATTCTCACGCACACCCGGGACGGACGTTTGCGAGGGGTGCGACTGGTCTGCCGGCAATATTGAATGTCTATAAGGCTAAATCCGGATTTGAGGCGCGTACGATAAGCGATATGAAAACGGGGTATCTGGCCGGTGCATGTTTTGCGGCCGTTTCGGACATCAATGTCATGGGCATGTCAAAAACATCTGGCCTCTTTGCCCGTCGCCCTTTTGAGGAAGGCGAGGCCTGGGCTAGTTACAAAACACAAATCAACAATCTGAAAAAACTTGCGCAGCGTGAGATGGTGACGGAAGTGTTATCACCAAGTGGAATTGGCCATGCAAGAACTTCAGGATTACCAGGTGCGGTATGGAGTGTTGAGGGCGGCGACTTCCTCGGCGGATCGATCGAACGTTTACGGGAGTGCCATGAGGATGGTGTCCGCGCGATTACACTTGTTCATTATCGAACAAATGAGATTGGCGCTACGATGACAGGGGAGCCTGACCATGTTGGTTTGAGCGCCGAAGGCGAAGCCATAATCGGCGAAATGAATCGGCTCGGAATGGTTATTGATCTGGCCCATATGTCTCAGACAGGGGCCGCGCGCGCGCTGGAGGTTAGCACCCGGCCGGTGATGTTCTCGCACACTCACATATCTATGGGGGGCAGTCCCCACCCGCGCTTTATTCCGTTTGAGCTCGCGAAAGCTGCCACTGATGCAGGAGGTGTCATTGGTGCGTGGCCAGCAGGAATTGGGATTAGCACTTTATCCGAATATGCCGATCGAATATCGCAATTGATAGATATGTTCGGCGTGGAGCATGTCTGCCTTGGTTCGGATATGGATGCGAACTATAAGCCCGTGTTCGATGATTATCGCCGTCTGCCAGATTTGGTTGGCCTGCTCATGCGCAAGGGGATGAGTGAACCTGATCTCGCTGCCTTTCTAGGCGGGAACTTCTTGCGAGTCTGGTCAGAAAATGCTGCGGACGCGAGCTAGCCGATTGCGTCAAAGTCCCATCATACTTGCAGTCGAAGGCGCCTCTTTGCTTATCCCCTCAGCGGTTGGATTTGGGCAAAATCCTTCTTTTTACGTTTGCGAACGTCATACGATGGAATTGGCAATCGAAGGCCTAGGGGCCTAAAAACAAACGCCTATTCGCCTCAATACATATGGAATGTATGTGCTTTCGTGGCCGATAATAGAATTATATTCCTCTAACTTTCTTGACTCTGAAACAAAATGGTAAGACCAATAATGGTCTTACCAATTAGAAGACCTTAAAACTAAGAGTAAGTGCGAATTAGGAGGGAAGTATGACCAAATTGAATGACCATTTCGGTGCGCGGGTATTATGCGCGGCATTGCTTATGGGGAGTGTGGCTCCAATTGCTTTAGCGCAAGCTGCAGCCGACGCTCCCGACGACACGAAAGCGCGTACGCTCGACACCGTTATCGTGACTGCAAACAAACGTGAGGAAAGCTTGCAAGATTTTGCTGGCTCGTTGACCGCGATATCTTCTGAAGCCTTGGACGGCGCAGGTGTCGTGAATATGCAAGATATCAAGGACCTTGTTCCCAATCTCTATCTCGAAGAAGATTTGGGCGGGGCAACTACACCGAAAATCTTCGTTCGCGGTATCGGTATAGACAATCCGGATGTTTCGTTCGATTCGCCGGTAGGCATTTACGTTGACGGTGTTTATATGGCGCGATCTTTTGGTTCGCTGGTCGATATGTTCGATGTTGAGCGTGTGGAGTTCCTGCGCGGCCCGCAGGGAACAATTTATGGCCGAAACAATTCTGCGGGTGCATTGCGCATCGTGACTAAACAGCCAGACTTGCTGGACGTTGAATTCGGTGGCGGCATATCTACCGGCTCTGAGGGGCAACTCAATACGCAAGGCTATTTCAGTGCGCCAATTGTTGAAGGTAAGCTCGCCGGCCGGATCGCTTTCGGATCCCGTACCAATGATGGCTTTCAAACTGAGCTGAGTAGTGGAAAGAAATACAAGCGCGATGATGTCACAAGTGCGCGCGCGGCGCTGCTGTACTCGCCGAATGAGACGTGGGATGTGACTTTGGGAGCCGATACATTGTTGGATCGTGGCTTGGGCACCGGGGCAGCATCTGTCGTGCCAGCATTTGATGCGGATGGGGACCCATACCGGTTCACCTCAAACAACGGTGCAGATGCCGCTGCAAGGTTGCAGGCGTGGGGGGCGGCGGTAGAAGTGAACCGCAAAGGTGATTGGGCGGACTTCACGTCGATCACAGCTTATAGAACGATTGATCAGGATCTAGATGGCGGCGATGCTGATGGCTCAACGTTATCTTTGTTGCAAGGCAATGTTCAGAACCTCAATCAGTTCCAGATATCGCAAGAAGCTTTCTTGGTCGGTGAGGATCTGCTCGGTAACGACGCGATCAGCTGGACTGCGGGTGCGTACTATTTTATGGAAGCGAACAAGGTTGCACGAACATTTACGGTGTTTCCTGGTCTCTTTGGGCCAGACACAACGCAGAATGCTCGGTTGGAAACGGATTCTTTCGCAGTCTATGGCGAGGTTAATGTGGAGGCTACGGAGCAGCTCAGGCTGACAGCCGGGGTGAGATACACCGACGAAGAAAAAACGGTCGAACTCGATAGCTTCGATCCAGTTCCAGCGAATAACTTCTCGGTGGCCGACAAACTGACCGAGGGGCGTTTCACGTGGAAAGCGTCCGCCGAATACGACATCAGCGACAATATGATGGCTTATGGATCTGTGTCGACCGGGTTTCGCTCCGGTGGAATTGGTCTAAATCCCGCTGCGCGATCAACTGCAAATGTCTTCTCAGACAAGTTCGGTCCTGAGATAGCTACAAACTATGAAGGCGGAGTCCGGGCGACATTGTTTGATGGTCGTGCGCAGATTGCCGGGACATACTTTTATGTCGAATACGAGAGCTTGCAACTGGCTGCGACAGGGGCTGGCGGAATCACCGTTGCGACGCCGGACGCGACAGTTCATGGATTTGAGGGTGAACTTACAGCGTTGATCACCGATGATCTTACCCTCGTCGGGACAGTTGGCACAATGAATGACGAGGTCAAAGACGCGGTTAATGTGTTGAAGAATACGCCGAAATGGCAAGGTAGACTGGGCTTGAATTATGCTGTTCCCGCCAAAATTCTAGGTGGTGATGTCGCACTGAATGGTGACATTAGTTACAGAGACGACTATTTCGTCAATACAGCTAACACGGCCTCGCTTGATGGTTATTCAACGGCGAATGCGTCGGTTAGTTGGGATTCTAACAATGGACATTGGGGGCTGTCTTTGTCGGGTAAAAACCTGACAGACGAGTATTACCCGATCCACGAGTTTCTGGTTATCCCGGGCTTGCTAGAAACCGAATTTCCAAACCATCCGCGTCGCTGGCTTCTGACACTGACTGTTCGGAACTGAAGCGGTTCTGGACCTCAATAGTTAACACCCAGGAGGGCCACTCGGCTGCCAGCAACTGTAGGAGGTTGCTGGCAGTTTGTCTTCGGTTCGCATTCAGCATCAGCGACTGTTGCGCGCGCGTAGAAACCGGTGTTCAGGCGGTTGCTTTACTCAACAGTCCTTGAACAAATCAGACAGCTTGGCAGTTAGGCTTGTGAACTGTCCGGCTCCGAATTTGACGCGGTGTGGGCAGGAAGTGTGCGCCTTATTTGCGTGTGACAGGCCACATTGAAATTGGTTTGACCATTTGCTCTGGTTTATGCAACTTAAGAATAAACGGGCCCGAAACGGCGACCGTATCTGAAACCAAGGACATGTTTGGTCTGAGAGCGCATCAGGAAAGGCCTAGTGTCATGGGCAGAGAGACTACAAAATTAAGTGTGGCCGGAGCGATACTTCTAGTCGTTTCAGCGTGTTCAACCGAAGATGGCATGAAACCCGCGGCGACCACACCTAGTGAAGAAGCGGCCCCGATTGCTGCGGTGGCCAGCAATCCGCAGCGGAATGCTTACTTCGGCGACCTACATCTTCACACCAAATATTCCGTCGATGCCTATATGTTCGGCGCAAGAGTGAGCCCTGCGGATGCGTACCGGTTTGCGCGCGGAGAGGCCTTGCAGCATCCGGTTGGCTACGAAATCAAACTGTCCGGTCCGCCGCTAGATTTCCTCGCCGTCACTGACCATTCTGAATATCTCGGGATTATGCCTTCGATGAATGATTCAGAAAGTCACCTCTCAAAACATCCGATTGCACAGAGGATGTTTTCAACAGAAGATCGCGCGGAGATCTTCGCCGCGTATCAAGTGATTAGCCAATCCCTCGTCAGCGGCGTTCCGATTGAAGATATAAATGATCAAGCGATAATCAGCGAGGCCTGGGCTGATACAATTGCGGCGGCCGAAGCGTACTACGAACCGGGGAAACTTACGACATTTGTTGGTTTTGAATATTCGGTCGGAGAGGACGTCGATGCCGATCTGGGCACACCCGATATCGCCACACTTCATCGCAATGTGATCTTTCGCGGCAGCGCACCAGCTCAGCCGTTCTCTGCCTTGATGTCCAAGGATCCTGAAGATCTCTGGACATGGATGGACCAACTGCGCGCGCGCGGGATTGAATCTTTGGCTGTGCCCCACAACTCAAACATATCCAACGGGTGGGCGTTCCAGACCAAGCGTTTCTCGGGGACTGACTTTGATGCCGATTATGTTCGCCAACGTATGCGCAATGAGCCGCTGGTCGAGATCACCCAGGCCAAAGGCACATCCGAAACCCATCCGCAACTCTCGCCGCAGGATGAGTGGGCCGATTTTGAGCTTTACGAGGTCTTGATCCCTTCGCAGGTGAGGGGACAGTTGGACGGCAGCTATGTTCGTCAGGCCCTGCGCCGGGGTATGGCGATTGAGGACGAATTGGGCGCCAACCCATTCCAGTTTGGACTTATTGGTGCCAGCGACAGTCATGTCGGTGGCGGTGCGTTTGATGAGAATGGCTATTGGGGCAAGCTCGGCCGTAATGATGCCACGCCCGAGCAGAGAGGCTCAGTGCCACCAGAAGGTTTGAAATCTTGGGAAGGAGTTGAGCTCGATCCAAGAGCGCAAAACTGGCTTTCCCGATGGTCGGCGTCAGGGCTGACCGGCGTTTGGGCGGAGAGCAATACAAGAGAAGCGATATATGACGCGCTCGCCCGCAAAGAGGTTTTTGCGACATCTGGCACGCGTATTCGGGTGCGATTCTTTGCAGGTCATGAGTTCCGCGATAATCTGCTCGATGAATTGGACATGATTGCGCACGCTTATCGCTATGGCGTGCCGATGGGTGGCGAATTGTCCTCAGCAATAGCTTCACCAGATTTCCTGATCTGGGCACTGCGCGATCCCGGCGGCGCGCCATTGCAGCGCTTGCAAATCATCAAGGGCTGGCAGGCGGAAGGTAAGACTCACGAGGCTGTTTTCGATGTTGCATGTTCCGCCGGCGCTGTTCCCGATCCTGTTTCGCACCGATGCCCCGATAATAATGCCGGTGTAGATTTGACCGATTGTTCAATTCCAACGGGACTCGGCGCCAGTGAACTGAAGACTCTTTGGCAAGATCCAGATTTCGATCCAAGTCAGCGTGCGTTCTATTATGTCCGTGTTCTCGAAAATCCGAGCTGTCGCTGGTCAACATGGGATGCTGTAAATGCGGGTACGCCGCCAAATCCTGATTTACCAATGACGATTCAAGAGCGCGCTTGGTCTTCGCCGATCTGGATCTCGCCAAATCCTTAGGGCAACAGCACCCTATGGCATTTGGTGAAGGCAATCAGCGGGCGTGTAACCGCACGGGCAGTTTGGTGATGCCTCGCACCAAGTTGGAAAACAGCCGCTCGGGCTCGCCGGTCACTTCGACCTTTGAGAAACGTTTGTGAATCTCTTCCCAGATGATGCGCAGTTGCAGTTCGGCAAGTCGGTTGCCCATGCAGCGATGGATACCATAGCCGAAAGAGAGGTGACGGCGCGGATTCTTGCGGTCGATGATGAATTTGTCCGCCTGGTCGATCACGGTCTCGTCACGATTGCCGGACAGATACCACATCACGACCTTGTCGCCTTTTTTGATCTCTTTGCCGCCGATCTCCCAGTCCTGGAGTGCAGTGCGGCGCATATGGGTGAGTGGCGTCTGCCACCGAACAATTTCCGGTATCATGCTGCCGATGAGCGAAGCATCTTCCGACAATTTTCGATATTGATCGGGGTTCTCATTCAATGCCAGTACGCCGCCACTAATCGAATTGCGCGTGGTGTCATTGCCACCCACAATGAGCAGCAGCAAATTACCCAAAAATTCCAGGAAGGGCATGTCCCGAGTTGCCGGGGAATGCGCCATCATCGAGATCAGGTCGTTCTTCGGCTCCTCCTTGATGCGCTGTTCCCACAACCCCTTGAAATACATGGCGCACTCGATGAGTTCTTCGCGCCTCGCCTCGTAGGATTCGACAATGCCGGTTTCCGGCGCCGCCGTTGCGATGTCTGACCAGCGCGTGAGTTTGCGCCGCTCCTCCCAAGGAAAATCGAACAAGGTCGCAAGAGTCATGGTGGTCAATTCGATCGACACCTTGTCCACCCAATCAAAATCCTCGCCGATCGGCAGTTCATCGAGGATATCGCCTGCGCGTTTACGGATGACCGGTTCGAGCAATTGCAAGTTGGAGGGGGCGACTGCAGGGTTAACCGCCTTGCGCTGCTGGGCGTGCTTGGGCTGATCCATGGCGATGAACATTTCCAGTTCGAGCGCCCCTTCCACAGAATGCATGTCCTGAATGGCGATGCCGCCAAGTTTCGCCTCTGACGAGAACACCTTATGGTTGGTATCGATGTCCATGATGTCATGGTATTTGGTGATCGACCAGTACGGCCCGACATGGCTTTCCGGGCAATAGTGAATGGGATCCTCCTTCCGCAGCCGGTCGAAGTACAGACCAACCGTGTCACTTTGAAAGAGGCTGGGCCGCGCAACATCTATCTCCTCGAGCGGAATAGCCGCGACCTTTTCAACCGTATTGAGCTCTACCGTGTCGATATTCATGTCGTGTCCTTCGTCCTGAGCAATAGAATTGCATCGATGAAAAAGTGTAAATCGCTGAAAGATCGCCGTCAATAAAGAGTATAATCTTTTATGCGTCGAAAGCGGTTACCTTGCGGCACTTAAAAGTGTACTAGACATAAGAAGGGCATAAGCCTTATAAGACTTTATAGCGAGAGTGAGCTAGAACGATGCAGCCGACAGTCGTAAATGTGAAAAAAACGAAGCGGGCCCTCTCCATCGCGCAAGACATCGTTCGCGATATCGAGGCAGCTGCCCGCGCGCCGGGAGACAAGCTGCCGCGTGAAGAAGAAATGCTGGCGCGATACGATGTTGCGAGAGCCACCCTGCGAGAAGCGCTCCGCTTCCTAGAGCTGCAGGGTGTCATCCATCTTCAATTGGGCCGAGGGGGCGGCCCTGTAGTCGCGCGCCCTCAGACCGGCGACTTTGCCAACAGCCTGTCGCTCATCCTGCATTTCATGGAGGCAGACCTGAGGGGATTGCTCGAATTGCGCGAAGCGATCGCACCGGATGTCGCTGCCTACGCCGCCCAGCGCGCGACGACAGGCGACCTGAGCGCATTGACCGATTGTCTCAAAGAGTTGGAGCGCAACGAAGCCGGCAGCAATTTCGAGGAGTTGAACCGCCGTTTTCATGACTTGCTGGGCTGGGCTAGCGGCAATCCTCTGTTTGGATTGCTCACCTCTGCGATGCATTTGCTGACGCGCGAATTCTCAAACTCATTGGGATATTCGGCGCAAGAGCGAGCGGTCCAGTTGCGATTTTTGCACCGTGTTCTCGAATCCGTACGCACTGGCGACGCTGAAGCGGCGCGCCAGGCGATGGGTCGGCTGGTATCGGGGTCTGCAGGTTATCTCGCAGAACGAAGTCCTGAACTCGTGTCGCAAAGGGTCAAATGGGGGCAAGCCTAACCGGCGTCACTCAACCAAAATAACCAATTCAAGCGTGCCGCAGAGCACCGATAAGAGGGGAAGAAAAAATGGCACTGAAAAGCCGAATTTGCGAAATGTTGGGTATCGACTTCCCGATCCTGCTAGCGGGTATGGGCGGTGCGAGCGTTCCGGCGCTGGCCGCGGCGGTATCGAATGCGGGCGGGCTGGGTGTGCTAGGTGCGGCGGCGTGTTCGCCTGACCAGTTGCGCGACTGGATCCGCCAGACCCGAGCCCTGACTGACAAGCCCTTCGGCGTTGATACATTGCTGCCCGCTTCGGTCAGACGCGGTTCGGCCCCGGCAAGCGGCCGCGCCCCTGAAAACCCAATGGACCTTCTCGGTGAATACCAGCAGTTCACCCGCGATTTCATCGAGCGCGAGAACCTTCCCGAGGTCGACGCTGCGGCGGCGATGCGAGCGGCAGGCGCGCCCGAAATGAGCAAAGGCGGACCACAACTATTCTCGAAGGAGTTCTTTGAAGCGCAGATGGAAGTGGTAATCGAGGAAAAGGTGCCGGTTTATGCGGCAGGCCTCGGTAATCCGGAGCCGTGGATGGACCGCCTGCATTCGAATGGTACGAAGGTCATGGCGGTGATCGGCAAGGTTAAGCATGCAAAACAGGTGGTCGATTCGGGCATCGATATGATTGTCGCGCAAGGTCACGATGGCGGCGGTCACAACTCGCCGATCGGCACGATTTCACTCATCCCTCAGGTTGTCGATGCGGTCGGCGACCGGGTTCCCGTGCTCGGTGCTGGTGGCATTTCGGACGGCCGCGGGGTTGCTGCTGCGATGATGTTGGGCGCGGAAGGCGCATGGGTCGGCACGGCGTTCCTCGCCACAGAGGAAGCGGGTATTGAACGCTTCCAAAAAGAAGCGATCACAGAAAGCGGCGATTCCGATACTGTGGTGAGCCGATCGCTGACGGGCAAACCTGCGCGCATGATTCGCAATAAGTGGGCGGATGCGTGGGTTGAGGCCGGCAAGGAGCCGCTGCCAATGCCGTACCAATCTATGATTTCCGGGCCCGTGATGGCCTCGGGCATTAAGGCTGAGCGCAAGGACGTGATTCCGGGTTTTGCCGGCCAAGGGATTGGGTTGATCGATGCAATCCGGCCAGCGTCGGAAGTCATGCAGGACCTCGTCAAAGGGGCCGAAGCGGCGTTGTCATCCGCCAAGTCTTACGCGTAAACCCTAGGGGAGGAATAAACGTGAACGATGCAGCAAACCAGCCGGTAGGCCACGAATTGCGCCGCAACATCCGCTTTGGCGAAGCCTTGTCGGCGATGCGTCGTCTGATTGCGGACAAGGAAGACACCTCACAGGTGTTTCGCATCGTGCAAGCGCTTTCCGGAAATTCCTATTACCGCAACTTTCGCCGTTTTGCCGCCTCGCCGCAAGGACAGGAAATCCTGGCGGATCGGGCAGACCTACTTGATGTCCTCAGCGACCGCGAACACCTGACGCGCTGCGCGCCGGGGACGCTGGGCCGCGCTTATCTCGATTTCGTCTATGGCGAAGGGTTGACCGCTGAGGGTCTGGTCGAAGCGAGCGAGGCCGGCGGCGTGTCAGAATTCAGCGATCCGGATATCTCACTTTATCGGAAGCGACTGCGCGATTCGCACGATCTTTTTCACGTTGTGAGTGGGTATGGCCGAGATGCGCTGGGTGAATTGTGTGTGCTATCGCTCGGCAACGCTCAGTTCTACAATCACGGAATCGCCTTCATCGTCGCAATCGGAATACCAAAAACTATTGCTCAAGCGCCAGGATTGCCGGTGGCGCGTACTGCGTTCGAAGCGTGGCGGCGGGGTAGGGCAGCCGAGGACCTTGCAACCTTCTATTGGGAAAAACATCTCGATACACCTTTAGAGGAGGTGCGACAGCTTTTGAATCTGAAGCCACCAACTCGCTATCTTCGGGTTGAGGATCTGTCCCTATCGCTTGAGCGAGATTTCCAGGCTAGGCGTCAGAGCGAACATCACGCATGAGTGTCTCATCCACCTTCAATTTCAGCGACAAGTCCGCGATCACTGGTGTCGCCGAGACCGAATTCGTCAAGGGGACTGAGCGGACAGCGGTCGACATGATGCTTGATGCTTCGCGCCGGGCGATTGCCGATGCCGGACTGAAACCGTCTGACATCGACGGTATGGTGCCTCCCCCGATCTATACCACATCGGAGGAAATGGCCGCCAATCTTGGTATCGATGTCCTGCGTTTTGCTTCGACAGTACATATGGGCGGTGCGAGCCCAATCACGGCTTTGCAGAACGCAGCCATGGCGATTGCCAACGGTCTATGCGACCATGTTCTGATAACTCTTGGATGGAACGGATATTCTGCTCTAAGGCCAAAGCGGGGCGCACCACCGACCCGGCCAATGAATATGAACACGCTGACGAACACGATAAAGGGCTATTACATGCCCTACGGAGTGTTCCTGCCAGTGCAGATGTATGCCTGGCTCGCGATGCGCCATTCCAAGCTCTACGGTGTCGGACCGGACGCGACGGCCGCGGTAGCACTTGCCAGTCGCCATCACGCGCAGTTGAATCCGAAGGCCTTCAACTTTGGCCGAAAGCTTGATGCCGAGACATATCATTCAGCGCGTTGGATATCTGAGCCTTTCCGGCTTTATGATTGCTGTCTGGAAACCGATGGGGCCTGCGCGGTCGTTGTCTCGCGGATAGAGCAGGCCAAGGATATGCCGCATGTGCCAGTGAGCATTGCTGGTGCTGCCGAAGGTCACCCGTATCCCGCCGACGACATTCCTTCGCGTCCGGACCCTTTCAAAATTGGCCTCAAATATGCCGCCCCACGTGCATTTGAAATGGCAGGTGTTACCCGTGACGAGATGGATTTTCTGCAAGTCTATGACTGTTTCACCTATGTTGTGTTGCTGCAACTTGAGGCCCTCGGATACTGTGAGCCTGGGGGGCAGGCCGAATTCGTCGCCGATGGCCAGATTGAGTTAGGTGGACGCTTTCCGATCAACACTCATGGCGGCTTGCTCAGCGAAGCACACGTTTGGGGCCTCAACCATGTCGTGGAAGCTGTGCGGCAGCTGCGGCATGATTGCGGTGAGCGCCAGGTAATAGATGCTCAGACTGGCCTCGTAACTGGCTGGGGCGACCTTGGTGACGGGAGTATCGCTATCCTCAGGAGGTACGCGTGAACGACGATAACCAACGACCACCGAACACCCGTGCGGCAGAGCAGAAGGTGCCTGCCAAGCCACTGCCGCGCCCGCAGGACCCAATCGAACAGGAGTTCTGGAATCGGTGTCAGGATGGCCATCTCTATTTCCAGCGCTGCGGCAATTGCGGTACGTTCCGCCACCTGCCGCGCTATATGTGCGCCAAGTGTGGCTCTCCAGAATATTCTTGGGAGCGCAGCACCGGCAAGGGTACGCTTTTTTCCTGGACAGTCACGCACCAGGCCCTGCACCCGGCCTTTGCCGAAGATCTTCCCTTCATTGCCGCAGTCGTGGAACTGGAAGAAGGCGTGCGAATGGCCACGCGCCTGATTGATTGCGACCCCGACACGCTGGAGCTGGACCTGCCGGTGGAGCTCGACTTTGAACTTATCAGCGCAGAGTTTCGCCTGCCCGTTTTCCGCCTTGATGCGAACCGGCACGAAAAAGGATAGGAACGATATGGATCTCGACTACGGACCCGAATATGATGCTTTCCGCGAGGAAGTGCGGCTATTCTTAAAGACGCACGGCCATCGCGCCCCGACTGATCACGGCCGCGCTGCTCGTCCCTCCGCCGAAGCGGTCGCATGGCAGAATCTATTGATCGAACATGGCTATACCGCGCGCACGATCCCCAAAGAATATGGCGGCTACGGGGCCGAGCCCGACATCCTCAAATCGCGCATCATCGCCGAGGAGTTCACGCGCGCGGGCATTCCCGGCGGGCTTTCCAACCAGGGCATATCCATGTTGGTCCCAACGCTGTTGGAACTCGGCACCGAGGATCAGAAGCGCCAGTGGGTAGAGCCGACACTGAAAGGCGAGGTCGTCTGGTGTCAGGGCTATTCGGAGCCCGGCGCGGGATCGGACCTT
>Ga0209345_10003808_pt1 | contig 15185 bp, 11 predicted proteins | sample Cruoilmetagenom7_FD_187294 | JGI IMG/M metagenome (GOLD analysis project Ga0209345, IMG submission 187294) | Oil polluted marine microbial communities from Coal Oil Point, Santa Barbara, California, USA - Sample 7 (SPAdes) (version 2) | ecosystem: Environmental > Aquatic > Marine > Oil seeps ... | reverse complement strand
CAGTTTCTCAAAGTATTTGAGTTTCTGGCTCTTTGCATTTCTAAATCTATCAAATTCATAGTGGTCGCATTAAGTGGTGGCGTTGACTCACTGTCCTTACTGCATGCTTTGCATTCTAACCTCAATAACTCAACTCAAAAAATCCGCTTATCCGCCGTCTATATCGATCATCAGTTGCAAGCCGATTCCAGTAAATGGGCAGTGCAGAATAGACAGTTTTGTGAGTCGTTAGCAATCCCTTTTGAGTCAGTTCAAGTTGAGGTTGATGCAAGCTTAGCCAGTCTCGAAGGTGCTGCCCGTAAAGCGCGCTATCAGGCATTGTCCAAATTTGTCAGTGTCCAACAAACCTGTTTGGTCACTGGTCAGCATCTAAACGATCAGGCAGAGACATTTTTGTTGCAGTTGTTTCGTGGTGCGGGTAGCAAGGGCTTGGCATCTATGCCAAAAGTTATTCGGTTTGCAAAGGGCTATCTGGCTCGACCGCTGTTGGCAGTGACCAGAGAAGCGCTGGAAGCTTACTGTCATTCTCATGGGTTAAAAGCGATTGAAGACCCGACTAATCAAGATACGGATATTCGACGCAATTTTGTGCGCCACGAGCTGATGCCTCTTATTGAACAAAAGTGGCCACAGGCTTCTAAAGTCATTGCTAGTGCCAGCCAGATTCAGGCTGAGAACCAGCAGCTTTTAGATGAACTGGCAGCGATTGATTTCGAAAGCTGTTATGAGGTGCAACATCACTCATTGGTGTTAGCAGAAGTAAGGCAGTTAAGCCCGCAGCGAGTTAGAAACCTGTTGAGGTATTGGTTAGAAGCCTGTGGCGCTAACATGCCAAGTCAGGTATTGCTGGAGCAAATTCAAACGCAAATGCTTGATGCAAAGGAAGATGCCAATCCTGTGATTGAATTAGTCAACGGCTCAATCAGGCGCTTTCGCGAGGCTCTATATTGGGTCACCGTCACAGCTCCGGATTACTCAGGACTTGAGTTGAAATGGCCAGCTAACTCGGATCTGTTTCTAAACAAACAGCTGTTAATTCCCTTGGAGTGGTTACAACAAAACTATCCACACTTGGTGGGGAAAGAGTTAATCGTCAAAGGTCGACAGGGAGGTGAGCGCATCAGGTTTGAAAAGAGAGGGCAAAGTGTCTCACTAAAAAACTATTTTCAAGAGCGAGGTATTCCGCCCTGGTCACGGAGTCAGGTACTACTATTAGAAAAAGACAATGAGATTTGTGGGGTTTATTGTGAGTCTTCTGAGTAAAGTTGCTTGCTCCAATCCTTTTTGAGGAAGCGCTCAGCAATTAGATAGTTGATTAGAGCATCGAAGTTTCTAGTTTCCTCAGGAATAATATATTCAGACTCAACCTTGTCACAATGAAGAACTATTTCAACCTGCTCAAATATAATACCTTGCTTTAGTCTAGGCGTGGCTGAAGTTAAGTGACCAAGCTCTATCTTTTTAATCGGTTGTTCATTTTTGCTAATACTGAGTAAATTAGAATTTAAGTCGAGGCAAAAAATATCTTTGCCATGCCTAATTCTGAAAGCGACATTTTTTAAGTAATTGTATATTGCAGATGAGGATATCATGATCTAAAAAATCGTATTCAGCTTTTCGACTGTCCAACCATGATGTTTGGCCCATTGACCAACAATCTCTTCATCAGCTTTTTGATCTAATGCTCTAAATCCTGTTTGCTTATTATTTAAAGCGTCATCAATAGCAATATTGTGTGCGTAGAAAATCGGATCAAGAAACTCCATCAGAGTCGGTTCTTTGAGAATAAAATTAACCGGTTTTTTATCAGCTAAAACCTCGCTTGCTTCAAAAGCAAAACCAAACTCATCTTCAGCGCCAGCATTGGCTAGTAACTTGTTTTTAAACGCTCCCGAGTGATAATTATCACTGATAATGTCCTTCAGTCCTGTGGCGGTAATGATCAGGTCGCTAGCTTCAGCGGCATGTTCAATCAATTGAGATTGCTTGGCATCAACACTTTGATAACCGCGTTGCTCTATTAGTGTTAAACGCTCTCTGTCGGCTTCGGCAATAATGATGTTGGGTGTGATTTTAGAGAAGTAGTAAGCGATGCCAATGCCAACTTTACCATAGCCAAAAATCAAAATATTCTTGTTGGTTAAGACTATGTTGGCGATTTGTGTAATGGCACGATAAACCCCTTCGCCAGTGCCTAAGCAGGTTTCCAGACATTTCAATCGAGTATCATCCACTGACACAATCGGAACATGAAATTCTTTGTGCTGTTGGTAGCGCATGGCACCAGTGCGTGTAAGTTCAACAATGCCCTTGCGTGCATAACAGGAGTCGACCAGCTCAGCACCACAGTCCAACAAGAAATCAAACTCACCATTGACGAATTCCAATGGCACATAATGCACATTCTCATTGGCTAGAACTTTGATGGTATCTTTGTCTTCGGTCATAAAGCTGGGATTGGTCACGACGATATCTGCGCCCGCCGCTTTCAAGCACGCAATCTTCATTAAGGTGGTTTGAGTTAAGGGAACATTATGCGCGATGGTAAAGCCTTTATAGGGCTGCTTAGCCCGATAGTCAGCCAGCATCTGATGCATAAAAGGTGCAACCTCAGGCGGGTAATGCGCAAATAAATCATCAAAGCTGTTCATCAGGTATTAGTCTTCTTGTGAAGATGGCTCGTAATCAAAAAAGTCGAGAATATTGTGTTTCTGCTTCATCGCATCTTGATAGCCAAGCTCGATTAAATCGCTAGTGAAGGATTTATCAAACAACAAGTAACTTAAAATACTTTCACCGTTTTCATCGTCAACGCCTATGCGCTTGAAAAAGAAACGTAAACCACGTGGTAGATTTTTAAAATATTGGCCGGCAAGCTCCATTGGATCAATGCTGGGAGAAATGATAAAGGTATCAACCTGTTTTAATGTTAATTGTTCGCGGACTATGTCACGCTCAGGAATATGTGCCAATAGTTCATTAACCCGCATCATCCGTTCGATATCACTTTCCAGGCTGTCGATAAAGATACTGTCCAGCAGGTGACCACTGATGTCGCCTATCGAAGGAATTTTTATTTTATGGTCAACTTCTCCGCGTAATGGCTCAACGGTTACCACAAACAGTTTATTGGCGCCTAAGTGGAGGGTGGGGCTTAGCGGCGTTAAAAAACGCATTGAACCATCACCAAAATGAATATCATTGATTGGTTCAGACGGAAAAATCATGGGGATCGCAATCGAGCCCATCAGGTGCGACATAGTTAAGTCTTCAGCTTTGCCAAAACGGCGAAAGCGTTGCCATTCTACTAAGTCTGGCAGTCCTTGAAAGAAGCTGACGGAGTCGCCGGTATTATAGTTATAGGCTGTGATACATGCGGCATCCAGATGGCCATTATTGATATTGTCACGGATATCATCGAAGCGAATTGCTTTAGTTAATAAGCCGCGTAGAGGCTCGTTATCAAGCAAAGCCAAAGGTTTTTTGAGCTGGCTGGCAGGTCGTATGATGTTCCAGAACCAGCGAAAGGCATTACCGAGTAACTGAGATAACTTAGTGTGGTAGACCTGTTCGGGAGTTAAGTTGATCCAGATCTGTTCCAGTCGCTTGATACCTTCATCAAAACGGTGGCTGTGTTCAGCAACTGCACAGGAGTTGATTGCTCCGGCGGAAGTGCCACTAACAATTCGAAAAGGGGATTGCTCGGGTTGCTCTAGAATTTCTGAAACAGCTTTTAAAACGCCCACTTGATAGGCGGCACGCGCACCACCACCACTTAGGATTAATCCTGGAATTGAGGCGTTATCAGTCATTGATACTTAAAGTGCCCAGCGCTTGCGCAAGGCGGCATAAACTTTATTGGGATATTTTGCTCTGCCGCGAGAACCATTATAGCGACCTAGTGCATAAGTCAGGTTACCTTTTTCCATATCCAGATAGAGTTTAAGGATATAGCAGCCATACCTGACATTGGTCTCCATATCAAAAAGCGAGTCTTTTTGATGACCGATCTCATCTTTCCAGAAAGGCATGATCTGCATTAACCCACGAGCATTCGCGACCGACAGGGCATAGCGATCGAAGTTACTTTCCACTTCCATAATGGCCAGCACCAGTTGAGGATCAACACCGGTTTGGCTGGCATAGCGATGCACCAGCGTCAGAATTTTTAGGCGTTCGTCTTCGGGGATATGAGGGGCTCGACGCTTGAGTCGTCCCGACATGTCCTTCATCCAGACTTCGGCATCATAGCGATCAACAAAATGATTCTCGGCTTCCATCAGAGCTTTTAGCTCATCATAGAAAGCTTGGTTTGGTCGCTCTTGAGCCTGGCCGATTCCAGTGAAACCAGCCAAAGCGACAAGAGTAATAACGATAATAGTTCCTTTGAGTGTCATATTGCTTAACGTCATAGCACTTATTGTTGTAACAACCCTTGCATATAATCTACAACATTTTCTACGCTGACGTCATCTTTAGCAGTGTTTTGGCGGTTCTTATATTCGATAGTTCCGTTCTCCAATCCACGTTCGCTGACCACTAAACGGTGAGGAACACCAATTAATTCCATATCAGCAAACATAACCCCCGGGCGTTCTTTGCGATCATCAAATATCACATCAATGCCAAGGGCCTGTAGATCCTGATACAGTTGCTCAGCAACCTGTTGAACTTGCTCCGAGCGATGCATATTCATTGGAATAATCGCAATCTGGAAGGGCGCGATAGCTTGTGGCCAGATGATTCCGCTGTCATCGTAGTTTTGTTCAATGGCTGCGGCAACAATACGCGACACTCCAACACCGTAACAACCCATTGCTAAAGTAACGGCTTTGCCGTTTTGATCGAGCACTTTGCAGTTCATGGCTTCCGAGTACTTTGTGCCAAGTTGGAAGATATGGCCGACTTCAATTCCGCGTTTTATTTCTAGAACACCTTTACCATCGGGGCTAGTATCTCCGGCAACAACGTTACGAATATCCATGACCTCGTTGATCTGGGCATCACGTTGCCAGTTAGCGCCTGTGAAATGGAAGCCAGTGTCATTGGCGCCACAGACAAAGTCACTCAGTACCGCCGCATCACGATCCACTATGATAGGAATATCTAGACCAGATGGTCCAACCGAGCCGGCGTCGCAACCTGCCACAGACTTAACCTCTTCATCAGAAATCAGCTGTACCGGCTCTGCGACTAACGGATGTTTGCCAGCCTTAATTTCATTAAGCTCATGGTCACCACGTAAACATAAAGCCACCACTGGATTGTTTTCGTCTTCACCCACCACTAATAAGGTTTTTATCGTTTGATGTGGTTCCACTTTCAGCAATTCACAAACCTGTTTAATGGACTTAGTATTCGGGGTTTCGACTTTGGTTAAATCCTGGGTCGGGGCAGCAGCTTCATTTTGTGGCGCGAGACTCTGCGCTTTTTCAATATTGGCGGCGTAGTCACTTTCTGTACTGAAAGCAATCGCATCTTCGCCTGATTCTGCTAACACATGGAACTCATGTGAGTTGCTGCCACCGATGGCACCGGTATCCGCCAACACTGGACGATAATCCAAGCCAATACGCTCGAAAATATTACAGTAGGCCTGATGCATCACCTGGTAGGTCTTTGACGATGACTCTTCGTCAATGTGGAATGAGTAGGCGTCCTTCATCAAGAATTCGCGTGCTCGCATGACGCCGAAACGAGGGCGTACTTCATCACGGAACTTGGTCTGGATTTGATAAAAACTTGCTGGCAGTTGCTTGTAGCTATTAATCTCGTCGCGAATCAAGGCCGTAATGATTTCTTCGTGGGTTGGGCCCAGGCAAAAGTCGCGACCATGGCGATCTTTAAAGCGAAGCAGCTCAGGACCAAACTGATCCCAGCGGCCTGATTCTTCCCATAGTTCAGAAGGCTGTACGCCAGGCATTAATAATTCTATGGCACCAGCTTTGTTCATTTCATCTCGAACAATGGCTTCGACTTTACGCAATACGCGCAAACCGGTGGGCAGCCAGGTGTACATGCCGGAAGCAATTTTGCGGATCATGCCGGCACGGAGCATTAATTTATGGCTAATCAGCTCGGCGTCGCTTGGATCTTCTCTTTGTGTGGAAAGTAAGTATTGGCTACTACGCATCAGTCACTCGTTGTTGTCATTATCAAAATCATAGAGGGCGTCTATTGTAGCAAGCTTTACAGGGGCTCAAAAGCGCCTTTGATAGATAAAGTGAATTGCCAATTGTTCAAAAAACATACTATTATGGTGATAGGTCTTTTATAGGAGGCTTGTATGAAAACACTACCTTTAGCTCTGGCTGTTACTGCATTTGCAGTATTGGCAACAGGGTGTAACTCTACCTCTTCCCGTTATGCCGCAGCGTCTGATGATGACGAATACGTGTATGTTATTGACTGGCAGAAAGTTTATCTGGTCGAAAAAGCGGCGCGTGAAGGTAACGCTAATGTGGATACTGTTTGGATTAACTATCCTAAAAAGCGTGTTAAGAAGAGTGATTTGGCTAGTAAACAATAGTAATCCGAGACACGAATGATATTTTGCATATTTTGCATATTTTGCAAATAGAAATTCGTTAAGATTATTGATACAGGCTGCGCGAGCATTTGCTCACGCAGGGGAGTTTTTACTTATTAAAAGTTAGTACTTCATGTCAGTGCAAGCGTTTCCCGCCCACCCAAGTCTGCAAAACGTTCACATCATCCAACAACTCTGGTTCAACTGAGAAAACATCTCGATCAATCAGAATGAAATCTGCTTTTTTGCCAGCCTCAAGACTACCAATCTCATCTTCCCAAAAGCCGGAATAGGCAGCATCGATGGTAAACGCTTTTAAAGTCTCGGCTCGATCAAGCTTTTCGTTGGGTAACCAGCCACCTTCTGGTTGGTTGTCGCTGTTCTGACGAGTTACAGCAGCATGAATACCCAGAAAGGGGTTAGCTAACTCAACAGGAAAGTCCGAGCCAGCAGCGATCAGCACATTATGCTCACGCATTTTGCGCCAGGCATAAGCACCTTTTAAACGCTCATCACCTAAACGATCGCCCGCCATATTCATATCGCTGGTAGCATGTGTCGGTTGCATTGAAGCGATAATATTCAGTTCGGCAAAGCGTGGAATATCTTCAACCGCAACCACTTGAGCATGTTCGATGCGATGACGAAGCACATCAGCAGATTGCTTTTCTGGTAATTTGGCAAAAGCATCTAGTACCAGGCGGTTAGCCGCATCGCCAATGGCATGCACATTGGCCTGAAAGCCGTATTGAGTAATCAGACTTAAATCTGCTGCAAGTTTCTTTTCAGTGGTAAGTAAAAGTCCTTTGTTATCAGGATCGTCAGAATAGGGGGTAAGTAGTGCAGCACCGCGGCTCCCTAATGCGCCATCGCTGTATAATTTTACTGAGCGGAATTTTAAAAAAGGAAGCTCAATTTTGCCCATTTCGAGCATGGTTTTAAGACGCGGATCGCTACCACTTAGCATGCCGTAAAGACGAACAGGTATTTGCTGTTGCTTAGCCATTTCCAGCATCAGTTTATAGGTTTCGAAATCGACACCTGCATCATGCACCGATGTGATACCCAGTTTAAGCATGTGATCAAAAGCCAGCTCTAGTGCTGTTCGACGCTCCATCGCATTTAATTCAGGAATTTTGCTTTCTACCAGCCCCATGGCTGCGTCAACTAACACGCCGGTTGGTTCACCCTGGTCATCTTTAATGATTTTGCCACCTGCGGGGTCGGCGGTGTCTTTGGTAATTCCTGCAAGCTCTAATGCTTTTGAGTTAGCCCAGCCTGCATGACCATCAATGCGACTAAGCCAAACAGGGCGGTCGTTAATTATGGTGTCTAGCATGTTCTTGGTTGGAAACTCTTTTTTTGCCCACAGCACCTGATTCCAGCCACGCCCCTGAATCCAGCGCAGTTCGGAATTGACTTTGGCATAGTCTTCGATTGTTTGCAGGGTTTGTTCCAGTGAATCGATGCCTCGCAAATCGACACGCATTAAATTCAAGCCCAGACCTAATACGTGACCATGGGCATCGGTTAAGCCTGGTAATAAAGTCGCACCTTTGCCATCAATAGCAATGCTGACTTTGGCAGTATCGGCCAGCGCTTTATGGGAGCCATAAGCGATAACGGTATCTTTTTCAAATAATAGGCTATCGAATTGCACCAGCTCGCCATCAGCAAAAGTATAGCCTTTAACGTTATGAATCAGGGTCGGGAGAGCCTGAGCCACTGTGAGGAGACTTGAGGTCATTAACAGGGCAAAGCCCAGAATCCATTTGGTCATACGCATATTGAAATACATCAGTCAATTAAGGTAGTAGCACTTTAGTCTATTTTTAGAGCACGATAAAGAGTCTATGAGCAGGGTTCTGCTGACTGTTGTCGCAAAAAGTTCATCCTGGTGTCGCGAGTCTGTCATTGTCGGTTGATATAACGATGCTGAGATAAAAGAGGTGAATTATGCTAAAGCAAACAACGGTTATCAAAGACCAGACAACTAAACTGCACAGTAAGATCGAATTAAATTATCAGTCGATTATGCTGGAACTGGCACAGAATCTGATACGGAAACCCTCCATTACTCCTTCCGACCAAGGATGTTGTGATCTGATTGGTGAGCGCTTGCAAGCTATCGGTTTCAAGTTAGAGTTCATGAATCAAAATCGGGTATCCAACCTTTGGGCAAAGCGTGGTGAAGGGCGTCCTGTCGTGGTGTTTGCTGGGCACACCGATGTGGTGCCGCCTGGCCAGAATGCAAAGTGGGACACACCGGCTTTTATCCCAGTCATTAAAGATGGCTACCTGCATGGTCGAGGTGCATCTGATATGAAAGGGAGTCTGGCGGCAATGGTGGTGGCGGTGGAGCAGTTTGTTTCCCTTTATCCAGAGCAGCAGGGCGCCATTGGCTTTATGCTGACCAGTGACGAAGAAGGTATCGCAGTCGAAGGCACAAAACATATAGTTGATAGCTTACTGGCACGCAATGAGGTCATTGATTGCGCCATCGTTGGTGAACCAACTACTGAGAAGCTTTTGGGTGATTCGATTCGTATCGGCCGTAGAGGCTCGATTAACTGCAAAATCACCCTACACGGCAAGCAGGGACATGTTGGCTACCCTGAGCAACTCATCAATCCTATCCATAAATCATCGCGTCTAATTCATAAACTGTCTTCCAAGCGCTGGGATATGCCGAGTCGCTTTTTCCCATCTACCAGCTGTCAGCTTGTAAAGGTCCATTCGGAAAGTGGAGCCATGAATGTGACTCCAGCAGATCTGGAGCTATGGTTTAACTTTCGATACTCACCTAGAAACAGCTTTTCAAAAATCAAAGCCTATGTTGAGAAGAAGATAATCAAATATGACCTTAAAGCGGATATTGAGTGGGACCATGAAGCAGAACCTTATCTGACTAAACGAGGTTCATTACGTAAAAGCCTGCAAAAAACCATTCAGAAAGAATGTGGTTTAAAACCAAAGTTAACCACGGGTGGCGGGATATCGGATGGTCGTTTTATCAAGCAAATCGCCAGGCAGGTCATTGAGCTTGGGCCGAGCAATAAAACCATTCACCAGGCCAACGAGCGAGTCAGTGTTGCTGAGTTGGATCAGTTACGACACTTGTATTTTAAATTATTAGAAGACCTGCTGCTTAAATAGCAGCAGGATGAGTTGGGTTATCGAGCTAAGTTAACTGGTTTAATCGATATAGCGTTTGCGTTTCTTATCTTTTAATTTCAACAAGTCAATCCACACCACACTATCAATACAGTCCCCAAAAGCAGGGTCCGACCCGAAGTCATGAAACTCGACACCGCCTTCAACGCAAAGGTCGCTGTACTGTTTAAAGAGAGTCGGGACGCTGCAACCCTGTTTGGCGAGTTCCGACTTTAATACGGCAAAAGCTTCCTTTTCATCAAGATGATTGAACAGCTTTTCAAGCTTAGCTTTTTGTACTGGTTTGATGCGATAGGCATTGAAAGAGCGTGCTAGCAATAGTGGAGCGCCATAAAATTTCTGGTAGAAATAAATGATCAGATCTTTGGCAAAGGCAGGATAGTCATTGCTCAGACTAATTGGCCCAAACAGATAGCGCACGTGCGGATTTTCGCGTAAATATGCGCCAATCCCAAACCACAAATAATCGAGGCTACGCTTGCCCCAGTATCGTGGCTGGACAAAACTTCTACCCAGCTCCATGGCCATCGGGAACTTCTGTCGCAGTTGATCTTCGTATCCAAACAGAGTTTCCGAATACAGTTCCTGCTCCGTTCCTAGCTGATTGATATCCGCAATGCGGTAGCTGCCCACAATCTCCAGGTCTTGTTCGTCCCACAGCACAATGTGCTTGTAATAATAATCAAATTTATCAATATCGCGGCGATTGCCTGTGCCTTCGCCGACCGCACGGAACGCAACTTCCCGCAGACGGCCGATTTCACGAAGTAAAACTGAATCAATGGTATTTTCAAGCAGGTAAATCTTTTTACCGTCATGGGTTTGACCAATCAAACGGCAGCGGTTGAGCTCTTCTTTGAGTAACTGCTTTTTTTCAGGATGAGCAATCGATTGTTCTGTTTCGAAAAGCCCACTCTTGTCTTTCTTTAAGCCGTATAGGTGTTCTTTGAAGCGAGCAATGCTGTCTTTACTGGCTGGCGACATGCCGCTAAATGAAGCGTAGGGTATTAACTTGCCAACTTTGATCGGTAGTGTCAGAGAGATATTTTTGAACATTTCACGAACCAGTAAAAGAGCGCTGACTGGTTTGGCAATCAGCGATAACCCATAAAAAAACTTAGAGTTTTTGCCGCCAACATGAATCGGTAAAATAGGCGCTTTCTTCTGTTTAGCCATGCGCAGGAAACCCGAATGCCATTTGCCATCGCGCACACCTTTGATGGACAAGCGCGAAACCTCACCCGCAGGGAAGAATATGACTGCTTGTTCATCGTCCAGTGATTGGTGGATTTGCTGAATCTTATCGCGGCTGCTCTGTCCGGTAAGATTGTTGACGCCTAAGAAGAAGGGGCGCAGTGGTGCCAATGACCCTAACAGTTCGTTAACCACGATTTTAACATCCTTGCGAACCGAATGTACTAAGGCTAGTAACGCAAGCCCATCCAATGAGCCTAACGGGTGGTTGGCAATGATCACCACGCGCCCGGACACGGGGATATTTTCTAATGAAGAATTGCTGACGGTATAGCTCAGTCCAAGGTGGTCGTTGACTTTTTCCAGAAAGTCACAGGGCGAGAGGTGGTGGTTCTGTTCGATGAACCGATTGACTTCTTGCTCATGGAACAAATTGGCGATAAGACGCGATACTCCTGATTTTATGCGCGGCGATTTTTCCAGCTTGGGTAAGAATTTTTCCACCAGGTTGTTGCTATTAATCATAAGCTTCTACTCCCAATGAATTGGACTTTAGCGATGTCACTTCAAATAAATACTTTTTCATGTGGGCTATTTTTTCAGTACAAGGTGACAAGAGTGTGGCACTGGTTAGTAACTTTTATGACAGAAAGGCGCTTAACCTATGCTCAGGAACTGGGTTAAAATTCAGCTATTCTGGGGCTTCCAGCTTGCTACTCGGCAAGCGGTGGCGTACCATACTGCGTTTTTTCGGGGTTTTTCCCTTCTTAAATAATTCAGGTTTCAGGCAGAAATACCTATGACAAGCAAAATGCGAAGCCACTACTGTGGCGAACTATCGAAAAATGAAGTAAATCAATCGGTTACATTGTCAGGCTGGGTGCATCGCCGTCGTGATCTTGGAGGGCTTATTTTCCTTCAGGTGCGTGATCGTAGCGGTTTGATTCAGGTAGTGATTGATCCTGACTTTAAAGAGTTGTTTGCTACCGCAGAGCAGCTTCGTAATGAGTTTGTGATTCAGGTGAAAGGGCAGGTGCGTGCTCGTCCGGAGGAAATGGTCAATAAAAACATGACCACTGGCGAGATCGAGGTATTGGCGCAAGAGCTCACTATCCTCAATAAAGCTCAGCCACCAGCGATTCCGATTGATGAGAATCTGGAAGCATCAGAAGAACAGCGCCTGAAATACCGTTATCTTGATTTGCGTCGCCCTGAAATGGCACAGAACATGATTTTCCGCCATAAAGTAACCAGCGCCATGCGTCGCTATATGGATGAGCACGGTTTTATAGACGTAGAAACGCCGATTTTGACTAAAGCGACTCCAGAAGGTGCGCGTGACTACTTGGTACCGAGCCGCGTACACAAAGGTTCATTCTATGCCTTGCCACAATCACCTCAGCTGTTTAAGCAGTTGTTGATGATGTCTGGATTTGATCGTTATTACCAAATCGTTAAATGTTTCCGTGATGAAGACTTACGTGCCGATCGCCAGCCAGAGTTTACCCAGCTCGATATCGAAACCTCATTCCTCGATCAGGAAGAAGTGATGGCGTTGATGGAAGGGTTGATTCGCCACCTGTTCCAAGAATTGATGGCTATCGAACTGCCAACATTCCCGCGCATGAGCTATGCCGAAGCGATGGAGCGTTATGGTTCGGATAAGCCGGACTTGCGTACCGATATGGAGTTGGCAACGGTTGATGCCATCGTTAAAGACGTAGAGTTTAAAGTGTTTGCCGGTCCTGCTAACGACGAACAGAGCCGTGTCGCCGCACTTCGTGTACCGGGTGGTGCGCAATTAAGCCGTAAACAGATTGATGAATACACTAACTTTGTTGGTATTTATGGCGCTAAAGGTTTGGCCTGGATGAAGGTCAATGGGCAGGGTGCTGAAAATCTGCAAAGCCCAATCCTGAAATTCCTGGGCGATAACAAAGCACTGGCCATCGTAGAAAAAGTGGATGCTCAAGAAGGCGACATTATTTTCTTCGGCTCGGACACTAAACGTGTGGTCGCTGATGCTATGGGCGCGTTGCGATTGAAAGTGGCAGCGGATCTTGAATTGTTACGTGATGAGTGGAAGCCATTATGGGTAGTCGACTTCCCAATGTTTGAAGACATTGATGGTGAAATTCATGCGCTACACCATCCGTTTACTGCACCAAAAGAAAACGATGTAGCTGCAGTGAAAGCCAATCCAACCGAAACCTTATCTAAAGCCTATGACATGGTTCTGAACGGTAGCGAAGTAGGCGGCGGCTCGATTCGTATTCATAACCAGGATATGCAGGAAACGGTTTTTGATATTCTTGGCATTGATGAAACTGAGCAGAAAGAAAAGTTCGGCTTCTTACTGGATGCATTGAAATTCGGTTGTCCACCACACGGTGGTTTGGCTTTTGGTTTAGACCGCCTGGTGATGTTAATGGTTGGCGCAGACTCCATTCGTGATGTTATCGCCTTCCCGAAAACAACCACCGCGAGCTGTCCTTTGACCCAAGCTCCAAGCATTGTTGAAGAGAAGCAACTGGACGAATTAGGCATTCAGGTTAAGAAGAAAGAACAGTAAAGATTATCTTGTTATACATGTAATTTGATGGGTTACGACTAACGTCTAACCCATCCTATAAGTTCATACTTTACTTGTAAGATGCGAGCAATAGTATGGCGCATTGATTAGGTGCGAGAAGATAACACAACGTGTAAGAGAAGGATTATACCCAAGGGGGCAGACCCGACGAAACTCTAACGCGGCAAATTGAAATTTTATAGCGGAGTAAATCAATAGCTCCGAAAGTTCAAAGAGAAAAGTACAGGCCCGAACGTCAGAAAACGCTTTGGGCTAAACAATTTCGAGAAGTTTGTAATAGATTAAAATCTGTAAAAGAAGGATTAGACGAAACTCTAACGCGACAAATTGAAATTTTATAGCGGAGCGTATTAACAATCCGTGAGCAGATAAAATTTCAATTTAACAAAGTTAGAGTGATGAATAAGCCTTCGAATCGAGAGGTACATTATGGCTGGTCACTCAAAATGGGCAAACATCAAACACCGCAAAGCAGCACAAGATGCCAAGCGCGGGAAAATCTTTACCAAAATTATTCGTGAGCTTGTAGTAGCTGCGAAAGAAGGTGGTGGTGATCCCAATGATAACCCAAGACTAAGAGCCGCCATGGATAAAGCGCTCGGCGCTAACATGAAAAAAGACACCATTGAGAAAGCTATTGAACGTGGTACTGGCAATGCAGAGGGTGACAACTACGAAGAATTAACCTACGAAGGTTATGGCCCCGGTGGTGTGGCCATTCTTGTGGAATGCATGACCGATAATAAAAATCGCACAGTGGGCGAAGTACGCCATGCATTTACTAAGCATGGTGGAAACTTGGGTACCAATGGCTCGGTTGCCTATCTTTTCGAGAAAAAAGGTCAGTTCATCTTTGGTGATAATGTCGAAGAAGAAGCACTGATGGAAGCTGCATTAGAAGCCGGCGCCGAAGATTTCGTTGCTCACGATGATGGCTCCTTTGAACTGCAAACCACTCCTGAAGACTTTCTTGATATCAAAGAAGCGTTAGTCAAAGCAGGCTTTGAGCCAGAAAGTGCAGAAGTTTCCATGCTACCGTCGACTCAAGCTGAGTTAGACGTCAACGATGGTGCCAAAGTGATTCGACTGGTGGATCGGTTGGAAGAGCTGGATGATACACAGAATGTGTATACGAACGCGGATATTCCCTCTGAATCTTACGACCTCGTCTAGAAATGTTTATATTCGATGAGGTTTTGTTGAAAGTGATTTGGTAGGGACAACTCATGAGTTGTCCGTACAACAGAGGGATTTATGCCAGGTATATAACTTGGGCAGACACACAGGTCTGCCCCTACCTAAGTCCTGAGTTTCACAATCATTTTGCTTCGTATCGCCTTCGCCTAGAGAGCTTCTAATTGTTAGGGGTATATTCGATGAGGCTTTGTTGCAAGCACATTAAAAGCTCGTTATTCACTTCATGTGAACGCCTCTCTTGTAATGTGCTTTCGCCGCGCCTCACCTTCATCTAAATCATTTCTAAATATTTTTGCTTTGGCGATACAGTGTTAAATTTATTTTTTGCTCAGAATCAGTTGAACTAAAAACTCGCCTCTTTATAGGTTGGGTTAGCCGAAGGCGTAACCCAACAATGGATTTTCGGGCAGACACACAGGTCTGCCCCTACTTGATAATTGACAATTTGTAAGATAATCCTCGAAACAATTGGAACTTCGGAATAACTTGGTAGGGGGG
>Ga0209345_10003807_pt1 | contig 15194 bp, 8 predicted proteins | sample Cruoilmetagenom7_FD_187294 | JGI IMG/M metagenome (GOLD analysis project Ga0209345, IMG submission 187294) | Oil polluted marine microbial communities from Coal Oil Point, Santa Barbara, California, USA - Sample 7 (SPAdes) (version 2) | ecosystem: Environmental > Aquatic > Marine > Oil seeps ... | reverse complement strand
TTACTATTGATGGACAAGACATTAGAGAGTTAAAAAAACATTCGCTTAGAAACTTAATGGGATTAGTAACTCAAGATTCAATTTTATTTAATGATTCTATAAAGAATAATATTTTAAATGGAAAGCCTGATGCAATTGATAATGAAGTTATTGAAGCACTAAAAATTGCGAATGCCTGGGAATTTGTAAAAGACCTTAAAGGTAATATCGAATTTAATATTGGTGATTCAGGTTCAAAACTATCTGGAGGACAAAAACAACGGTTGAGTATCGCAAGAGCTGTATTAAAAAATCCTCCTATAATGATTCTGGATGAAGCAACTTCAGCTTTAGATACAGAAAGTGAACAATTAGTTCAGGTAGCATTAGAAAATATGATGAAGAATAGAACTTCTATTGTGATTGCGCATCGACTCTCTACGATTCAGAACGCAGATAACATTATAGTTTTATCAAAAGGTGAAATTGTAGAGCAAGGTAAGCATCACGAATTATTAGATCTTAAAGGAGTTTATTTCAGTTTAGTAAAAATGCAATCCTTAGCTTAATACTTAGTAAGTAAAAATCATTTCAATTTATTGTATAAAAAAAGAGCGGTTGGGGCTCCGCTCTTTTAATATTTTTCAATCATTATATTTGGGGCTCATAATGATTGATACATAATTTTTAACAACAGTTCAAATATATGTTGTTTTATACTTACTACCAAACAAAATATGCTTTTTATCTGTTTTTATTGCTTTTTATCGATATTATGAATGATAAATATATGAATATCAGACTTATCACTTTAAAATTATTTTTCAGATAAGTCCATAAAAAAACGGGCTAGTCCCCGCGACCGCCCGTTTGATAAGACTTCAAATGCAGTTGGGGCTGAAATGAAGAGCTTAAACTTTAATATTTTTTTTAAATATAGTAATATTTTTCCTACAATCAATAAAATTTCGTCTTTTATCCAATATTAATGCATTTTATCGATAAATATTGATGTGCATTAAAAATATTTTATACGTTAATTAAACCTTCTAAATAGATATTAGTCATATATTTAAACAAATCAATTACGTGATTGAAGAAAAGTTATTAGTATCTAATTTACAATCTGATAAGGATAAGGAAAATGCCTTTAGAATTCTTGTAAAAGAATATAAAGAAAGATTGTATTGGCATATCCGAAAGATTGTGTTAAATCATGACGATACTGATGATATTTTACAAAATACGTTTATTAAAATTTTCAGAAATATTGATAAATTTAAAGGAGATAGTAAACTATACACGTGGATGTACAGAATTGCGACCAATGAATCAATTACTTTTTTAAATAAAAAAGCTAAGATTAATAATGTAACTATTGAAGAAGTACAAGAAAATGCAATAAATAATTTAGAAAGCGATGTTTATTTTGAAGGAGATAAAATTCAAATACAATTACAAAAAGCAATAGCTACACTTCCTCAAAAACAACAACTAATTTTTAATATGAAATATTTTGAAAATCATACCTACGAACAACTTTCAGAAATTCTTGAAACTTCAGTAGGAGGTTTAAAAAGTAGTTATCATATAGCAGTAAAAAAAATTACAACGTATTTAAAATCTAATGAAGATTTATTATGAAAGAAGATAAAAACACAGAAGGCTTTAATACTCCACAAAATTATTTTGATGATTTTGAGGAACGCCTTTTTTTAAAAATAAGTGAAGATAAATTACCAAAGAATAATGGTTTTAAGATCCCTGACAATTATTTTAATGAAGTTGAAGATAAAGTATTCAGTAAAATAAATCAGGTAGAAACCAATAAAGAAAATATAGTAATCTCTTTATTCAGTAAAAAGACAATTTATTATGCTGCTTCAATAGCAGCCTGTGCTATATTAGTATTTTCATTATTCAATAATAATGATTCATTTGATATTAATGAAGTACAAGTTTCTGTAATTGAAGAATTTATTGAAGAAGGAAATATTACAATAGACTCATACGATTTAACTTCAATGCTTTCAGAAGAGGAAGATTTAACTCTTGAAAATGAATTATTTTCAGAAGAATCCTTAGAAAAATACTTATTTGAAAATATTGAAAACACATCACTTCTAATTGAATAAATAAGGAGTTTATAAAAAGAATACATAAAATGAAAAACACAATTATAATTATCGCTTTACTTGTAGGAACATTAGCCTATTCACAGCGTCCAAATCATGAAAAAATAAAAGCTTATAAAACAGCTCATCTTACTCAACAATTAGATCTTTCTTCGTCTGAAGCAGAAAAGTTTTGGCCTATATATAATGACTTCGAGGCTAAAATGAAAACACTCAGAAAAAAAAATCAAACAGAGATTTATGAAGTAATTAAAGAAAATGGGATAAACGAATTGAACGATTCTGAAGCAAATAAAATTTTAGATAAAATTATCGCAATAAAAACTGAAGAATTAGCTCATCGCAAAAAATTATTGAATGATTTAAAAGGAATTCTATCTCCTATAAAAATATTAAAGCTTGAAAGAGCTGAAGAAAACTTTAAAAGAAAGCTACTTAAACGTTTAAAAAAACACAGGGGTAACGGATCTAAAAATTAAGAATTATTTAAAATAAAGTTTAGCTATTTTATTTCTTCCAGATGCAAATGCTATAGAATCATTTACAAATTCAATAGCGTAAAACCCTTCCTTAGAAAGTTCTTTCCAAGTATCTCCTTGATTATTACTAAAAGAAATTCCAGGAGAACCTACTGCAACTAAACCTTTCCCTTTTGTACCTGGTATAAATGAAACACTAGATCTATATCCTGGTGCTTTACCATTACTTATAAGTTTCCATGTTTTCCCTCCATTATGAGTAATTGCTTTATTACCTTCATTAAACTCTTGGTTTTCCCAATCTCCCCCAAAAATGATTCCTGTTTGCTCATCATAAAAATCTACACTATAAATTCCAGTCATGGTTTTACCTTGAACTATTGGAGTTTCAAAAACTTCCCAAGTCTTACCTCTATCTTCTGAGTGAAATACTCTAGCCTTAACTCCCCCTGAAACAATCCATGCATGATTTCCATACAAAGCAATATTTGTATTACTCGCTGCAAAAGCTGCTTCCCCTACTTCAGTTTTTGGTAATACATCGCAAGAAAGTTTATTCCATGAATTTCCACCATCTCTTGTAATTAATACTGATAAACAATCTTCAGTTGGATCACCCATAGCGATTCCTTCCTTGTCATCCCAAAAGACTATGGAATCATAAAAGACTTTTTCATTCTTTTCGACATAGACTTCTTCAATATTAGTGGCTTCCTTACCATCAAATCCAATTTTATATAAAACACCAGGGTTTTCAATACTCAACACAAAAACAGCTTCTTTAGTTTTTGCAATCGCTCTAAAACTTAATAAAGATTCTTCATATTTAATCGTTGCTAGTTTAGGAACATTATTATCTATCAGTCCTACTCTACCCGAATTAGCTGCAAACCAAACTCTATTTTCATCTAAAGGACTAATAGCCCTGATACTTAAACTATCTTCAAAAACTGTTTGAATTTCAACTTCAGAAAAGTTTTTGGAAGAATTATTAGTACATGAAATACTAAGAGTTAATATGAATAAATAAAAGGAAATACGCATTAATTATTTTTTTTTCAAAAGTAAACAAAACTATTTATGCTATTATGATACCTTTGCAAACAATTTTGAAACAAATGAAACGAGCATGCTAAAAAGTTTTTTACTGAATATTGTACTCAATAGCGAACAACATGTGACAATTAAAATTTATAATAAAGACACATGAAACTTCATAGAAACTTAGTTTTTGCAACCATTGATTCTCTTCATCTTATCTTTAATGAAAAGAAACAAGCAGATAAGGTACTTAAAAATACACTTAAAAGAGATAAGCGTTGGGGCTCTAGAGATAGAAGTTTTATTGCTGAAACAACCTATGATATAGTTCGTTGGAAACGTTTGTATGCAAAGATTGCTGAAGTTAAAGAACCTTTTGATCGTCCAAACTTATTTAGAATGTTTTCTGTTTGGGCTACTTTAAGAGGAATATCACTTCCCGATTGGAAACAAATAGAACCCACTCCTACTCGAAAAATTAAAGGTCGTTTTGATGAGCTTTCGCAAATTAGAAAATATAAAGAGTCTATTCCAGATTGGTTAGATGAATTAGGGGTAAAAGAATTAGGAGCTAAATGGGATGCAGAAATTAGTGCGCTAAACAAACAAGCTGATGTTATTCTTAGAGTAAATACTTTAAAAACAACTGTTGAACAAGTAAAAAATACTCTTCTAGAATCTAACATAGAAACTGAAAATGTAAAAGGAATTCCTACTGCTTTGAAATTAAAAGAACGTGCAAATGTATTTGTGACTGAAGCTTTTAAAAATGGATGGTTTGAAGTTCAAGATGCTTCATCTCAAAAAGTTGCTCAGTTTTTAGATCCAAAACCTGGAACAAAAGTAGTTGATACTTGCGCTGGTGCAGGAGGTAAAAGCCTTCATATTGCAGCATTGATGGAAAATAAAGGGCAAATTATTGCCTTAGACATTTATGAAAATAAATTAACTGAATTAAAACGTAGAGCAAGAAGAGGTGGTGCACACAACATTGAAACTCGCGTTATTGATAATACGAAGGTAATTAAGAAATTAATTGAAAAAGCTGATAAAGTTGTCATTGATGCGCCCTGTTCAGGATTAGGCGTGTTAAGAAGAAATCCAGATGCAAAATGGAAACTGCAACCTGAATTTTTAGATAAAATTAGAGCAACACAAGCAGAAATATTAACATCATATTCAAGAATGGTAAAACCTGGCGGGCAATTAGTGTATGCTACTTGTTCTATATTACCATCTGAAAATAATTTACAAGTTAAAAACTTTTTAAACCATGAAGCTGGTAAAGAATTTACTTTGGTAAAAGAAGAAAAACTTTTTCCAAGTAAAACTGGTTTTGATGGATTTTATATGGCATTACTACAAAAAAAATAAATTAAAAACATGAAAAAAACAATACTACTTTTATTACTGACAATTCAATTTGCTTTCGCTCAACAACCTTACTATAATGATGTCGACTTAAATTTAACAGGTCAAGATCTTTATTTCGAATTACAATCTAAAATTGATAATGCGAGCAATAGTTTTACCTATGGTGATGTTAGAGATACTGTAAAAATAACAGACGAAGATACTTCAAACGGAAATAATGTTTTGCTAATATATGGATTCGATGATTCTGGAAGTTGTAAAACCGACAGAACAAGAGATAAAGATGATTATGGAGGTTCTGTATGTGAATATAACAGAGAACATGTTTTTGCAAGATCTAATGCCAATCCTTCTATGGGAGATGCAGATAATGGTTCTAATGGAATTGTTGCAGACCCACATAATATAAGACCTAGTGACCAACAACAGAATGGTGATAGAGGAAACAAAAAATTTACTGATGGTTCTGGTGATCCTGGAAACACATCTGGAAATTGGTATCCTGGAGATGAATGGAAAGGAGACGTTGCAAGAATGATGATGTATATGTATACTCGTTATGGAAACAGATGTTTGCCTTCTTTAAATGGAACTGGGGCAACTCAGGGAAGTACAGATATGTTACAAATTTATTTACAATGGAATATTGAAGATCCAGTAAGTGATTTTGAAGATCAACGCAATCCTCACCTTCAAACTGTGTATGGAAATAGAAATCCTTTTATTGATAATCCATATTTAGCTACTATTATTTGGGGTGGTGATCCTGCAGAAGATCGTTGGGATTTATTTTCTACGGAAAGCTTTACTGAAAATCAATTTATTGTGTACCCTAACCCTTTTAATGAGCAAATTTGGATTCAAAACAACTCATCTATAGATGCTGAATTAACAGCTGTTATTTATGATGTTACTGGAAGAAAAGTATATGAATCATCCTTTTCTGAAACAAAATCAAGTTTAAACATTTCGACTCTTTCTGAAGGAATGTATTTATTAGAAATTAGTAATTCAACTAACAAAATTGTGAAGCGAATTATTAAACAATAGTTTTTAAAATATAGCTAAATAAAAAAAGCTTCTCATCTAACGATGAGAAGCTTTTTTTATTTGAGAAAAATCCTCTAATTATTTTACAATAATCTTAGCCGATTTATATGCTCCTGATTCTTGAGCTCCCATTTTTATTAAATAAACACCACTTGCAGTAGCAGACATATCTATATTATAAGAATATCTATCTCCATTTTTAGCAATTGGTTTAAATCCTAGTTGTTGTCCTAATGTATTGTAAATTGCTATATAAGCAATTCCATCGAATGAAGTTATTAATGAAGCTTCAAACTGATTATTAGCTAACGTTGTTACTATTAAATCTGCATTAGCAATATTAGATTCTACAACTCCAAGTGCACCAATATTTGCAATATAGTCTTCTGTTTCACCATAAGTAGTTTCTTCACATGCGTCATCTGGCACAGGAGCATTCCAGTTAGATTTAACTCTCATTCTATGTTCACCAATTGCAGCTCCAGCTGGTACAACCAAATCAGTAGTTTCAGTAAAAGTACCACCTGCTTGGCCATCTGCAATAATAAAATCTGTTACTACTTTCTCATCTACAGTAAATTCAAAATCATCGTTAAAATCAATCCATACGGTAACATATTGACTTCCATATCCAGTTGTTAATGTCAATGAATTTGTACTACCCGGTGCTAGATTTGCGATTAAGTCTGTAAAATCACCATATCCTTCACATCCTGAAGCATTGTTAATTTCAGCTATAGAAACTAAGGTAAATCCATCTCCTAAAGAACAATCCATTGTAGGATTACAGTTAGAGTTTGTAATTATAGTAGCAAATTCATCATTTGTATTATCTTGATCTGGTCCTAAAGAAGTTTTAGATGTTAAATCATACGAACCAAAAGCAGAAAAATCTCCTTCTTGTGTAAAACTAAAGCTTACTTCTTCTTCTAAATCTATAGATCCTGCAAAAGCTTCAATTTCTGGAGTTCCTCCATTAATTGAATATTCTATGTTAAATCCAGTTTGTGTACTTGCACCGAAATTTTTAACAGTAACAGTCACTACTTGGTTTCCTAAAATTTCACCAGACTCTGGAGCTGTAATATCAATTACACCAACATCATTAGCTAATAAGTGAGTAACTTCTTTTGTATAACTATCATTTCCTATAAACTCATCTCCAGATAATACAGATTTTACCTCAATCTCATACGTTTGTCCTGAAGTTGATAAATCAACTGTTTGTGTAAACGTATATGTTTCTGTTTCATTTGGAGCAACAGATCCTGTAAAAGTTTCAGTTGTAATTAAACTACCATCAACTCTAAGTTCTAATGGAATATTTGATTGTGTATTTATACCAAAGTTTCTAACAGTCACCTCAACAGTTTCAGTAGCTGTTAATATTCCACTATTTGGATTAGTAATATTATTAACTCCAACATCTTTTGCAAACCCTCCAGATAAACTAAATGAAGCAATACGTGTTCTCCATGAATTATTAGTCTCGAAATATTCAGCAGTATGCCAGAATGTAAAGTTATCAGGGTCCATTGTTAAGTGAGAATAATCTCCAAAACGATTAGTGTTTGTTTGAACACCCGTACCTTCATGAATCCACTCTTCTGCAATTGTCATTTCTCCTAATGGATCGCCGTCATATCTTCCAGTATATTTAATACTTGCTTTTAATGTAGCACTTGCAATATTGAATCCCATACCGATATTACCGGCAGCATCCATTGCAGCACTACCCATAAAACGACTATGTCCATCAGCTGGAGCATATGTTCCTTCTTGATAAATTGTGAATGGACCTGTTCCTGTATTTCTTAATTCAATCCATCTAACTCCTGAAGTATCATTACCATCAATATCAGTATTGAAAGTAACTAACCATGAGTTATGTGTACCAAAACTTCTATAATTTGCAGCATATGAAATCACACCACCAATCATATCAATTTTATTTCCTGTTCCTGGCTGATTAACATCACCCTGTCCAAAAGGAGCAAAAACAGAATTAAATGGAGTAGTTGCAATTTCATCTGGAGCAGAAATTGTTGAATTTCCTGGAGTAACCCAATCATTTTCAATTTCCCAAACCTTTAAATGATCATTTGCAATACCTCCCCAACCATCATCTTGTAAATAAGTAATTAAACCTGGTGCACCTGCAGGATAGTTAGTACCTGTTAAGTTTGCAGGTTCTGGGCTTAATACAGTATTCGTGTTTCCAACATTTCCTGGAAGAGGATAACCAATGATCTGTGGATTTGCTCCACCCGCAAGCATTACATCTCTTTCCATTACATATACCTTATTGGTACCTTGCTTATTTGCAGTTACATAATATCCATCATGCCAAATAGCATAGTGAGGATAATCAGGAAATGCATCTAATGAATATTGATACACATTATAAGCCCCTGTTGGATCATTAGTTTCAGAAATACCAATTGCTAATGAATTAGATAAAGATCCAAACTCACTCACCAACCAACGGTCAGCTAATTGATCATAAAGTATAATTGGATCGCCTGAATTAGAAGATATACCCAAAAAAGTTCCTAATGGTGTAGGTCCTGCTACTAAAGTTCCAGATTTATCATAAATGATTACACTAGAGTTAACTCCGTGTACATAATGATTTGGTCCAGCAGCTCCTGTTGGATCTGGAGGAGTAAATCCTGTAGGTGTTGAACCAACAATATTTACTTCTAAAGGCATTGGATTTAAATTTCCAACTTCACTTTGTATTAACAAGTCATTTCCTTGTGGATAAGCATCCATGTTAACTTGTTCGTTTCTTCTTAAATTGTTTGGAACAATTTTTAATGTTTTTGTTTCACTTCCATCTAATGCTGGTGTATTCGGCATATCTCTTAGAGGTGCCGTCTTAAACATAAATGTACCCTGAGCAATTGTCGTGGGTGGAAACTTTTCTTGAGCAAACAGACCACAGGTAAATAGCAATGTGGCCATTGCAAATAAATTTTTCATTTTCATAGATTGGTTTTTTTTAAATTCACTGCAAGATAAATGATTTAAATGAAACCAAAAAAAGACGCTTACGATAGTTTTAATTCTAAATAATACATTAAAAATAATTACATTTGCGCTTTAAAAACCGTGTAAATTTTACAACGATGATTCACTTTTTTGGAGACGTTAAAAAAAACATTTTTGCAGTCCAAACTCAAGAGCAAATTTCTACTCAAAATATTGAAAAACTTCAGTGGCTATTTGGTGACAGTAATTATATAAAAGAATCCGTTATTGCGGATTTTTTTATTGGTCCTAGAGCTGCCATGATTACTCCTTGGAGTACCAATGCTGTTGAGATTACTCAAAATATGGGTATTAGTGGTATTATTAGAATTGAAAAATTTAATAATGTTTCTGAAAACAATTCAGATTTTGATCCAATGCTTTCCCAGAAGTATACTGCATTGAATCAAGATATTTTCAAAATAGATGTTCTACCGGAAGAGATAAAAGATATTGAAAATATTTCAGCTTATAACATATCTGAAGGATTAGCTCTTAATGACGAGGAAATCGTTTACCTAGAAAATCTTTCAAAAAAATTAAATAGAAAATTAACCGACAGCGAAATTTTTGGGTTTAGTCAAGTTAATAGTGAACACTGCCGTCATAAAATATTCAATGGTACTTTTATTATTGATGGTGAAGAAATGCCTTCTTCCCTATTCAAATTAATTAAAAAGACTTCAAAAGATCATCCTAATACAATTGTTTCAGCTTATAAGGATAATGTTGCATTTATAAAAGGTCCTAAAGCAATTCAGTTTGCACCAAAAAGAGCAGATGTACCTGAATATTATGAAAATAAAGAGTTTGATAGTGTTATTTCATTAAAAGCAGAAACACATAACTTTCCAACGACAGTTGAACCATTTAATGGTGCTGCAACTGGAAGTGGTGGTGAAATTAGAGATCGACTAGCTGGAGGAAAAGGTTCTTTACCATTAGCTGGTACTGCGGTTTATATGACTTCTTATTCTCGTTTAAATGAAAATCGTCCTTGGGAAAAAGCCATGGAAGAAAGAGAATGGTTATACCAAACTCCTTTAGATATTTTGATTAAAGCTAGTAATGGAGCTTCTGACTTCGGAAACAAATTTGGGCAACCTCTTATTACAGGTTCTGTGTTAACTTTTGAACATGAAGAAGAAGCACGTAAACTTGGCTTCGACAAAGTGATCATGCTTGCAGGAGGAATTGGATACGGAAAAGAAGACCAAGCGCTAAAAGATATTCCTAATGTTGGTGATAAAGTTGTTTTATTAGGAGGAGAAAACTATAGAATTGGAATGGGTGGAGCTGCAGTTTCATCTGCTGATACGGGTGAGTTCTCAAGCGGAATTGAACTAAACGCCGTACAACGTTCTAATCCTGAAATGCAAAAAAGAGCTGCGAATGCAATTCGCGGAATGATAGAAAGTGATATCAATCCAATAGTTTCTATCCATGATCATGGAGCTGGAGGACATTTAAATTGTTTAAGTGAGTTAGTTGAAGAAACGGGTGGATTAATAGATTTAGATAAATTACCTGTAGGAGATCCAACTCTTTCAGCTAAAGAAATTATAGGTAATGAGTCACAAGAACGTATGGGACTTGTAATTGGAAAAGACGATGTTGAGCAATTAAATAAAATTGCTAAAAGAGAACGTTCTCCAATGTATGAGGTTGGTGAAGTTACAGGAGATCATCGATTTACTTTTGAAAGTAAAAAGACAGGTAAAAAACCAATGGATTTTGATTTAGAAGATATGTTTGGGAGTTCTCCTAAAACTATCATGAATGATATAACGGTTGTAAGATCATATGAGAATCCTGTGTATTCTAATTCAAAAATTAAAGAATATGTAAGCCAGGTGTTACAATTAGAAGCTGTAGCATGTAAAGATTGGCTAACAAATAAAGTAGACCGTTGTGTAGGTGGAAAAGTTGCCAAGCAACAATGTGCTGGACCTTTACAATTACCTTTAAATAACTGTGGCGTTATGGCCTTAGATTATAAAGGAAAAGAAGGTATTGCAACTTCTATTGGTCATTCTCCTGTAAGTGGATTAATTGATCCAGTTGCTGGTTCTTTAAATTCAATCACAGAATCATTAACAAATTTGGTTTGGGCTCCTTTAGAAGAAGGATTAAAAAGTGTTTCGCTTTCTGCCAACTGGATGTGGCCTTGTAACAACGAAGGTGAAGATGCTAGATTATACAAAGCTGTTGAAGCAGTTTCAGAGTATTCGATTCAATTAGGGATTAATGTTCCTACTGGAAAGGATTCACTTTCAATGAAACAGAAATATAAAAATGAAGAAGTGATAGCTCCAGGAACAGTTATTATTTCTGCAACTGGACATTGTAATGATATTAAAAAAGTTGTTGAACCTGTTTTACAAAAAAATGGAGGAAGTATTTATTATATCAATATTTCAAAAGACGACTACAAATTAGGGGGTTCTTCTTTTGCACAAATATTAAACACGATTGGTAATGAAGCTCCTTCTATAAAAGATGCTTCTTATGTTGCTAACGTATTTAATACAATGCAACAATTAATTTCTGAAGAACAAATACTAGCAGGACATGATATTGCTTCAGGTGGTTTTATTACTTCATTATTAGAAATGTGTTTTGCTGATTTAAACTTAGGCGCCAATGTTGATTTGTCTAATTTAGGTGAAGATTTAACGAAGATTTTATTTTCTGAAAACTGCGGAATTATATTTCAAGCTTCGGATGATGAAACTGTAGAATCATTCCTTTCAGAAAAAAATATCGATGTTGTAAAGCTGGGTACTGTTTCTGAAACAGAATCTTTAACAATTAAACATTCTCAACAAGATTTATCTTTCAGTATTCCTAAAATGCGTGATACTTGGTTTAAAACATCGTATTTATTAGACACGAATCAATGTGCAAATAATAAAGCTGAGGATCGTTTCAATAATTATAAAAATCAACCCTTAGATTTTACATTTCCAAAACAATTTACAGGTGTTTTACCAAACAATGAAAATCTAAAAGAACGTCCTAAAGCTGCCATTATTAGAGAAAAAGGATCTAATTCAGAAAGAGAAATGGCACATGCTATGTATCTTGCTGGTTTCGATGTAAAAGATGTACATATGACCGATTTAATTGAGGGTCGTGAAAATCTTGAAGAAATTCGTTTTATTGGTGCTGTTGGAGGGTTTTCAAACAGTGATGTATTAGGTTCTGCAAAAGGTTGGGCTGGAGCATTTTTATACAATGAAAAAGCAAAAACGGTTCTTGATAATTTCTTTAAAAGAGAAGATACTTTATCGGTTGGAATCTGTAATGGTTGTCAGTTATTTATGGAATTAGAGGTAATTAACCCTGATCATGAAGTTCATGGAAAAGTAACTTATAACGAATCTCATAAACACGAAAGTAATTTTACTTCGGTGACTATTCAGAAAAACAACTCTATCATGCTAAATTCTTTAGAAGGAAGTACGTTAGGAGTTTGGATTTCGCATGGAGAAGGGAAGTTTAATTTACCATATACTGAAGATAAATACGATATCGTTGCTAAGTATGGATATGATGCTTATCCTGCAAATCCGAATGGATCTATGTACAATACTGCGATGATGTCTTCTAATAATGGTCGTCATTTAGTGATGATGCCACATATTGAGCGTTCTATCTTTCAATGGAATTGGGCTCATTATCCTCAAGGTAGAAAAGATGAGGTATCACCATGGTTAGAAGCTTTTGTAAATGCACGTAATTGGATAGAAAACAACTAGTTAAATCTTTTCAAAAATATTTTACTTTTTTAGGCTTTAAATTACCTGATGAATATCATAAAATTCAGGTAGGGTTTTACATACTTTAGATGTTCTTAATTGTATAGTCTCAAGTATAATTTAATAATAATGCCCGCAATGAAAAAATGTATGATTGCTGTGTTTATTTTCTTCTGTTTTTTAGGAAATGCACAAAATGAAAAAGAAATCTACCAAAGAGCAAAAATTTCAATTAATAATCAAAATGATTTAAAAACATTAGAATCTTTAGGTATTCCAATTGAACATGGAAATCATAAAAAAGGAACTTTTGTTATTTCTGAATTTTCTATTTCAGAACTAGATATAGCTAGAAATGCTGGGTTCCGTGTTGATGTAATCATTGAAGATGCATCAGCTTATTTTCTTGAACAAAATAGAATAAATAAAAACCCTGAAAAAAATCCAACATGTGGTGATACATCTGTAGATTATCAAACACCAGATAATTTTACTTTAGGTTCAATGGGAGGGTATTTAACTTACCAAGAAATGTTAGATCATTTAGATTTAATGAAATCAATGTATCCTGATTTAATTACAACTAAATCTAATATACATAACTTCCTAACTGAAGGTCAACCTGATAATTCAACGACACCGTCAATTGGAAGTAACGGAATTAAATGGGTGAAAATTAGCGACAACCCAGACAACACTTCTGAAGGAGAACCACAAATTCTTTATACAGCAATTCATCATGCACGTGAGCCTGCTTCTTTATCTCAATTAATTTTTTACATGTGGTATTTATTAGAAAATTATGATACAGATCCAGAAGTACAAAGTATACTTAATAACACTGAACTATATTTTGTTCCTGTTATTAATCCTGATGGATATTTATATAATGAAAAAACAGACCCAAACGGTGGTGGTTATTGGAGAAAGAATAGAAAAAATGGGTATGGTACAGATTTAAATCGTAATTACGAGTATTATATTAATGGAGATTCAAACAATGGAATGTGGGGAGGTGAAGGTTCTTCTGGTAATACAGGAAGTGACACATATCGAGGTCCTACTCCATTTTCAGAAAAAGAAACTCAGGCAATGAAGTGGTTTGTTGAAAACCATGATTTTGTAATGGCATTTAATAATCATACATCTGGAGATTTATTATTATTCCCTTTTGGATATACCGATAATATGCCTACTCCAGAAAATGATTTGTTTGTTGCAATGTCTTCAGAATTAGTTTCGCAAAACGGATTTAATAATATTCTTTCTTCTGAATTATATCCAGCAGCGGGTGATAGTGATGATTTTATGTATGGAACCATTGGAACCCATGATAAAATTTATGCGTTTACTCCAGAGATTGGCCCTTCATTTTGGCCGTCTTCAAGTCAAATTATTCCTATAAGTAAAGGAATGATGTATTTAAACTTGACTGCAGCTAAAATGGTTAACAACTATGCTTCTGTAAAAGAAACATCTTCTGTATATGTTGGTGATCAATCAACAATAGATAGTCCTTTCGATATTAAAAGGTTAGGGATTTCTGGAAATGGAAACTTTACAGTGAGTATTAATCCAATTTCACCAAACATTGTTTCAGTAGGTTCGCCTGTAAACTTTAACAATATGGATCCTTTTGAAGCGGATAATGGAACTATTCAATATACATTAGATGCAGGTACTTCTTCAGGTGATGATATAGTATATGAATTGATTGTAAATAATGGAAGCTTTGATAATGTGACTTTAATAAATAAAAAGTTTGGAAACCTTTTAGCCATTTTTGAAGACCCAGGAAATAGTGTTAGCGATAATTTCGACATCAATGGTTGGGGAACAACTACCTCAACATTTGTATCTCCTTCAAGTTCTATTACAGATTCACCAAGTGGAGATTATTCAGATAATGCTAATAAAACAATTACGTTAATTAATGAAGTAGATTTAACAGATGCGACGGGCGCTAACGCTAATGCTTCGTTTTATGCCAAATGGGATATTGAAAACAATTATGATTATGTACAGTTTGAAGTATCAATTAACAACGGTTCTTCGTGGATTGCTCAATGTGGTAAATACACAAATGAAGGAAGCAGTAATAATAGTCAACCAACGGGTGAACCATTATATGATGGAACACAAAATGATTGGGTATTAGAGGAGATCGATTTAAGCGATTATTTAGGTGAACAAATATTAGTTAGGTTTCAGTTAAGATCAGACAATGGTGTAACTGAAGATGGGTTCTATTTTGATGATTTAAAAATCAATGTGATTGATGAAGGTACGATAGGAGTTTCAGATTTTGAAAATTCTCAATTCAGCATTTATCCAAATCCTGT
>Ga0209345_10003806_pt1 | contig 15196 bp, 11 predicted proteins | sample Cruoilmetagenom7_FD_187294 | JGI IMG/M metagenome (GOLD analysis project Ga0209345, IMG submission 187294) | Oil polluted marine microbial communities from Coal Oil Point, Santa Barbara, California, USA - Sample 7 (SPAdes) (version 2) | ecosystem: Environmental > Aquatic > Marine > Oil seeps ... | reverse complement strand
AACAGGTCCATTTAACCCGTAATTAATAGATTATAATCTATTGCGCACATGCATGTTCGTTTAAAGATTATCGGATTTGTTGCGTTAGGCGACCGGTTTTTTTGATGGTGTTATGCTTCACACCAAAATGCCGGTCAAGTAATTGAACCATTTTTTTATCACGCATGGTAGTGCTTCGACTTCCAGTCACTACTCCTACCAGACTTTTATTGCCTCTGGTTGCCGTAGTGATTAAATTACAGCCAGCAGGCGTATGAAACCCTGTTTTTAAACCTTCTGCACCTGGATAAGTTGCAGTTATCCTATTATGACTACGAATGTTTTTACCCTGGAATTTGAAACTGGTTTTGTTAAAAAAGTGATAATATTGTGGAAAATCACGCTTAATGGCAATTGATAATTTGGCAAGATCAACAGCAGTTGTTACCTGTTTTGAATCGTGCCATCCGGAAGCATTGGTAAAGTTGGTATTTGTCATCCCTAGCTGACGGGCACGTATAGTCATCAACCGGGCAAATCTTTTTTCCGAGCCAGCTATATTTTCTGCGGCAACTCGCGCTGCATCATTGGCTGATTTAACAGTAAGAGCCAAAATAGTATCTCTGACTGTTATACGCTGCTTAGCTTTTAAGTATAGCTTTAATGGCAAGGCTTGTGTTGCATATTGTGAAACATAAAAACGCTGATTTAAACTAAGTTTTCCAGATTCAAGAGCCTCAAAAATCAAATATATCGTCATAACTTTTGTAAGAGAGGCGGGGTAAATTTTGGTTCTGGCATTACGGGAATGCAGGATTTTACCTGACTTACCATCAACAATAAGGCTAGTTTGAATGGGAACAGCTGCTTTCGTGCGCTTTCTTTGTGCTGCATCTGCGACCAACGTTGAAAGCATAACGCTAACAACAAAAAGAGCTACTATTATAGAAAAAAGCTTTCTTAGCATGGTTTTTGCCTGTAAACAAACACAACTAGATGTCACGACCGTAACACAAAAAAGTTAACATCATCAAATAGTATTTTTTTTTATTAGTTAATATTACAATCATGGTGTTGACTAATCTACACTTGGATTATTGGAAAACCCATATTTATTATTCAAATACAACAACAATATTAGCCCTGGAATCGCCAACAGAATCGTCATAATGAAATACATATCCCAGCCCATCATTTTCACAAGCGAACCGCCATACATCACGAGTGTGTGGCTAAACAAACCAGATGCACTGCTAAATAGCGCATATTGCGTGGCAGAAAATTGTTTGTTACATAAATAGCTCAAATAACCTATCAAAGCAGCATCACCCATACCAGATGCAATATTTTCAATCACAATAGCTATTACCAGAGCATTCGTATCATGCCCCATATGATGCAGCCACACGAAAGATAAATTAGTAATACTTTGTGCTATACCTCCAATAATCAACCCCTTAAAATGACCAAAACGATACATAATAAAGCCACCTATATAAGTACCAGCAATTGTTACCCATACACCAAAAATTTTTACTATCGTCCCAATTTCTTTTGGCGAGAAACCCATTTTAATATAGAATGGTGCAGAAACTACTCCTAACATCGCATCACCAAGTTTATAAAATATTACGGCGAGCAATATAATAATAGCTCCTTTCCTTTTCAAGAAATCCAAGAAGGGGTTAACTACCATTTCTTGCCATGAATGCAGAGTAAAGTCTTGGAAAATTTCTCTAGTTCTTTTTGGCTCCGTAAGAGTTAACATAAATATAATGCCTACAACATATAAAGCACTGATTACCATGAATGCATAACTCCATCTATAATCTTCAGCTATATAAAACATCCCTGCAACTGCAATCATTCCACCTATCCTGTAGCCAAGTACGCCATTAGCAGCTGCAATTGATTGCTTTTTTTGCTCTATTGTATCAATTCTAAAAGCATCAATTACAATATCCAGTGTTGCTGAACTAAACCCCAGTGCTATAGTTAATATGTAAATACCAGACAAAGACTGATTAGGATCGCACTGACTGTAGGAAAATATAATTAATGCTATTACGCTACTGACAAAGCACATCCAGCTCTTACGATGACCAATTTTGTATATCATTGGCAGATTTATTTGGTCAATAAAAGGCGCCCAAATAAATTTCAGTGAATAAAACACTCTGGCACTCGCAAAAATAGTAACGACCGCAATATCTACTCCCTTTACTGACATCCACGTTGCTAGTGTTGTATAAATAATGAAAAGGGGCATACCACTAAAAATACTAAGTATAAATATCTGGAATTGCCGATAGTCAACAAAGATTTTAAAAATATTCATAAGCCTATTTTGTTGCCTTTGTATCTGTATTTACTTATATTTGTTAACAAGTTACCGGCAATCTAAAATATTAATCACTGACAGTCAAGGAACTTCTATAATCAAGAATATGATATAATGATGCAGAAGATTTCCCAAATGCATATCTGAACTATCTTTTATTTCTAGCTTTTAATGTTTCTTCAAGCTCTTTTGTATCTGCTTCTTTTTTTGGAGAAAGTAAGTTACCTTTTGCAGTAACTGTCATCTTGGCAGGGGCATAATCTGTTGAACTCCTGCCATATCTTGGTTTAGCCAGGTAAAAGGAAAAGATAGTTGAAGCATCAACACTGAAATCATAAATATTAAATATTGCCGAACCAGAGCCGGCACTATATTTCGTTTTAAAGACGATTGAAGGTAATTTGAATACGCCTTTGGTCAGTTCTACGCCGGTTTTTAGATCGCTGATTAGTGTTTCACCAGTCAGAAGCGCTTTCTTTATATCTTCCTTAAACACTCCAATATTGTAGTTAGTTGCGCCTAATGCCTGAATTAAACTATCAATTGAAAATTTGCTTAATGTAATGTCTTTGGTAATTACATTTGATTTTGTATAGAGATTATATAGCTGTTCATCAAGTTTTTCTCCATTGGTAGACCACATTCCGCTTGCACTCAATACGCCGCCGCTAGTTAACATATTTTTAGGTAATAATTTGGCAATCTCACTTATTCTTGCGGAATTTATAGCGTAAACGAAATTAAGAGTATATGGATCAAGTAGTATACTACCGGAAGATTGCAGCCTTCCCCCTAACAAATCCGCATCGAATTTTGAAATATTAAATAAATTTTTATCATTCTTTGCCTGAAATAATACTCTGCCAAAAGAAATCTCATCCTGATATAATTTCTTGATCGAACAACTCATAACTATATCAATTTTACTCAAATCCCAGTTATCCAGTATTTTTTTACGCAAATTCAACATTGTCGGAGCTGACAGAAAATCCACTGCCATAGATCCATTATGAATTGTAACATTTAGCATAGGCCTGATCCCTTGCGCCTCCAGAGAAAAACTGGTATCAATCCAATCATCACCATTTTTTATAAATAATTGCTCAAGTGATACTCGACCAGGAGACATCTCAAAATTGAAATTAACATTTTCATATAATTTCTTACCTGCAATCAGGCGATCAAAAGTCACATCGTAATTGCTAATGGAACTAATCTTACGAATCGGAATAAATTTTCCTAAATAATCATCTTTTTTCATACCGTCAAATAAACTCATGCCATAATCAAATGCCTGTGACAAAGCAGGAAAGTTACCTTTATCGATATCTATTGAGGAAAATTTAATACTTGCATTCGTACGTGGAGAGTTTCCTATGAATTTGGTTGAGATATTACCCATCAAGTCAGTATCATTTGTTTTAATCAACAGATTTTGCAACGATAAATCTACTGAACTCATTTTTATATCAGAAGACAGCGCAAAAGGAATCGGAGTAGCTGTTCTAATTTCTTTTCCACCGAAATATTCAGCTAGATCGTTCAAGTCTTTATGGTTAAATGCAATCTTACCGTTAAACAGGCTTCTAAACGAATTTTGGGTGACTATACCTGTAAGCTTAAATTTACCACTCTTGTCAAGATCGCCAGAGAAGTTCTGAACATACAGTTTGCCTCCTTCTACAACAGCTTTAATATTGACGTCACTCAATGAATTATTTTCATCTAATTGGATGTCCTTTATAAACAAATCTGCTTTCATTGGATTCTTACTAAAATCAAATCTCCGGTTGGAAACATATTTGAGCCTGTTAGGTTTCGTTTCTTTGCCTCTGACTTTGTTCCAGGAAGCTAAATTCATTTTACTAAATTCCAGCTTTATATCGCTAGGATCATCAGAATTTTTACTTAAATTCATCTCCCCTGTGCCTGCAAGAGAATCAGAGCTAATAATAATATTTTTTAAACCCATCCAGTTTTTTATTGGCATAATATCTAATGTGATATTCACTTGCTCATCACTATTTAACCGATCAGCAATCTCCGTCAAATCAGGAATAAGTTTGATGATTTTATGAGCTAGACTGGATGTTTGCATCGTAACTTTACCATTTTCCAACAAATTATTTTTATAATTTTCTTCAATATTAAAAGTGTAACTTTCATCCTTTACTTCGAGCTTAAATAGAACATCATCGCCTGATTTTACAAATGACCCATCCAATTTACCTATTGAATCAACTGTCCCGGAAAAACTTGTTAAATTATCTTTGCTTATAAATGCAAAATCTTCTATCACTAGAGGAACATCTTCATCCGACTCAACAAAGCTAAGCTTGTCAATGGTAGCCTGAACTGACAGCGCATCTTTAATGATAAGTTCGGAAATAAATTCATCATGGCTTAGGAAATTCACATCCTCATTATCAAGATGAATAATTGCCTCTCCAATTTTAAGTTGCGTTACCCGAGGATCAAAAGTAAGCAATGACATCAGTGAAAAGTGAATTTCGATATTCTTTACCTCAACTTTACCATCTTGTTCTATCTGATCAATAACCAGATATGGAATTGGAAATTTATTGATTTTAAAGTCACTTTCTTTGATGGAAGCTATATCAATTTTAGTACTCTCTACAAACTCTTGATACAGTTTTTTATAGTCGGTTAATGTAATGGATGCAGTCACCATTCCTGCTATTAATCCAATAATAACCACTATACTTACAAATAATTTTTTCATCATCTTTGACAATTATGTTATAAATGCGAATGTAAAAACCGACACCAGCTATTCTACCATATAGCAGGATAGTACCTTTTTAATAATATATCAACGAGATGCCCACAAAATGGCCAAAGAAAAGAATTTAATTTTAGTTGGTGTAATATCCGCAGCGCACGGGATAAAGGGAGATGTGCTGGTTAAATCCTATACTGATCCCGTAAGTAATATTGTAGAGCTCCAGTTAATTGATAAAAATAATAGTCCTGTCAAGCTAAAAATGCTTAGAGTAAATTCTAAAGGTTGGGTTATTTGCAGGCTTACAAATTGTAATGACAGAAACCATGCAGAAGAATTAAAAGGTATAGAACTATATTGCTACAAAGAAAATTTGCCAACACTCCTTACAGAAGAATTTTATTTTGAAGATTTAAGAGGTTTAAAAGTAATAGATAAGGCTGGACAAACACTCGGCATAATCTTGGACGTCGCAAATTATGGTGCCGGTGATATCATCGAAATTAAATTTAGTGATGACGGCAGGGAGGAAATGTTCCCGTTTACCAAAGAATTATTCCCTACAATTGAAAAAGATTATGTCGTTTTAGCAAGCTTGGATTTTCGTATCAAATAATAACCTAAATAAAATAATGGTGTGTCTGCCAGAGCAGCTAATATTTTAAAGAATAAGCTGCTCTGGGATACAATAAGGAATTGCTCCTGCGGTATTATTTCAAATACACATAAAATCGATACGACCACAGCAGTGTCTACCAATTGCCCCAATATGGTACTTATATTATTTCTAAGCCATAAATACTTACCTTTAGTAAGAAATTTAAGATAAGAAAAAATGTAAATATCAACTAACTGACCCAGATAATTCGCAATTATTGATGCAACAGCCCCAATCCCATAAACATTAAACACCCTGTGGAATGTTGCATCGTCTATTACCGACCACTTGGTGGCTGCACAATAATCGGATACAAGAACCAATACAAATACAATGAAGCTACATAAGATCGCAATATTGATCATGAATCTGGCTCTTTCTTTACCATAAAATTCTGTGACAAAATCAGAAATCAGAAAAGTAAGAGGATAAAGCAGGACACCTACTGAAATTTCCAACACATTATCAAACAGATTAATACTGATAAATTTCTGAAATATCAAATTACCTGTAACAATTATTGTACAAAATATACTACAAAAAATGACATATAATTTTAGCGAATTTGTCATAAAATTACTTCTTTACTTTATCCTGCATTGTTTCAACCTCTAGCCATTGCTCTAATTTTATCTCAAGTTCTGATTTTGATTGTTGCAATTGATGCGATAGATATTCAAACTTTTTATTATCAGAATTATACAGGTCCGGCTCTGCGATCTGATTTTCTATAGTTGCAATTTGTTCTTCCAGCAACTCTATTTCCCCAGGCAATATCTCCAGCAAACGCACATATTTATAACTCATTTTCTGCAAATTTCCAGTTTTCACAGGCACGGCTGCAATTGATTTAATTTTTGTGGATTTTACTTCTTTTTGACTTGAACGATAATATTTTAAATAATCTTCATAGCCGCCATATAAATCAATTATCTCACTTTCGGTAAAGACTAGAGTTCTAGTAACCAGATTTTCCAAAAAATCCCGGTCGTGACTGACGATTATCAATGTACCTGTATAATCTGCCAGTATCTCAAGAAGCATGTCGAGAGAATCCATATCAAGATCATTTGTCGGTTCATCTAAAATGAAAAAATTTCCTGGATTTATCAATGATTTTGCAAGAAGTAATCGGTTGGCCTCACCGCCCGACAATGTCGCAACCTTGTTATCCAGGGTTTTAGGATCGAACATAAAATTTTTCAAATAACCTGCAACATGCATCGTCCTGTCTTTTAGGAAAACCTGGTCACCTCCTCCGGGACACAGAGTTTGCTTCAAACTATACTGGGGGTTTAAATCACTCCTGTGCTGGTCAAAATAGGTTATATCAATATTAGTTCCATGCTTGACTTTGCCAGCTAACGGCTCCAGCTCTTTTGTAAGCAAGCGTATTAACGTTGATTTGCCTGCTCCATTTGGACCTATAACTCCTATTTTTTCTCCCTTTTTAACTTTAAAAGTAAAATTATCGAATAGTTTTTTACCAGGAAAATTATATGAAATATGCTCTGCTTCTATAATAAATTTGGTTTTCTTCATCTCCTCGGCAAGTTCAATTTGCAGTCTTGCTTTTGCCTGTCTAAGATTCGTGTGATGAGCTCTGAGTGTTTCTCTAAGCCTATATAAATTCGCCAGACGCTTCTGATTACGCTTTCTTCTACCGGTTACTCCCATGTTCAGCCAATTTTTCTCGGCTTCCAACTTCCTGTTCATCTTGCGCAAAACCGATTCTTCCGCTGTGATAATTTCTTCCCGCCACTGGTCATAATATTTAAAACCCTTGCCGGATTTACGCAAAATCCCGCGATCAATCCACCAGACTTTATTAGTGATATTTTCCTGAAACATCCGGTCGTGGCTTATACAAATAACTGCTCCCGGATAGTTTTTTATATATCCTTCAAGCCACTCTATCGCCTGAATATCAAGGTGGTTGGTGGGTTCATCCAACAACAGAATATCTGGCTTGCTAACCAAGGCTTTGGCAAGACAAACTCTTCTGGTCTGCCCTCCTGAACAATGTTTAAGCTCTAAATTCCCATCAATTTCCAGTTGCTTTAAAATGATATCAGCATGATATTTATTACTTTCCGGATCCTTAAATTCTCCCAGAATAAAATCATATATTTTGCAATCAGGCAGTAACTTCATATCCTGCTTTAAATATCCGACATGGGCAGCCGAATCCTGAAATAATTCACCATCATCCAATTCATATTCACCTTCAATAATTTTCATAAGGCTGGATTTGCCACAACCGTTTTTTCCAACCAGGCAAACTCTATCTCCAGAAGAGATGTATAATTCAAGATCAGACAAGACAATTTTATCAGCAAAACTTAAATTTCCGGCTTTAATATAAAAAATTGGCGTCATCAGGCTTAACTTGTATAAACTATTATTTAATAGCGGATATAATAAAGCAAATTTTGTTGAAAACTAGGGGTTTTTATCAAAGATAATATTGTTACAGCTAAAATAAGGGATAAGCTTAATAATACCCATCATTTTAATTAACTATCCCCATCGTCATTGCGAAGCCCTTAGGGCTGCGGCAATCCATTTATCATTGCAAAACTGAAGCTATAATGGATTGCTTCGCTTGCGCTCGCAATGACGAAGAATATTACAATAAAAACTGTCAGCGAATTACATAACCTTATGCAGCAATGACGATGGTAGGTAGTTATTTTTATAATTGATACTATTTCTCAACTTCTTGCCAAGACAATTTCTCTTGACAAAAGACTTAACTGATATCAAACCTGCTTTGTAATAAGCGTCTTTCAGCCGAATCCATAACGCTTTCAGCAAGTTTGCCTGCAAACTCTTGAGAAATTTGACTCATGCTTAATTTCTTTTTTATCCAGGACTGCTTATTTTCAATATGTTCAATTTTTACATTATCTCCATATCGTTTTTGAATGAATGAGTATAAATTATCAATCCCATCTATAAGCCCGTAATCCACTGCTGTCTGCGCAGACCAAAATTCCCCGTTAAATAAAATATCATCATTTTGTGTTAATCTTCCTGCACGTCTATCTTTAATCGTACTGATAAAGTGATACTGAATATCCTGCTGAATCTTCCGGATAATTTTTATATCCGAATTTTTTGCCGGCTTAAATGGATCAAGCACCGATTTAGTCTTGCCCTCCGTATAAACTCTTCGCTCAATGCCAAGCTTTTCTATCGCCTCATGAAACCCGAAACCACTCGATATCACACCTATACTACCTATTATCGAACTTTTGCTTGCATAAATTTTATTTCCGGCACATGCCAACCAATATCCACCCGAAGCTGCCACATCTTCAACAAAGCTAAATACCGGCACATCTTTTGCTTTTGCCAATTCTATAATTCTAGTTGCTATAAGATCAGCCTGCACCGGTGAGCCACCTGGCGAATTAATGCTTAGACAAATAGCATCCAACCGTTCTAATTTAAACATTTTTTCGATTAATTTATTGAGCAAGCTGAGAGTTAATCCGGATTTTAGCGTGCCAACTTTGCCAATTACCCCATCGAGCCTAAATATCGCCACAACCGGCTTTGATACCCCAAGACCAAGCGGCAGGAAAGATAGCAACTGCTCAAATTTACTTTGACGACGAGCAGATATCCCTGATCCTCTTTGGGTAATTACATTATTATTTTGATTGGTTTGTTTTTTTGTCATTACTTTTTTCCTCTGCATTATTATTTTCACCTTTTTCGTTCGGAACTTGCTGTATCGTTTTAACAACTTTTCCAACCTGCCTGTTTAATGACGGAACCCGATAGGTATTTTTAGGTATTTCTGGATTTCCTTCTATCTCAGATAACAGCATAGCGCGAATTTTATCGTCATGCCACTTCATTTTACCTTTAAAAATCTTTTTGACCTTACCGTCAGTATTAATTAAAAATGCAGTTGGCAACCCAACGACCGATAACGCTCTAAAAAGTTGATTTTGATAATCATAAAATATTTCCAAATGCCTGATTTCACTCGATTCAAAGTGTTTTTTTACTACTTCTATACCTTGATAATCCTCAGAGACAGCAATCACCTTAAATGGTAATTTACGAAAATCTTTTTGTAAGTTATCCAGGTCTTGAAGCTCACTAACACAAGTGCCACACCAGGTAGCCCAAAACACCAGTAACACTGTGCTACCTTCATATTGATCAAGAAATACTTTATTCCCCTGCTCATCAAAAAAATTCGTCTCTGTATCCGTATAGTTATTATGCTCAGTTATAGTAGATTTTATTGCATAACAACTTTGAGTAAATATAAGAATCAAATTGAAGCTAATAAGCGATATACATTTTTTCATAATTTAATATAATATTTTTATTCAGTCATTTTACAGTACAAAGTTTCAAATAAGAAAACTATAACCAAAAGAATTATGAAAGAAATTATTTTTATCTTATTACTGTCTTTTGTGCTGGCAAGTTGTGGCTTAAAAAAGCCGCTAACTCTGAATGAGCCGGAAGATGATACTTCTTTAGATATTGATGTCGTATGATCTTTGCAGCACTTGCCTTTTTTTTACTGATCACCATAGGTGCTCCCTTACTGGGTAAATATATTGCCGTAATTTATAAATATGGCTACAAAGAGCATGAAATCTTAAGAAACCAAAAGGGGTCATGGAAGAACCAGCGCTGGAAAGAATATTTTGCAAGCTTGATGTGCTTCAACAGCCTGTGCATATTATTTACCTTCCTGATAATTTACTTTCAGGATTTTTTACCGGAAGCTGACACCTTAAACGGAAATATAAGTTTCCCCAGTGCGCTTAATGCAGCTGTTTCTTTTGCAACCGGTACTTTCTTCCAGAGCCACAACCCTGAAACCGAATTAACAATGTTCTCGCATGTGTTTGCCTTAATTACTCAAAACTTCTTATCCGGGGCGACAGGAATTGCAGTCTTTATTGCTTTTATCAGAGGTATAATAAACAACCATAACCCATTTATCGGTAATTTTTATGATGATTTCCTGCGAGCCTTATTGTTTATTCTATTTCCATTTTCCATAATTGTTGCAGTTGCGTTTATTGCTTTTGGTATGCCGCATGATTTTACAGGAATAATTGATTACACCAACCTGTCTGGTATCCCGGAACAACTGAGCTTAGGACCAGTAGCAGGACAGGTCGCTATCAAGAATTTAGTTGCAAACGGAGGATCGCTTTTTGCAAGCGCATCAGCCCATCCCTTTGAAGCACCTTCTCGCGAAGCAGTCATGCTTGGGCTGTTTTTAATTGTAATGATGCCCTCTTCCATGATCTTTGCTTACGGATTTCTGGTTGGCGCTCAAAAATTGAGTTGGGCATTATACACCATAATCGTTGTCATTATGATTTCCTCTCTGCTGATAATGAATTTAGGAGAAACTACTTATGGCCTACCCTTTATTTTTGGTGACACAGCTCTTGGAGATGATTTTAACTACATGGGTAAAGAGCTTGTTTATGATAAATTTCCTTCATTAATGTGGGTATTGTCCATCACTATGAGTTCTGATGGCTCGGCCAATGCCTGCCTTGAAAATTACTCTCCGCTTAGCACTCTTGTACTCTTTGCCAATCTAATTATGGGCAAATTTATCATTGAAGGAGTAGGATCAGGTTTTTTTGCCATGTTATCATATCTCATTGTGGCAGTTTTCTTGCGTGGTTTGATTACCGGTGAAACAGCCAATTTTTTTGGCAAAAATATTACTATCAATGAAATTAACTATGTAATTATAGTATTCCTGGTGATGCCGGTCGGCGTTTTATTATTTACCAGTATAACCTTATTGCTGCCATATTCACAAGATCTTATAACTTATCATGGTTCACAGGCTGTAACAGATATTACGTATAATTTCGCTTCTAGTTTTGCCAATAACGGCTCAAATTTTTCAGGCATTGACACCTCCACCGATTACTTCAACTACATGACAGCACTAGCAATGTTTTTAGGCAGATATCCGATAATATATTTCTCACTGGCCATCAGCGGTTCCTTTGCACGTAAACAGAGAATTACCAACGAAATAAGTCAACGTACTCAATCAAGTATTGAACTAGGTATTTTCTTGCTCATCACAGTATTGCTAGTCGGTGCGATAACGTTCTTACCGTTAATGATTTTAGGACCACTTTTAGAATTTATTAACATGTAATATGCAAAAATTGATAACCATTTGTTTTGTAATATTGCTTTGTTTTCTCATGCAGAGCTGTAACTCCAACAATTTTTCAGTCCGGCCTTATCGCATAATTGGCGCAGAGCTTAACAAGTCTTATAAATTAACTGGAAGCGATTTAATTATTGCATACGATCTTGGCAGAATAGATCATACTAATGATATTTATTCTGCTGATCTCGGACTTGTAATTAATGATAAAAACTATACTGAAAGATACATAAAAAAATTTAAAGCAAATTATAAATCATCAGCTCTATTACACAAAGAGGCCAGGAAAAAAGTTGTAAGAATTTATAAATTTCTGCTAAAACTACATGCTAAATATCGCATTTTATCTAATAATAAATACCGATATGTCAAACGACTTTCAAAAGCTGATTTAACTAAAATTGATCCGAGGAAAGAGCTTGGCAAGCTAGATGAAATCATGGTGTTTATACCGGTAATGCTACCGCTACATCGGTCTGAAATCAGCAGTCATTATGGTAACCGTAAGCATCCTGTTCAGAAGAGAAAAAAATTCCATTGCGGATTAGATCTTGTTGCAAAAAATGATGCACCGGTTTATGCTGCAGCCAATGGTCGAGTAATCTTCGCTGGAAGGCATAATGGCTATGGTAATGTCGTTGAAATTCAGCATAGCTCCACTTTTACAAGTTTCTATGCTCATTTAGGCAAAATTAATGTACGAAAAGGGCAAGCAATTTCCAGGGGACAAAGCATAGGTACACAAGGCAAAACCGGTACAGCAACCAAAGAGCATTTGCACTTTGAAATAAGGATTAAAAAGCATCACGTAAATCCTTATGACTTTCTTACACATGCATATAGCTGTCACTAAACATCCGGGGCCGTAGCTCAGCAGGATAGAGCAAGCGATTCCTAATCGCTAGGTCGGAGGTTCGAATCCTTCCGGTCCCACCATTCTCCATTTTTGGCACATTTTATGAATTGATCAAATTTGTAACAGTGCCTGTTGGAAATATTTCTATCAATTTTGTTAAATTACACATTTTTAAAATAAATTTAATATAAATAGTTAAATTTAAATAGTTAAATTTATACAATATTGAATATTTTAAAGTTAGATGTTAATATAGGTAATTAAATTTAATTAATTACTTTATGGGTGCATGTTATGCTAGATGGAGATGTAGAAGTAAAGGTGTTAGGTGATGATACACACGATATGAATGTTACAATATTAGATCATGTTCCTGGAACTGACGAAGTTCTAGCAGGTGATATGAATACTGATACTACTATTGAAACTCTTGAAACTACAGAGCAGAAAATAGTTAGTATTCAGCAAGATATTGAAACTTTTGAAACCGGTTTAAAGAAAACAAAAACAGACTTGCGACAAACAAGAGTTAAGGCTAGTGACACAGCACTTAAGATAGAATATCTTGAAGGAGAATATAATCAGCAAGTGAATAAGCCAAAGCTATTACAGGCTGAACAAGCTGCACTACTAGCTGAACTTAATGAGACTTATGAAAGAGAACTACAACAACAAATAGACTCTACAAAGCAGGAAATGGATGATCTCAAGAATACTTGGGAACTAGTAAACGATGCCATGGAAACAATACAAATAAACATTGAACCTTGTAATGATTTATTAAACTATCTGAAATATATATCGAGAGCATTAGAACAACTAAAAACTATAAAAGCACTTCATGAACAAGAGCAACCAATAAATGATCCAGTGCAAAATTTTATGAATAAGTTCTTGGGAGAATCAGAAAACCCGATAGAAATACCAGATGCACTAGTGAACTCAGTGAATGCATTAGAAAAACTGCTAACAATATCAGCGGCAAACATTTTAAGTCCAGTGTTAGAATTAGGAAAATGGGTGATGCAAGAATTAGAAAAATTACAAACATTAGGAATGTCGGTTATAGAGATATTCAAAAAAGCGATGCCATCAACATCAAACACATCGGCTACAAAAATATTAGAAGTACAAATTACAGCATTCAAACATGGAGAACTACATTTGCCACTAAGTGACTTCATAGAAACACTACGGACTATTACAGATAGCAAAGTTAATTTTACTAATCTTATCGAGTATAGGATTCAAAAACAAGGATTAATTTTAAAGGATTTGACAACAGAACTAACTGATTTTCAGAAACATTCAATAATTCCTGAGAACACAAAATTGTCAGATGAGTCGTTAAATTTGCCAATAGAACTAACTAATCTTGAAAAGCAACTAACAGAACTAACTGGTCTTGAAGAGCAACTAAAGGAATCAAATAGCTTAAAAATAAAAACAGAGTATGATCTAGAGAATCTTTGCTTCGATCTTAACGAACAACATGCAACGATAAATTCTCTTACATCAGAGATAAACAGACTGACTGAGCGTAAACGTCAAGCCGAAAAAGAATTAGAAGAATTAAAAGATTCTCAAGTTCCTTCTTCTTCACCCGTAACCCCTTCCAAAAGAGTTGTAGAAATTGAAGCACCACAAATAAATCTTTACACCGAGGAACAATTTGCAAGTTATGATGAAGCAATCGAGCAGTTACCTGATGCTAATGAACTTATGCAAAAATTACATGACTCTACCATCGAAAAAGATACACATACAGAGAGAATATTAGATTTTTATAAAATTACAGAGAATTGCACTGCTATTAGACAACTTCTTGAAAAGTACAACAATTATGCAATAAAAGTAAGAGACGCAACAACAGCAGAACAACCAGAAGGAAAACTAAATAAAGCAAGATTAACAGAACAGGAAGCAACAAGGCGAGAAAAGAAAAGTTTAGAGAGTAAATGCAACGAAATTAATGAAGAACTATGGAATTTGTTTAAGAAAAATGCAAACTCAGAAAATATAAAGTTTATAGTACTGAGAATAAAACCTTCTTTAGATTCTGACAATCCTTATGAACTTGATCGGAATCTTGCTATACACTCACAGGCATTATTACAGATAAAAAGACTTGTAGAGTCCCTAGAAACAGAAGAAGCCGAAAGGCTGGAAGTTGAAAGACTGGAAGTTGAAGCTGAAAGACAGGTAGTAGAAAGACTGGAAGCTGAAGCCGAAAGACAGGTAGTAGAAAGACAGCTGGCAGCGGCAATTCCTCAAAGAGCAGTAGCTCCAGCAATAGTTCATCAGGCAGTAGTAGTACCAGCAATTCCTCCAGCGGCGGCAATAGTACCGGTAATTCCTCAAGCAGCGGTGCCAGCAATAGCACCTCCGGCGGCGGCCGTAGTACCGGTAATTCCTCCAGCAGCAGTGCC
>Ga0209345_10003805_pt1 | contig 15197 bp, 12 predicted proteins | sample Cruoilmetagenom7_FD_187294 | JGI IMG/M metagenome (GOLD analysis project Ga0209345, IMG submission 187294) | Oil polluted marine microbial communities from Coal Oil Point, Santa Barbara, California, USA - Sample 7 (SPAdes) (version 2) | ecosystem: Environmental > Aquatic > Marine > Oil seeps ... | reverse complement strand
ATTGGCCTTCTCTGCCTTGACGTTGCTTGAAATCCAGGCTTGGCGGGCATAATAGCTGAAGTCATTTGTGATGCGGGCTTCTAAAAAGAGACCCCAACGGCTCAACCTGGAGTTATTGAGAAATTACGTTTTCTTTGCTAACAGAGCCCGGTGTCTTGCGTCAACCTATTCTTTGTGGTATTGCGATTTGAACTTGACATGCAAATGTCATTTTCCTATTGTTCATATGCTTCAATAGTCTTTTCAAGTTGTTATCGGCACATTGGTGTTTTTTATCAAGAAGTTCTCTTTGGATCTGATAGAAATAAATGCCGGCGGCTTTGAAACAGATTGACAGGATAAGCGAGGAACCCCTTTCGGAAAAGAAGCAAAAAAGACCTTGAACGAGCAGATAAGGGATTTTATACTGCAAGACATTCGGACAGCGCCCGTGTTTTAATGAAAAGGCGCTGAAATAATCTTTTAAAACCCAGGGGTTGCGACTATAAAGCCATGAATGATATTCAATTTCGTCTGATTTTTGACAAACTGGACCCGAAGGCCGATATCCCTAAGCTTTCAAATTTTCTCAAGAAAAAAACCGGCTTAGCTGAGGAAAGAATCCAGGACATGCTGGCCAACCCTCCCCGCGTATTGCTGGAGGTGCTTAACGCTGTCGATGGAAAAAAGATACAGTCAACACTGAAAAAGATGGGGTGCCTGACATATCCTGAACCGCTTATGATAGACGCGTCCTACCCATTTCATATTTCTCAGAAGCAATACAAGGTAATGAAACAGGAGGTAAGTAAGTCACTGAGGTCCGGGGACAATCTTGCCTTGTTTCTAATTCAGGTGGAGGCATCAGATTCACGACCGAACCTGCCGTCCATGCTGGGATCTTTTGAGGAAAGGCTGTCAGAGCATTTCCGTGAAAGCGACACAGTTATTGGAATTGATGACTGCCGTATCGTGATACTGGGTTTTTCAACCGGCAGAGTGAATGCAGGTTTCCTCAAGGACAAGATAAATGGTGCCTTAAAGGAGCTCCTGGGAGAAGGTATCGGGATAAGCGTGGGGTTCTCAGTGTTTCCAGAGGAAGGGCAGAGCCTCCCGAAGCTGATAAAGACTGCAGAGTTGAGGAGGGAAAAGGAGGGCAGTTCCGCAGCATCCGAATACACGTCATCCACCACACCTTATGTCCTTGCCAGAGAGGAGGGTACGCTCACGCCTATCCAGGTTTGTTTTACTGAGGCGCGAGGAAAGATTTTCAGAAGACTTCTGGATATGGGCCCTCAAACCCTGTTGCTGGGATTGAGCCAGCTTCCCCCGGAAAAGCAGAGAGAGTTTCTGGCCAGGCTTCCCTTTGACTCTCCGCTTGCACCGGTTTTGGAAGAGGCGATGGAATCCCAGTCTAAACCTGCTCCCGACAAGGTTGCTGAAGAGGATCTTGAGACGATTGTCTACTATATGGGGCTTGAAGAGGGTATTGAGGAGCGGAAGAAATATCAGGAGGAGATTCTTTCAAAGCTGAATCGTACAGATGAATTGCCGACATTGCCATCTATTGCAAGTCATGTATTGATGATTGCGTCGAACCCGGACGCTTCTGCTTCGGACCTTACGGAGGTCATAATGAATGATCCTTCTTTGACATCTACGCTTCTTAGGATCGTCAATTCCGCCTTTTACGGTTTTTCCCAAAAGATAGGTACGGTTAAACAGGCGGTAGTTCTTCTTGGTACCGGAGAGATTGTTGCACTTGCTTTTGGCTTGTCTACGGCAAAACTTTTTGACGCGGCACATCTTAAGGGAATTTATTCTGCAAAGGCCCTTTGGCGTCATTCCATGTGTACAGGTTTGATTGCGGAGAGCTTGTGCAAGAAGCTTCCTGAGTATCGAAAACTCGGTGTGTTTACTGCCGGGTTACTCCATGATTTTGGAAAGATAATATTTATTGACGGTTTTCCCGAACTTTACGGGAAAATGCACGTTGAGGCCAGAAAATATGACCTTCCGCTTTTTGATCTTGAAGAAGAAAAGTTCGGCCTGAATCATGCGATAAGCGGAGAATTTTTGGCCTCAAACTGGAATCTTCCGGATCCCCTTATCCAGGCGATTGCATTTCATCATCAACCCTTTTCTGCCTCCAGCCACTCTCAATTGGCTTCGATTATCGGCCTTGCAGACTATCTGTACTATGAAGCGACTGCGTTGGGAGAATTACAGGATGAATTTGCTGGTTTTCCCTGTGAACTGACATCCTGCCATTGGACTTTTCTGGGGCAGCTTTTTCCCGGCCTTGACTCTGAACAGTTGAAATTAATGACTCAGGATGCGCTGGACATAATTCAACACAGTCATGAGCTTTTTGCGATTCTGGATTAGTTCCCTGTGCGCTGGAGCATGAACAAATACCAAATTATCTAATAGGATGAAAAACAAACCAGTTTATATAGTCTCTGCCGAAGAGACCTATCATTACGGTCAGGTTATTTACGAGGAAGGCAATTCAGGAGACTGGGTGTACGTCATTTTGTCCGGTCTTGTAGAGGTTTCTAAAATCATTCGGGGGAAGAAGTATATTATTGAAATACTGCAATCCGGTGATGTTTTTGGTGCGCTGGAGTATATTGGCCGGACCAAGAGAACCACAACAGTTCGATCTGTCGGGATGACCACCCTGGGCCTTATTGACCGGGAGTTTCTTGACAGGGAATACAACCAGCTTTCCATACAATTGAGAGGTATTGTTGAGATAACGGCCCTCAGGTCAGGAAAAATAATTAACCGGTTTTCTGAATTTGTTTCGAGGCCGGAACCGCGGAGTCAGAAAACCCTGCCATTACTGTTTTCAGATGGAGAAAAGACCTTCCGTGCTCATACGGATGATGTGAATGCCAAGGGGTTTTTTATCGTTACAGAGAATCTCCTGACTCAGGGTCAAGAGTTTCTTGTCAAAATGCTGCTTCCTGGTACGTCGGCTCCTTTACAAGCCAGGTGTGAGGTGATCTGGACCCGAAAGAGGGAAAGCGGGCAGAAGAATAAGCTGCCGGGGATGGGTGTCAAATTCAGTAAAATTTCAAAAAAGGATTACCAAATCCTCAGAGATTTTCTCGCCATAAAAGAGGGATAAGGGTTCGCGCAAAAATAAATTCACATTTTTGCGCGAGCCCTAAATGAATCCCCGTCATTACTCATGGCTTCTCTTCTTAAATTATTCAATCCACATCCTCATGGTCAAATCACAGTCAAAATCCTTTCGTATAGGAACAAAAAACCCCTCAAGACTTATGCCCGGGGGGGTATGGAAATACGGTGTAGGCAGACTAAAAAAGCACTTATCCGTTTTTTTTGCTTTGAGCCGCCACTCCTTCGCCGTATTTGACCATCTAAAATTCTGTGTCTAACAGTCTTATAATCGCTTGTATGACATATGGGGCAAGAAATATTAGTATTATCAAGATAATTGCAGAAATAATGTAAAACATTTCATTATCTCCTGATAGTTGTTTTCTTTTTTAAGAGCAATTTATGTGCCAGAGCGGCTGGAATCGGCAAGAAATAACTTAAGCAATATTTACAGGTGGTTGTTGTGAAAAAGGGAACGTTGGCGAACATGTATGTAATAAAATGCTATTTTATCTGAGAAAACAGTTTTCACTTTTTGGTAAGGTTTTACATGATTTTTGGAAAAGACAGGTGAAAGGAGTAAATAGATGGTAACTGGAACCTAAGTTGAGCGATTCTTTACTACTGCGAGGCAGTATCTTACTAAATATGAGGCAAAAAACGCTTCGGATCGATCTCACTGAATGGGTGATTCACTTTCGTCCGATCCAAATCGGTTTTTACTTCATCTTCAGCAACCTACAGCCTCTCGTAACGGAAAGAATCGCTCAACTTAGGTGGAAATAGACCGGGGATGAGAAAACCAAGTGAAACACCTGTGCTTACATATCACGAATAACCATCAGCATGTCCACTGACGAGATTATACCCACCATTTTTTCTTCCCTGGTTACAAAGATCCGATGAATACGGTTTTTGATCATTGTGTCGGCGATGTCCTGAACCGTTGTGTCTTCAGAAACCTTGAAAACCATTGGCGTCATGATGTCTCCTACTGTTGTCAGCGGTTCGCCATGGATAGTTAACGATGCGATTTCCACCTTGGCGTACCGATGTTCGAGGCTGTGAAGATAGTATTCATGCGGGCCATAGGAATCAGGGTCACTTTCAGGTATGGTATCGTTTGCAATGATGTCGGTTGAGGTAACAACGCCTGTTAATATTCCGTCTTCAGAAATGACAGGTGCACCTGAAATAGAATTTTCAAACAGAAATTCAGCAAGTCGGGACAGAGACCAATCCGCCCGAACCTCCAGGACATCAGCCGTCATTATATCTTTTGCTGTTAATGTTTTCATGGTTTCCTCCTGTCTACTCACATTTTAGGAATCTAGAGTTGTAATAAAATGGAACGTTAAAACGCCTTTCAAGTCAAGAAAAATTGACGCTGAACAGTATTGAGTGATCAGTGTCCAGTATCCAGTAATCAGTGACACCAAATCATTCGCAGCATTTTTGGTTCCCTTTAAGCGAACTACAGCTACTGTTTAAAAAGGTCAGTATTAATGTCCTGCCACAGACTGGAAGGCTCTGACAGTCTCTTACCGTCCAGGCTGAGTGCCGGGACAGCTCCCATGAGCGAATTTGTAATTAACACCTGATCGGCCCCAAAAAGGTCTTCTGTGAGGACCGGCCTGTTGTTTATCTCATATCCCCATTTCGTCAGAAGTTCGAGCACCGGCTCTGCCATTGTTCCCGGCAGCGCATGCGGGGAAACCGGCATTGTGACAGACCTGTCCTTTATCAACATGATATTGCCTGTATTTGTCTCCGACACAGTTCCGTTTGGATTAATGATCAGGGCTTCATCCGCTCCAGCGGCCCTGGCCCATTTTCCGGCCAGGAAGTAGTATAAATAATTGAGGGTTTTGTGGTCCGCAAGAGGTGTCTGGCGCGGTTCCGGGTATGTGAGTATATGCAGGCCGGGGTTTTCTTTTCCGGCCAGACGGTGGGTGTAGGGGTGGGACATGACCATAAGCGTATTGTTAAAGGGAGGATCGTCTCTGTCGCCTTTTGTCGCAATTATTTTTACTGCAGCGGTTTGCTCCCTAAAACCGTTCCGTGTTATTACCTGCTCTATTATTTTATTCCAGCTAAGATCGGGGGGTGGTTGAAAGAAAAGCTGTTTCCATGCCCGGTTGAACCTTTCCGTGTGTTCATTAAGAAACTTTGGTTCTCCCTTATCCACTCGGATAGTTTCAAAAAAACCATAGCCGTAGTGAAGCCCCAGATCCGTGACAGGTATTGTGACCTGTTCCATGGGCTTTATGGTTCCGTTTATCCATGCAAAGGTATGTTTGTGGGATTTTGTCTTATCTCCTTGAAAGGCTTCCATCAGTGTTCGACCTTTATGCAGGGTTTCATCGAATTCATCTCCCGGGTCGGAATCAAATATAATCCCCCCTCCGGCTGAAAAGATTATCCTGTTATTTACAATTGTGGCGGTGCGGATTGCAATGGATAAATCCATGGTGTCGTGGAAGCTGATGTATCCGATAGACCCTGTATATATATGACGCCTGTTGGGCTCCAGCTCATCAATTATCTCCATGGACCTGATCTTGGGACACCCTGTGATCGATCCTCCCGGGAAGGTTGCGGTGATGAGATCGACTGAGTCGAAACTCCTGCCCAGTGTGCCTTCCACAACAGATACGAGATGATAAACATTCCGGTATGCCTCCAGTCTCTTATGTTCCGTCACCCGGACGGTGCCGCCCGCACAGACCTTTCCAAGGTCATTGCGAAGCAGATCGACAATCATTGAAAGCTCTGCATCATCTTTTCCGCTTTCCATGAGTTCTCTGCAAAGCCGCTTGTCCTCCTCAGGGAAGTCTCCCCGAGGCCTTGTTCCCTTAATTGGCCTGGTCTCGACACGGTTTCCGGTTCTCAGAACAAACCGTTCAGGCGAGGTGGAAACGATCTGGTGGTCGCCTGCCTGGATGAATGCGAAAAAAGGGGCCGGATTGTTATTGTAGAGCGTCTGAAACAAACCGAAGGCGGAGCCCTTAAAGCCCATTTTAAAACGCTGGGACATGTTCACCTGATAAACATGGCCTGAGGCTATGTATTCCTTGATCTGTTCAATGGAATCCATATAACTATTTTTTTCAAAATTAGACCTGAAGCCTTCAGCATCTCCGCTGAAACTGGTTTTCCCAGGCGGTTCGGAAGTAATAATTTTTTCAAATGCCTCAAGATCAATATCCAGGTTGCTTCCCCCCGGAAGAATGCGTTCTGGAACACAGAGGTATGTGCTTTCATTTATCTTGTCGTGAACAACGACTATTGAAGGAGCAAAAAGACATATTTCTGGAAGACAGAGATCATCTATCGCGGTGTGTGGCAGTTTTTCGAGGTGATCTTTGAGGTCGTAGGAAAGATACCCAAAGAGACCCGATGCGACAGGCAGTGCGGGATCAAGCGGAAGGATGTGCTGATCGAAGCTGAAGGTGTGCAGCAATTCTCGGAGCGTTTCAAATGGATCGGCTTCAAAGTGAATATTTTGATCACCGATTGATATTGCCATGTCATGGCCCCGCCCGACAAAAGAAAGCCACGGTTTTGCAGCAAGGATATGGTATTTCGCGCAATCAAGCTCTCCTCCGCTCAGAAGCACCACCGTGCCGGGCATGGAGGAAAATCTGGCAGAAAAATCAATGAATGGCTCGCTCAGAACAATCTTTTCAATGTGAATGCCACCTAAGCTCCCTGCAAGAGTTTTGATTTTATCCATGAGCGAAAGAACCGTTAAGAGGTCCAAGTTTCAGGAAATTGTCTATGAACCTGAAACCGTTTTCCGTGAGGAAGCTTTCCGGATGGAATTGAACACCGTGAAGGGGTAAGTCAGGGTGAGACAGTCCCATGATCACCCCGTCCTGACTGTGCGCTGTTTCCATGAGATCCCCCCGGCCTGTTTTGACCATCAATGAATGGTAACGGGCAGCTGTAAGAGGGGAGGGAATGCCTTCAAAAATGCCTTGATGTTTATGGAGGATTTCACATGTTTTTCCGTGCATCGGTATTGGGGCACGGACAGTGAATCCTCCGAAAACTTCGTTTATGCACTGCATGCCCAGACAAACGCCGAGGATGGGAAATTTATCGCAAAACACCTTAATGAGATCGTTTGAGATCCCCGCATGGGCCGGATCTTTTGGCCCCGGGCTGATAAGCGCATAGTCCGGGTTAAGAATATCAACATCATCCAGGGATATTTTGTCGCTTCTATGCACTTCGATTTCCAGATCATAGTGCATGAACATCTGCACCAGGTTGTAAGTGAAAGAATCGTAATTATCAATTACAAGAAGTTTTGCCAAAACAACAACCTTTGAGCGAGCCCTGAAATAAAAAAAGCCACCCGACAGAGTCTGGGTGGCTTTAGCCTATTACATAACTCACAAAAAAAATAATTGATTGAATCAAAAAGTTTTTAATTCAATATCCAAAACATGTTCGCGTGTCAAGGATATTTTTTTCCACGGCCCTTAGGGCTCGCGCAAAAATGTGAGGTTATTTTTGCGCGAACCCTTATCTCTACTTTTCCATTTAAATAGTCTTTTACATCTTGTATGGGGATTTCTTTCCTGTGAAAAATGCCCGCCGCCAGTGCAGATTCTGCTTCTGTCTGGGTGAATACTTCATGGAAATGTTCAGCACAGCCGGCACCGCTTGATGCGATTACCGGTATTGAAACGGCCCCTTTGACGCAATTAATCAGCTCAATATCAAATCCCGAATTTGTCCCGTCTCTGTCTATGCAATTCAGCAGTATTTCTCCGGCGCCCAGCTTTTCGCAAATCTGAGCAAGGGTTATCGCATCCAGTTCCCTGCCTTCCCTGCCTCCCTGTATTGTGCATTGATACCAGCAATAGCGTTCACCATGGGGGCCTTCAATTGCAGTTTCAATCACCCGGTGACTCACTTCATCAGGTGACGACACATAAATCCGCCTTGGATCGATGGAAATAACAACTGCCTGATTCCCGTAAACTCTGGATATCTGTTCTATTGAACTCTTGCCTGTTTTCTGCCCCATGCGCAAATATTCCTCTGCAATCAGAACGGCGTCACTTCCTATAGAAATTTTGTCTGCGCCTGACCTGAAATATTCATCTGCAACTTCAAGGGCAGTATATTTCCTGCCGTTCTTGTCAACATAATCCCTTATGCCGCCCCCAATGGTTAAGGGAACAAAAACATTTTTCGAGGTCTGCTTTAACACTTCGATCATTGGCATATCTTCCAAAGGGAAATCTCTGAATCCAGTGATATTAAGAAAGGTTATTTCATCTGCGCCTTCATCATAATATCTTCTCGCAAGTTCAACGGGTTTGCCAAGGTTCCTCACATTTCCGTTTTCCCTGACATCGTATTGATCGCCCTTTGTAACAACAAGATCCCCTTGATCGTTTGACCTGACATCCAGACAGGCAATTATTCTTTTCGTAAGTTTTGTTTGCCTCGAAATATTTTCCGGAGCCCTTTTTTCACTGCCCGACGTGAGAAAGTTTTTCAAAATAATGAGCCCTGCATTGCCGCTTTTTTCAGGATGGAATTGTGTTGCAGTAATATTTCTTCTCTGGATACTGCTCACAAACTCCAACCCATAATCTGTCGTTGTCAAGACATCCGAATCGTTTTCCGGCACAACGTGAAATGAATGAACAAAATAAAGTTTTTCATCGCCGTGCAGTCCACTGAATATGCTGGATGTTTTTTTTATATTAATACCGTTCCATCCAATATGAGGGACGGACAGATCAATATCGAACCTCTTAACAGTACCCGGTATTATGCCTAATCCCTTGACATCCGAGGCTTCTTCGCTGTATTCAAACAATGCCTGCAGACCCAGACATATGCCAAAAAAGGGTCGGTCTGATTGCAGATAATCTATCAGTGAATCCGTATATTTTTTTTCATTGAGAATACGCATCATGCTGCCGAAATTACCGACCCCTGGAAATACCAGCTTTTCAGCAGATATGATATCCTCAGCATCAGAGACAACTTTGACTCTTTCGCCCAGGCTTTCTATTGCATTTATAACGCTCCTGACGTTACCGGCGCCATAATCTAATAAGGTTATCATTTCTTTACCTGTGCGAACTGTGGCTGGAGGAGACGGTTAAACTGAAAATTCTTGTCCTTAATATGCCCTTGACATTTCTCTTGAGCTGCTGAGATTTCAACTCTCAGGGAAAATCATAGAAAACAGAAGGTTGTGTGTCAAGTATGGAGATTTACTGCGCCCCGGAAAACCTGGCGTTCCGAGCCCGGATATTTACTTTTGGTCTTTGTGTGCAAAGCAGTTTGGCTTATCAAAGAAGCGGATGAACAGGGTGTTTGTCTAATGAATAGAGCCCTTCCTTCATCGCTTTTAACCGTGAACCGTGAACCTTATAACCTGAGTATTTACACACAACCCATAACACTGTTTTAGGCCTATGACAAAGTACAAAACACCGGACGAAAAAGAGATCCAGAAAATCAACCAGCTCCAGAAGAATTTTTTTAGTGATCTTGTTCACCTGTTTGATCCGCCCCTGCCTGAAGGCGTTCCTGAACGCCTGGACAGAATCGTGGCATCTGCTCACATAGTTAAGGGAGATGTGGTCCTGGACCTGGGAACCGGAACCGGGATTCTGGTACCCATAATTCAGAAGTATGACCCTGAAAAGATCTTCGCATGTGATCTTTCTGATGCCATGCTGGCCCGACTGAAAGAACAATATGCATATGCACAGACCTTACTGGCTGACGCAAGGGACCTTACCCTGCCGGATGGAAGCATTGACGTGATTTTTATGAATGCCTGTTATCCCAATATAGTGGACAAAAGAGCCACTTTTGCCAATATAAGCCGTATGATGAATCAGGGAGGCCGGATGATCATCAGTCATCCCATGGGGAAATCGTTTATCGATTTAATAAAAGACAGGGCCCCTTTTCCTCTGGATGACTTCCCGGATAAAAGCAGGGCAGGAAAGCTACTGAGGCCTTTTGGGTTTGAAATAGAGGAATTTGTTGATGAGCCTAAACTTTATATTATGAAAGCCATAAGACAGTAGAGGAGGGTACCTGGTGCATTTGCTGCCTGAAGGCGCCTGCATGTCTCATACGACTCTGGTGATCGAGGGAGAGAACGGTCTGACAATCATAGACCCCGGATTAGATATAAAGGGGAGTAAAGAGGGGGCAGGATCTTCAGTCAGTCGGGTTTTTGAACTGAGCGAAAGTCTGGGAAAGCCTGTTCAAACCCTTATTATCACCCATTCACATATGGATCACATCTTTAATACCCGCCATTATTTAAAAAGATTTCCTGATCTTGTCTGTATTGGCCATGCAAATGGTCCGTATCTCAACAAACTCCTGAAAAACGGAGTTTCTGTATCCGTAATCGCGTGCGATGTGAAACGTACCGTTGATGGGATCGATTACGCTTTCATTCCCACTCCCGGTCACTCGAAGGCAGGTGATGATCTATCTGTTTTTATCCCTTTCATGAAAATTGTTCATGTTGGGGATCTTTTTCAACCCCAGGGTCGTACCTATGAGACTGCAGACAGCATCAGCCCCATACCATATTTCCACGAAGGGAATAACTATTTGACATCACTCGACATGCTGTTAAATCTTGATTTTGACTTCGTTGTCACCGGGCATGGAGATGTGTTGAACGGTATGTCTGGAAAAAGAGGGCTTGAACTGACAAAACAGGTTCTTCAGCGAATAAAAGACCTGGCACTGAAACTGACAATGGAGAATTCTAAAGTCGAAGACGAGGTAATCTGCGATTGGATTTACGATACGATTGTTTACGAGCGAAAATTTGACAAAATCCAGTCATCATGGAGAAAAGGGCAGGGCAACAGAAGTGCAGCTCTGTATAAGCGCTTTGACCTTCCGGGGATTCAATATTTTGTCAATCTGGCAAAGAGAACGGGCAATGGCGTGAACTCTAAGTGAACCCTTGAATACGGAGCTATTTCCGACATCGTCTCAACATTGACTTTTTACGAGACCATCAATTATTCTTTAAAGTTCCCAGTGCGTATGCCGATATAAAAAGTAACAAGGATACCCCCTTGAGGCACCCCCTAATACGCCCCTGAAATTTTGGCACCCCTCCAGTTTTCAGGGGCTTTTTTTTAGCTAGTGCCCATCCAGAAATGAGAGAGTTTCCGCAAGGTCAAGGAAGATGAGGATTTTAACCACAGGAATACATTGTAGTATTTCGAGGATTAAAATCATCATCTGACACAGAGATTGTTGAAAATAGCCATTTCTGGATGGGCACTAGCCAAAAACACAAAGACCCGCAGATAAATTACAATCTGCGGGTCTTTCTTGGTTTTATTTGAAAATTAATAACCCGACAAGAACAATTGAGTTACGTTGATGGTTAACCTTCCTACACAGACTACTATTCGCATCCCGGGATGTTTTTGGTCTTTCTGATTCAAATCACTTTCTCTTTTAGTTCGAAATAATGACCAGTATAAACGATGTGTTTAGACCCGGGATGTCTCAAATAAGTGCCGATCCAGCTTCCTGTAATTTTTAACCTTTGTGAGGGCCTAAGGCTATTGCATGTTTTGATTTTTGAGGAAATTAGCCGGTCGCCACTTATTGTCTTCTTACTTTAAAAAATAAGCAGTGAGAACAGAAATTCAAGTACTGTGTCTGTTTTTGTTTTAAAACGAAACCGAACAGGGCAGGGTTTTTAGTGGATTCGGAAAGCATATTCCGTACTATGTTCAATTAGAACAGGAAATGAATTCCCGCTGATCCTCAGGAATTGGATTCTTTTTTGAAAGAGATACTTTACTCCTTGTGTGGGTTGTCCCTGCTTTTAGGCCCGGAAATATTTTTTTAAAAATTCCGTTCCTGCCGGATTTTTTCATATGCTTCCTGAATTTCGCGAAAACGTTTTGTTGCAAAATCTACAAATTCTTCTGGAAGGCCTTTTGAGACAATTGTGTCAGGATGAAATTCTTTTACTAGTTTTTTGTAACTGGATTTTATTTCCTGATCAGTGTTTTCATGTGTACAGTTCAGGCAATTGTAATATCTATTAAGCTCCTTGAAATAGAGGGATTTTATATTGTCATACTGAAAATCGCTGATTTGAAAAATACTTTTAATCTTTTTTAAGGCAGCTTCTTCGTTGAGATGAAGCTCGCTGTCAGCCGCAGCAAGCTGAAACAAAATGTCAAAAAATGAGAGAAGCACCGCCGGTTGGCCTCTAAGAATCCTGTACAGTTGATTCGCAAAATCCTCTATTGAAAACCCGGATTCCTGCGCCTCGTTGAAAACCTGTTTGGCAAACTCTTTTTCTGCTTCTGAAATGGGCAGGCTACTGATAAAATTTCTAACAACGGCAATCTCATCCGCGGTGACAATGCCGTCAATTTTTGCAAGCTTGCCTAGAATTGAAAACATGCTGACAAAATATGCTGCCTGGACCTGTTCTCTGTGGCCAAGAAATTGGCCGTGTCTGTTTTGGATTCTCTGTGTTGTATAATTTTCTTTTTTGTCAACCAGGTGGTGCCCTAAAGCCGCCCCGGCAATAGCACCCAACGGACCGCCCAGGAACAGTCCCAGAGATCCAAATGTTAATTTCCCAAACCAACCCATTAGACAACTCCTTTTATTCGCATTATATTTCTCCACATTAGTTGGCGACAGCCGTCTGATCCGGATTTTTCGGCACGAAACGGGGTGAGAAAACCAGAAGAAGGCTTCTTGGCTTATTTTTGTTTGTCAGCCTTTATTTTTCCCGGAAGAACAGTGTATTTCCCCTCTGCGTTGCAATACAAAACGCTAGACAGGTACAATCCGATATCACCCCTTTCAGCGATCCGCCATAAGCGACCGGTGGCGGTGTCAAGCATAAACTGAGCCTTACTGGAATCAGATATCTGCCCAAAAACAAACCGCCCTTTTGGAGAGGACAAGATCTGCTTTTGTGACTCCTGCTGACCTTGAGGGGATAGAATGCCAAACGGTTGGGCCCAGGCTAGCTGAGAAGGAAAAATCAGCCAAAAAAACAGCGCCGCCGATGTCAAGATACCCTTCTGTAGTGTGTGCATCTTTTACTCCCTTTCTGATTTATTACAATAGAAACTGTAACTACTCAGGTTAGTTAGTGTCTGAACGAAAACTAGGATTTTTCGTCAAGGTCAAGGAAGATCAAAATTTTAACCGCAGGAATATATGTAATATTTTGAGGATTAAAATTTTTTTCTGACGCAGAGATTGACGAAAAAGACAGTTTTCGTTCGGGCACTATTTATGCGCGAGCCCTTAGTCATAATCCCGGTAAAAGTATTTCTTGAATGTAGATCCATTCCTACGTATAATTCTCCCATAAGGCACCTCCTTTTAGTGGTTAATATTCCTTTTCCCACATATTATCATATCTCAACCAATTTTGCGATCAGGTGCCTTTTATATGTTTATCAGGCCTACACAGTTGACAAATAGAAAACATTTCAGCTCTTGACTTGTCAATAGTGTAGGCCTGATACCCATTGCTCATTTTGTATTCAATGATTTTATGAGGTAGAAAGCCATAGAAAGGAGTGTTTGTTATGCTGAATAAATTGAACCCTACCAAAACAGATCATTGGAAGAAACTGACAGCCCATTTTGAGAAGATGAAGAACATCCACATGAAGGACCTTTTTGCTCAAGATCCGGAGCGGTTTACAAAACTCTCTCTCAAATTTAATGACATCCTGGTCGACTACTCCAAAAACAGGATTACGGAAGAGACGCTGAGGCTGTTGCTGGGATTGGCAGAAGAGGCGGATGTAAAGGATGCCATCAACAAGATGTTTTCCGGCGACAAGATAAACGAGACGGAAAACCGGTCGGTCTTGCACATTGCATTGAGGAACCGGGACAACAGGCCCATTACGGTGGATGGGGAAGATGTGATGCCGAAGGTCAATGCGGTTCTAGAAAAGATCAAAGGATTTTCCAACAGGCTGATTTCCGGGGAGAGGAGGGGGTACACGGGTAAAAAAATGACCGATATCGTCAACATCGGCATCGGGGGATCGGATCTGGGCCCAGTCATGGTCACGGAGGCCCTCCGGCCCTATGCCAAAGAGGGGCTGGCTGCCCATTTTGTATCCAATGTGGACGGGACCCACATCGTAGAAACCCTGAAAAAACTGGACCCTGAGACAACTCTGTTCATGATCGCATCCAAGACGTTCACAACGCTGGAGACCATGACCAACGCATTTACAGCGCGGGAATGGTTCTTAAAGGAAGCGAAAGATCAAGCCCATGTGGCCAGGCATTTCGTGGCTATCTCCACCAATGCGGAAAAGGTTCAGCAGTTTGGTATCGATACTGAGAACATGTTCGAATTCTGGGACTGGGTTGGCGGACGCTATTCTCTATGGTCTGCAATCGGCCTCTCCATTGCCTGCCATATCGGGTTTGAGAACTTCGAGGCGTTGCTGCAGGGCGGGCACGAGATGGATATGTATTTTAGAGATACACCCTTTGATAAGAATATCCCCGTGATCCTGGCCCTTATCGGCCTCTGGTACGGTAACTTCTTCGGCGCCCAGACCGAGGTCATCCTTCCATACGACCAGTACATGCATCGATTTCCAGCCTACTTTCAACAGGCGAACATGGAGAGCAACGGAAAATCTGTTGACAGGGACGGAGAAAGAATCAGTCATCAGAGCGCCCCGATCGTCTGGGGGGAGCCGGGAACAAATGGGCAGCACTCCTTCTATCAACTCATCCATCAGGGAACAAAAGTCATTCCGGCGGATTTCCTTGCACCGGCAATCAGCCACAACCCGATTGGTGAGCATCACAATATCCTGCTGTCAAACTTTTTTGCGCAGACAGAGGCCCTATTAAACGGAAAAACCAGAGCGCAGGTAGTTGAGGAACTCAAAGATGAGGGGAAAAGTGATGGGGAGATACAGAAACTGTGGCCCTATAAGCTATTTGAAGGCAACAGGCCGACAAATTCCATTCTCTTTAAAAAGTTGACCCCGAAAACGCTTGGCAGCCTTATCGCCATATATGAGCACAAGATC
>Ga0209345_10003804_pt1 | contig 15198 bp, 14 predicted proteins | sample Cruoilmetagenom7_FD_187294 | JGI IMG/M metagenome (GOLD analysis project Ga0209345, IMG submission 187294) | Oil polluted marine microbial communities from Coal Oil Point, Santa Barbara, California, USA - Sample 7 (SPAdes) (version 2) | ecosystem: Environmental > Aquatic > Marine > Oil seeps ... | reverse complement strand
ACAGTGAACTGTCCTTGAAGCAGAAGCAGGACCTACTGGAAACCGATAGTGTATCCAAACGAGGATTTACCCTGCTTGAAAGCCTTTCCAATGAGGTTCAGATGCTGGAACTGAAGAACGATATCCAGACCAAGGTAAAAAGTGACCTGGATCAGCAGCAGAGAGAGTTCCTCCTGCACCAGCAGATGAAAACCATACAGGATGAACTGGGTGGATCCCCCCAGGATCAGGAAGTACTCGAGTTCAAGGAAAAAGGGAAGAAGAAAAAGTGGAGCAAGGAGGTGGCAGCTGCTTTTGAAAAAGAGCTGGATAAGCTGCTCCGCTTAAATCCTGCCACGGGCGAATACTCCGTCCAGGTCAACTATATCCAGACCCTGGTGGAGCTTCCCTGGAACGAGTATACCAGAGATAACTTTAACCTCAAGCGTGCCAGCCGGATCCTGGATAAGGACCATTTTGGCCTGGAGAAAGTGAAAGACAGGATTCTGGAACATCTGGCCGTTCTGAAACTGAAAGGGGATCTTAAATCCCCCATTCTATGCCTGGTGGGCCCTCCGGGGGTAGGGAAAACCTCCCTTGGCAAATCTATTGCAGAAGCCCTGAACAGGAAATATGTCAGAATGTCATTAGGCGGGCTCCACGATGAGGCTGAAATAAGGGGTCACAGGAAAACTTATATCGGGGCCATGCCCGGGAGGGTGATCCAAAACCTGAAAAAGGTCAAAACATCCAACCCGGTATTTGTGCTGGATGAGATCGATAAAGTGGGTAGAGGAGCACAGGGAAATCCGGAATCTGCCCTTCTGGAGGTTCTTGATCCTGAGCAAAATAGTGCTTTCCACGACAATTTCCTGGAGCTGGATTACGATTTGTCGAAGGTGATGTTTATCGCCACTGCCAATACCACCGCAGGAATTAATCCTGCCCTGCTTGACCGCATGGAGATCATCAATCTCTCCGGTTATATTGTGGAAGAGAAGATTCAGATTGCAAAAAGACACCTGATTCCGGATCAGGTCGAAAACCATGGGCTTACAAGGAAACAGTTTTCCATATCCCCCTCCGTACTAGAGAAGATTATTGAGGGTTATACCCGCGAATCGGGTGTCAGGCAACTGGACAAGCAGATTGCCAAGTTGGTACGGGTCATTGCCAGGCATATAGCCTTCGAAGAGAACTACGATACCAAGCTCTCCCTGAAAAAGGCCCTCGAGATCCTGGGCCCTCCCAGATTTATCAGGGATAAATACGATGGAAACAAGCATGCCGGTGTAGTTACGGGACTGGCCTGGACGGCCACTGGTGGAGAGATCCTGTTTGTGGAAACTTCTCTTAGCCAGGGAGAAGGGAAACTCACACTCACCGGGAATCTGGGTGATGTGATGAAGGAATCGGCTGTTCTGGCCCTCGAGTACCTGAAGTCCCATGCTTCAAAATTCTCCCTGGATACTTCCTTATTTAAGAAGTATAATGTGCATGTGCATGTTCCGGAAGGAGCTATTCCCAAGGATGGCCCCTCTGCTGGAGTAGCTATGATGACATCCATCACCTCGGCATTCACTCAGCGAAAAGTGAGAGAAAATTGTGCCATGACCGGGGAGATCACCCTGAGAGGAAAAGTACTTCCGGTGGGGGGTATCAAGGAAAAGATTCTGGCAGCAAAAAGAGCAGGCATCACCGATATTGCCATCTCACTTGAGAATAAAAAAGATGTGGAGGAGATCAATGAGATCTACCGCAAAGGTCTGAATTTCAAATATGTGAATGAAATTTCAGGACTGATGGATTTTGTCTTGCTCTCGGAACAGGTAGATCAGCCCATGAAGATCAGCTAGCAGATCAATAGCTTGGCCATTTCGGTACCGTGTTGTTTCTTGATTTTTACAAAATAGATGCCGCAGGGTAAGCCTTTATTTTCCAGATCCGCTATGGTAAAATTATCTTTTTCCTCGGCTCTCAGTTTGTAAACGGGCATGCCTTCCAGGTTAAATACTTCTACCATAGTTGTTTAGGTTTAGGATTAATTGACTATTACACCTAACTAAAATAGAGCGTGGAAAAACCAAAAAAAAGAGAATTCAGACTTATTGTGTGAATCCCTGCATCTGAGATATGAACCCTGTAAATTCCCGGATAAAGCCCTTAATTTGAAAATGACGATTCCAGCAGCCGAATCTTCTTAGCCGGGATTTTGATGGTCCAGGAAGCTCCCGGATACTCGAGTATGCAAGAGCTGCTCTTGCGATCGACCCTGGAAATGTACCTCAGATTTAAGAGGTAGGATCGGCTGGCACGGAAAAAGCTGTTCCCATTGAGGATTTCCTCTATGGCACCCAGGTTCTGGGTGGTAATTTCACTTCTTCCCCGGGTGAGTTGAATATGGGTATAGTTCCCATCGGCCTTGCAATAAACTATTTCCGCTGGATCAATAAGCACATAACCTGAACGGGTGTTAAGCTTGATTCTGTTTGGACTGTTACCACGCAGGGCTTCAACCAGTTTTTGAAGGTCCTGTCCCTGGACTTTGCTCCCTCGCTCCCGAAAACGTTCTATGGCACCCTCCAGCTCCGACTGGTGGACCGGTTTCAAAATATAATCGAATACCGAATTGCGTATGGCCTGTATGGCATAGTGCTCATAAGCAGTTACAAAAATAATTCCGGGATCTGCCCCTGAATGGTGAACCTGTTCAATAAAATGGAAGCCATCCTTTTCAGGCATCTGTATATCCAGCAGTACCAGTTTAGGCTGCTCTTTTTGCACCAGTTCCAGAGCCTCATCCACATTGCCTGCAGTTCCCACCACCTCAACTCCCTTGTATCCGGCCAGCATGTAATTGAGCAATTCCCGGGCCTCCGGTTCATCATCTACAAGCAGAATTTTTAATACTTCGACCATGGAGTTCTAGGGATTATTCTTCTTTTCAGAGCGCAAGTTAAAAAAATCCCAAGAGGACAAAAAACGGATTCTTCTGGCTGCAATTCAGGTTTTTTTTGTAACCTTCAGTGTTTGAATGTTATTAAAAGAAACATGTCAGACTCGCAAACGCATAGAACCACAGCCACTTTCGGCACACTGCCTGTCTTCATGACTGCCATCTCCACGATTCTGGGGGCCATCCTCTTTCTGAGGTTTGGTTATGCAGTAGGCCATCTGGGATTTCTTGGAGTCATTGGAATCATCTTCCTGGGACATATGGTAACCATCCCAACCGCCATGGCTGTGGCTGAAATCGCCACCAATCAGAAGGTTCAGGGAGGTGGTGCCTATTTTATCATAAGCCGCTCATTTGGAATCAATATTGGTTCAGCCATTGGGATTGCACTCTATCTCAGTCAGGCAATCAGCGTCGCCTTCTACGTCATAGCCTTTTCGGAAGCCTTTGATCCCCTGATCAGATATCTCCACTTTGAGTATAATACGCCCCTGATCGATAAAAGGTGGGTCGGATTGGCCAGTATGAGCCTGCTTGCCCTGATCATCCTGACCAGGGGAGCCAATATTGGAATGAAGGCGCTCTATTTTGTGGTAACCCTCCTGTTTACCTCGCTGCTCTTTTTCTTCCTTGGAAAACCGAGTACCGAAGAGCAGCCATTAATTCTGAATGCTCAGATTCAGAACCCGGACAATTTTTTCTATGTGTTCACTATTATCTTCCCTGCGTTCACTGGATTGATCGCGGGACTCGGACTTTCCGGCGATCTGCGAAATCCCAGCAAGTCCATTCCCAGGGGAACACTCCTGGCCACCCTGGGAGGTTTCGTGGTCTATATTCTAGTGGCCTATAAGCTGGCCATCAGCGCTTCTCCCGAGGATCTGGCCTCCGACCAGATGATCATGGAGAAGATTGCATTATGGGGACCCATCATTCCCATCGGACTGGCTGCCGCATCCCTCTCCTCGGCCCTTGGCTCCATCATGGTTGCTCCCCGTACGCTCCAGGCCATGGGGTACGACGATGTATTCCCCGGAGCAGGATTGAACAGCTGGCTATCCCGTGGGAAAGAGAAAGATAACGAACCTACCAATGCAGGCTTGATCAGCATCATTATTGGTTTTGTGTTTGTCGCCTTTGGAGATATCAATTTTGTGGCACAGATCATCTCCATGTTCTTTATGGTCACCTACGGAGTGATCTGCGTGATCTCCCTGCTTGAACACTTTGCTGCAGATCCCTCTTACCGTCCCACCTTCCGGTCCAGGTGGTATATCTCTCTGCTGGGAGCGGTCACCTCCTTCTGGCTGATGTTTAAAATGAACGCCCCCTATGCCCTGCTCTCTCTGATCGTCATGGGTGGAATCTATGCCATGGTCTCCTCTTATAAACGACAGGAGAAAGGACTGGTCAACCTGTTTCGGGGAGTGGTATTCCAGGCGAGCCGGCAGTTACAGATCCTGGCACAAAGAGCCGACCGGGAGGATCTGGATGTGCACTGGCGACCTTTTACCATCTGCGTATCACAGGACACATTTATGCGTAGAAGCGCCTTTGATATGCTCAGGTGGATCTCTTTAAAATATGGATTTGGAACCTACATCCACTATATAAAAGGTTTCCTGACCGAAGATACTAATTTGCAGTCCAAGGAGATCCTGAACAAACTGATACATCTTGCCGCCGGAAGTAAGAATAAGGTTTACCTGGATACCATCATCAGTCCCTCCTACACCTCAGCAATTGCCCAGGTGATTCAGCTTTCAGGAATCTCAGGGAAAGGGAATAATATGATCCTGTTTGAATTCTCCCAGACCGAGCCCCAGGCTCTGGAGGAGGCTCTGAATACCCACGACATCCTTTATGCCACCGGATTTGATCTGTGCGTTCTGAGTACCTCATACAAGGGATTCGGATATAAAAAACAGATTCATATCTGGATCACGCCAGCAGATTTTAACAATGCAAATTTGATGATCCTGCTGGGATATATCATCATGGGGCACCCCGAGTGGAAAGAGGGTATTATCAAGATCTTTGCCATCTACCAGCCTGAGGCGGTCACCCGAAGGATGGAAGAGTTAAAAGAGCTAATTAGGGAGGGCCGCCTGCCCATATCACTGGCCAACATTACCCTGATCAGTGCGGGCGGGGACAAAGGAACCCGGGAGATTATCGGAGAGATCTCAGGTGATGCCGATCTGACCATCATTGGATTTCGGCACGAGCAGTTGAGCACGGAAGGATATAAGCTTTATACCGGGTATAATAAGCTGGGGAATGTGCTATTTGTAAGTGCAAACAAGAAAAAAGAGATCAACTAAAACATTACCTTTGAATAAAAAGCAGATGGAAAAAATTGCTGTCTTTCCAGGATCATTTGATCCTTTTACTGTGGGTCACGAAAATATTGTACTGCGTGGGCTCAGTATTTTTGATAAGATCATTGTTGCCATTGGTATTCACTCCACCAAACAGCCCCTTTTGAAAATCGAGGCCAGGGTAGAGATGGTAAACCGGATCTTCAGGGACAATAAGCAGGTAAGCGGCGATTCTTTTGAAGGATTAACAGTGGATTACTGCAAGAAGGTCCGTGCCACACATATGCTCCGGGGCATACGGACAGCAGCAGACTTTGAATACGAAAGGGCCATAGCCCAGATCAATAAGCAGATGTTGCCTTCCGTGGAATCCATTTTCCTTCTGACTACCCCCGAACACACCCCGGTTAACTCCACCATCATTCGGGATATTATCAGAAACGGTGGCGATGCCTCTCAGTTTCTTCCCAAGGGTTTGGATATCAATGATTATCTCTGATGCGTTGCTGCTTTTTCATTGTTGCCCTGCTATTCTGGGGCACCGGAATTTTACTGGGCCAGTCTGCTTCGATTCATGCTTCTTCTCCTGATTATTCGGGCCAGAGCATCCATACCACCATCGCCTGGAATCCCTTTATCACTATTCCTGAGTTCTCCGCCAGAGTACAGTGCAGTGAGGAGGGAGAATTTGAATTGCCTATTCCGCTTCTCTCACCCCGGGTGGTACAGTTCGAAACCGGGGTCTATCAGGCATACCTTTACATGGAACCCGGGTATCACTATGAAGTAAAGTTTCCCGAATACATTGAGAAGGATTGGGATAGCCGCATCTCTCCGTTTTACCAGGCAGTGTCTCTTCCTCTTACTGTCCTGTCCCGCACCTCTCTCGAAAGCGGGGAGCGGGTGGATGGATCCATGGATGTGAACTACGCTATCACCCTCTTTGATTCACTCTATTTACATGCCAACCGGGAGATTCTCACCCAACGAAAACTGGGACAGGCTGGGAATACAGATTCGCTTATCCGGCAGCTCGAGGTTCAATTTGTCGAGGACAGTTCCCGGTTTTTTGCAGACTACCGCCGCTTCAGGTATGGAGTCCTGAAAATGAATGAAGGGAAGACCGGTCAGGTCCAACTTAGCCATGATTATCTGGGCCCGGAAGTTATGGAGTGGCATCCCGGTTTTATCGACCTGTTCAGGAGTTTGTTTAAAGATTTCATTTATTACTACTCAGGCACCAACGAAGGAGAGGAATTCCGGAGTCTTGTCAACCGGCAACAGGAGTTTAGAAGGGCAAGGCAGCTTGTTCTGCAACATCCTGCTGTATGGAGTGATACCCTAGCAGAGATGATCCTCCTCCAGGAGTTCTCCGAACTATTTTACAGGGGCGAGTATCACAAAGAGGCGATCCTGATTATGCTGGACTCCATGGCTCACGATCCCCTTAGCCCGGAATTTGGAATCTATGCCCTGCAGTTGAAGGAGAAGTTATCCAGTTTGGTAACCGGTAACACACCTCCGGATATTACTCTTGAGGACCTGACAGGTAAATCGTGGACACTGGAGGATTTTAAGGGCAAATACACCTATCTCTTCTTTGGTACAACCGATCATTACGGCTGTATGATGGAATATCCCTTTTTACAGTCCTTTTTCGAAAAACACGCCGCTTACCTGAATGTGGTCACGGTCATGGTGTCTGAAGAGCAGCAGAAACTGGAGGATTTTATGAGCAGAAACAATTACAGCTGGAAGGTTCTTCATTATGCAGGACAACCAGGTATCCTGAACGATTATATGGTAAAAGCCTATCCAACAGCTTATCTGATTGATCGTAATGGTAAACTGCTCCTATCTCCTGCCACACTGCCATCGGAAGGATTTGAGCAACAGCTGTTTCGTATTATGCGTTCAAGAGGTGAAATTTGATCAGAGGATGTTCCTCGCATAGAGCACATCCAGAATGCTGGCATAGCTGTTTTCCCTGATAAATCCGGTCTTCCCGGGCATTACCCATCTGTAGTCCGTAATTCCTTCCTTAGCCTGCAACACCGGATCGGCCTCCTTCTCATACTTCATCTCAAACCACTTGGTCTTTTTCAGAATCTTTTCTCCTTTAAGAATATAAGTATGATAGGTTGAGATCAATGGTTCAATCAGTTGAATCCCTGCCAGACCGGTCTCCTCCTTTACCTCTCTTTCTGCTCCCTGTTGAAAATTCTCCCCGGACTCCAATTTTCCCTTGGGAAGGTCCCAGTATCCGTTTCGAAAGATCACAAGGAATTCACCCTGTTTGTTAAAGACTACCCCGCCTCCGGCTTCGATGACCTTAAAACAGGCCTTGAATTCTTCAAAAACCATCAGGATATCCTCGTGCAGGATGTAGAGCTTGTTTATCCGGGTCAGAGAATCAAAAAAGCCAATCAGTTCATTCAATTCCAGATAACTGCTATACTTGTAAAATAGACCATTGTGTTTAACAAAAGCCCGGGAGAAATCATCCCCAAAATATACCGTTCTATCGTTGAAAAAAACTTTATACATTTGCTGAATGGCAGAAATGGATCAACAAGTAGCAGCTATGCTGCTGCAAAGTAAAGCAATAATCCTTGAACCCGCAAAACCCTTTACCTGGGCATCGGGCTGGCAGTCCCCTATCTATTGCGATAACCGTGTCACGCTCTCTTATCCTGAGATCAGGAACCATATGAAAGAGGCCTTCCGGACCTCTATTCAGGAACATTTTGAAAAACCCGATCTTATAGCCGGAGTGGCCACGGGTGCCATCGCCCTGGGAGCACTCGTGGCAGATGCCATGCATCTCCCCTTTGTGTATGTAAGACCATCTGCCAAGGAACATGGCCGGCAGAACCTGATCGAAGGACGCCTGTTGCCCGGGCAAAAGGTAGTCGTGGTGGAGGACCTGATCAGTACCGGGGGGAGCTCTTTGAAAGCCGTGGAGGCCCTGAGGAAGGCCGGAGCAGAAGTTCTTGGAATGGTTGCAATTTTCTCTTATGGTTTCGGGGTGGCAATGCATAATTTCAAAGAGGCAGATGTGGAGCTGCATACCCTCACCAATTATCACGTCCTGATTGAGGCAGCGCTGGCATCGGGAGATATCCAACAAAACCAGGTAGAGATGCTGAAGCAATGGCGGGAGAATCCCTCCACCTGGCAGGGAGCAGAGAAATAGAGAAAGTATGAAAATAGAGAGTAGAATCGGGAAATCGACCTGCACTGATCAGCAGATCTATACCTTTACAAGCAATTTCCACAATTTCAAAGAGCTGCTTCCTGCAGATAAAGTGTCGGGGTGGGAAGCCTCAGAAGAAAAGTGTAGCTTCCAGGTTGATCCCCTGGGTCGCACCGGCCTGATGATCGTGGAAAAGGCGCCTTACAAGCTGGTTAAGATGAGCTCGGACCCTGAATTCTCCACTTATAAATTCAACATTTGGATTCAGTTAAAAAAGGTGGCCCCGGATGATACCAGAATAAAGATCACTATGGAACCCCTGGTCAACAAGATGCTGATGACCATGGTCAGGATACCACTGAAAAAGCTTGCAGATGGAATCATTGACAAAATGGAAGCTTTCGATTTTACAACTCCAGCTTAATGGCCCCATGGCCATAGCTCCGGATCCCTGCTCCACTCTCGACCATCAGTTCGCCGAACTCATTCACACCCCTTATGGTACCCTCAAAAAGGTCGTCCCCTGATACAAACATTGAAGGAACTCCTGCTTGATACAGGCGCTCCAGATAAGCTTGTTCAAGCAGGGATATATGCCCCTCCTTCAGCGACTGATATCTGCGCATTAAGTGGTCCCCTACTAATGATCCTGTCTCCGAAACCTTAACCCTCTTTCCGGTCTCCAGGCACACCGAGGTAGCCGGTACCTGAAAAGACGGGAATGTTGTTTGATTCAGGTTCAGACCAATCCCAATGACTGAATGGGAGAGATTCCCGGCCGTAATACCATTTTCGATCAGAATGCCAGCGATCTTTCCCTTCCCCGTAAGGATGTCATTGGGCCATTTGATTACGGGATCAATCCCCAGCAGCTCTACAACATCGCAGAGGGCCAGGGCAGCCACCCTGGATATATGAAACTGCCACTTTGCTGACAAAAATGCAGGAAAGAGAAGCAGGCTCATCAACAGATTCTCCCCCCTGTTACTCTGCCAGGAATGAGCTCCCAATCCTCTTCCACCTTCCTGGTAATCAGTGGTAATAATGGTCCCCTCCTGCAGTGATTGTTCCTTCATCAATTCCAATATGGAGGTATTGGTTGATGTAACACTGTCATGTTTGATCCATCGGTTTTTCATGGTACAATTTTTGACAAAGTAACTACTGTAAACAACAATTTAGCAAGAATAATGTTAACGGCTAAATTGATTACCTTTGTCAGCAAAAAGCCGGATGGAGCAAAGCGATCTATTAAATGTGGGACAGAGGAGGGAGTTGATCCTTGAAGCTGTTTTGGAGAAGAAGGCACATCAGGTCGTATCCATCGATCTTTCTGAAGTTGAGAACTCCATTTGCGACTGTTTTATCATCTGTCACGGGGAATCAACTACTCAGGTGGGTGCCATTGTGGAATCCATTGAAAAGAAACTGAAGGAAAGGGCTAAAATCCGGGCCCATCATGTGGAAGGGCTACAGAACAGTCAGTGGGTCCTTTTGGATTATTTTGATATCCTGGTCCATGTGTTCCAGGAAGAATACAGATCATTCTTCAAACTAGAAGAGTTGTGGGCAGACGGAAAGGTGACACGGGTGACTGAAAAAAGTTAAATCAAGATTATGGCAGATAAAAAAAATAATCCCGGAAATTTCCCGGGAGGCAACCTGGGGAACCGTCCGGGGAATAAACCGGGGAACAAACCTGGTGGCCCCCCAAAACCCAAATTTAATTCATACTGGATCATAGGCATTATTCTATTAGCCATGATCGGTATCCAGTTCCTTGGATCTGGAAACAAGCTGAAGGAGATCGATTCCAACCGCTTTTTCAATATATTGCAAGAGGGGGACGTTGAGAAGATAGTCATCGTCAACAAAGAGAAGGTCGAGATTTATATCAAGCCCGATCGACTGAGTGACGCCCGGTATGAAGATGTCAGGTCCTCCAAGTCCAACTCCATGCTTGGACAGCCTGTACCACAGTACTTCTTTACCATTATCAGTCAGGATGTATTTATGGGACAGCTTAACAATGTGATGAACGAGCTGCCTCCCGAGAATCGTCCCACCTACACCACCCTCACCCGAAGAAACTATATGGGTGAAATCATGTTATGGGTGATCCCCTTTCTCCTGATTATGGGGATCTGGATCTATATGTTACGCCGAATGGGAGGAGGCGGAGGTGCCGGTGGTGGAAATATCTTCAGTGTTGGAAAGTCCAAAGCTCAGATCTTTGATAAGGAGACCAGCGTGAAAGTTGACTTTCATGATGTGGCTGGTCTGGAAGAGGCCAAGGTTGAGATCAGGGAGATTGTGGAGTTTTTGAAGAATCCAAAAAAATATACGGAGCTTGGAGGAAAAATTCCCAAGGGCGCCTTGCTGGTGGGCCCTCCAGGAACCGGAAAAACCCTGCTGGCTAAAGCGGTTGCCGGAGAAGCCAGTGTTCCTTTCTTCTCCATGTCAGGTTCAGATTTTGTAGAGATGTTTGTTGGTGTGGGTGCCTCCAGGGTAAGGGACCTTTTTAAACAGGCCAAGGAGAAAGCTCCCTGCATTGTATTTATCGATGAAATTGATGCCGTAGGCCGTGCCCGGGGGAGAAATCCAAATTTTGGATCCAATGACGAGCGGGAAAACACACTGAACCAGTTGCTCACAGAAATGGATGGATTTGGCAGTAACAGCGGAGTCATTATCCTGGCTGCCACCAACCGGGCCGATGTGCTGGATAAGGCACTGCTAAGGGCTGGGAGATTCGATCGCCAGATTCACGTGGAGCTGCCTGATCTCAATGAGCGCCGGGCCATATTTGAGGTGCATATCAAACCCATCAAGGTGGATAAATCGGTAGATGTTGATTTCCTTGCCAAACAGACTCCCGGCTTCTCCGGGGCGGATATTGCCAATATATGCAATGAATCGGCACTAATAGCTGCCCGACAGGATAAGAAAACCGTTGATAAACAGGATTTCCTGGATGCGGTTGACCGGATTATCGGCGGATTGGAAAAGAAAAACAAGATTATTAAAGAGGAAGAGAAGCGAACCATTGCCTGGCACGAAGCCGGACACGCCACCATCAGCTGGCTCCTGGAACATGCCAATCCTCTTGTGAAGGTGACCATTATCCCCAGGGGACGAGCCCTTGGCGCAGCCTGGTACCTGCCTGAAGAACGTCAAATAACTACCACGGAGCAGATGCTGGATGAGATGTGTGCTACCCTGGGTGGCAGGGCTTCGGAGGATCTGACCTTCGGCCGGATATCCACAGGGGCCCTCAACGACCTGGAACGGATTACCAAGCAAGCTTATGCCATGATCTCGTACTTTGGCATGAGTGACAAGATTGGGAACCGAAGTTACTATGATTCAAGCGGACAGCAGGAATATTCCTTCAATAAACCTTACAGTGAAAAGACTGCCGAAGCCATAGATGAAGAGGTAAAAAGCCTGATAGACAAACAGTACGAAAGAGCTCAGACAATCCTCAGGAAAAACAAGAAAGGACTGAAGCAACTGGCAGAGATTCTCCTGGAAAAGGAGGTGATCTTCAGTGATGACCTGGAGGTAATCTTCGGGAAGCGCCCCTGGACACGCCACGAAGAACTGCCTAAAAAGATAGAGGAGCTCCCGGAAAAGAAGCAGGAAAAAGCCGAGAAAAAGGATAGCGGAGAACCCAAAGAAGCTTAAGAGTGGAAGCCAACCTGGTTCATATTTTCTCTTCGGGCCAACCTTACAAAGCTGAGATGGCCAGGCAAATGCTAGCGGACCATAACATCCACGCTTTTCTTGTAAATAAACAGGATTCTGCATATAAATTTGGAGTGGTTGAGCTCTACGTAAATCGCGATGATGTGATCAGGGCCAAGAAGCTAATCCAGGAATTTGACTACAATTGAAAGAACTGTTACTACGTATTCTTACTGGAGTCACCCTGATCTTCCTGGTGGCAGGCTCCATTCTGCTTGGGCCGGTCACATTTTCTGCAATCCTTTTGCTTGTATATCTCCTTGGGGTAAAGGAGCTTTTTGGACTTCTTAGCAAAAGAGGGGCCCGGAACCGATGGTTCCGGGCCATCCCCGGTGCTCTTTTGCTAATGATCGTTTACGCACTGTTCCAATACCAGTTGAGCCTGCTCTGGCTAATTCTGCCTCCGGCTCTCTGGCTTCTTACCGCCCTCAGGGGAGGAATCACTCTGTCCGGAACACTTGCATTTCTCTGGCTGGCCATTCCCCTCTCCAGTTTTTTAGCGCTTGGGTGGATGGGAGATGGACCTGGATTTCAATCCCGGCTGCCACTCTATTTGATAGCCCTGGTATGGATCAATGATACCTTTTCTTATGTAACGGGATCCCTGCTGGGAAGACATAAAATGACCCCTTTGCTTTCTCCCGGCAAAACCTGGGAGGGATTTGCTGGGGGAGTACTCATTACCCTGCTTGCCGGATGGCTCATCTGGCACTATACCGGCTTAGCTACACGCTGGGCCTGGCTGGGCATCTCCTTGCTGGTAAGCCTGCTCGGTCTGGCCGGAGACCTGTTTGAATCGGGACTGAAAAGAACTGTGAAAGTAAAAAATTCAGGAGTATTGCTACCCGGTCACGGGGGCGTCCTGGACCGTTTTGATTCTCTTTTGTTTGTTGCACCAGCGGTTCTGATCCTGCTTATTCTGTTAAAACTCGTGCAATGATAAAGATACACCGTGAAGGAAGATGGATAGTCTTTATTACTGTCTGTATACTGCTGACGCTGGTTGTCCTTTCTACCCTCTACCTACCCTACCAGGTGAACTATCTCAGCTCAGCCATCTCCCTGGCTGTCCTGATCCTGGTTCTTCGTTTTTTCCGTGTACCTGACAGGCGGACCTATGTTGATGAGCTTAGCATCACAGCTCCTGCTAATGGGAAGGTGGTGGTTATTGAACAGGTGGACCAGGAGGAGTACCTGAAAGGCCCGTGCAGACAGGTCTCTATTTTTATGAGCATTCACGATGTGCACATCAATTACTTCCCCGTAAGTGGGAAAATATCCTATCAGAAATATCACCCGGGTCGCTACCTGTTGGCCAGACATCCCAAGTCATCTACCTTAAATGAAAGAAGCTCTGTTGGAATAGAAACTACATACGGGCCGGTACTTATCCGGCAGATTGCCGGGTATGTGGCCCGCAGGATCTGTTGTTACGCCACTGAGGGAGAAGAGGCCAGTCAGGGAAGTGAAATGGGCTTTATCAAGTTTGGCTCCAGGCTCGACCTCTTCCTGCCCCTGGATGCAAGCATCCTGGTTAAACCGGGAGAGCGGGTTACAGGTGGAATCACCCCGGTAGCCAGTTTTAATTAGAAGACCTGGAACTCTTTTTAACATCTGCTTAACATACTTCCCTGGCGGGATGCCCTATATTGTGCCTGTTAAACTTTAAAAAAGCACCATGAAAAAAACATTAGCCATTTTAGCACTCGCCCTTTTCATCGGCGGTATCAGTGTTCCAGTAATAGCAAACAACTATGAGTCACAAACTCTGATCTCTCTTCAGGATGATGATCCCAAGAAGAAAGCTGAAGGGGAGAAAAAAGCGAAAAAAGCAAAAAAATCAAAAGAAGCTGCAAAGAGCGGAGATTGCTCTCAGGAGAAGAAAAGTGATTGCTCCAGTAAATGCGGGGGCGAAAAATAAAGATTTAGGTCCGTTACATTCAGATTGTGAGTTTTCAGTAGCTGTCCCGCTTGAGCGGGACAGCTTTTTTTATCTATATTTGCAGCCTAATACGGACCAATTAATGAATAATACAAAGATTCTTCAGGTAAGTGAAAAGGTGAACTGGATCGGTGTTCTGGACGAGGATATTGTCACCTTCGACATCGTAATGGAAACCAAATACGGAACCACGTATAACTCCTACTTTATTGATGCAGAGAAAAAAACGCTGATTGATACAGTTAAGGAAAAATATTGGCCCGAGTTTAAGAAGAAGCTACTTGCGCAATGTGATCCTGCTGAGATCGAATTTATCGTATGCAATCATACCGAACCTGACCATTCAGGCTCCATGCAACACTTGCTTGATCTGGCGCCCAATGCCACAGTGGTGGGTAGTGGACAGGCTTTGACCTATCTGAGCGAAATGGTGGACCGCCCCTTTACGTCCTTGAAAGTGAGAGATGGGGATACAATCGACCTGGGTGATAAGAAGCTAAGGGTCATCGCTGCACCCAATCTGCATTGGCCGGACACCATCTACACCTACCTGGAGGAGGATGGACTACTTTTCACCTGTGATTCCTTCGGGGCACACTTCGCACATGAGTTAATGTTTGATGACCAGGTGGGTAACTACGACGAGGCATTTGACTATTACTTTGATGTGATCCTTAAACCATACAGCAAATTTATGCTGAAGGCCATTGAGAAGATAAAATTGCTTCCCGTGGAAATGATCTGTCCGGGCCACGGTCCCATACTTCGCTCCGCCTGGAAAGAGAGGATCGAGCGCTCCTTTATGCTGGCCAGCAAATACCTGGAAGAATCCAGTAAGAGCAACAGAGTACTGGTTGCCTATATTTCTGCTTACGGATACACGGAAGAGATGGCTAAGCAGGTTGCCGCAGGTCTGAAGAAAACAGCTAACGTCGAAGTTGATTTGCTTGATATTGAGAGAATCTTACTGGGGGACCTGGAGGAACATGTGGTTAAGGCTGATGGGATCATAGTGGGTTCACCCACCATAAACCAGAACACTCTTTTGCCCGTTTAC
>Ga0209345_10003803_pt1 | contig 15209 bp, 11 predicted proteins | sample Cruoilmetagenom7_FD_187294 | JGI IMG/M metagenome (GOLD analysis project Ga0209345, IMG submission 187294) | Oil polluted marine microbial communities from Coal Oil Point, Santa Barbara, California, USA - Sample 7 (SPAdes) (version 2) | ecosystem: Environmental > Aquatic > Marine > Oil seeps ... | reverse complement strand
GATCCGTTGACGCTCAGGCTGCCATTGGCAAGATTGGAGATGGTGAAGCTGACGCCGGCATCGCCGTCATCAGCGTCGGTGTAGCCGATATCGGCTGCGCTCAGGGTGTAGGCCGCACCCTCATCAAGCTCCGCGGCCAGATCCCCGGTCAGAACCGGTGCATCATTGCCAACCGCAGGATTGCCTGCACCCTCACCATCATCGGTCGTGAGCGTGCCTGCATCGTCGTTCAAATTGGGCGTGGCTGTCGGTTGGAGATCCTCGAAGGAGGCGTCATCCAGCAACTCCAGCACCGGAGTTCCGCCTCCAGCAATAGAGGTGCCAGATGAATCCACAAAGTTTCCGCCCGATCCATCAGTGACCTGGGTCGAGACAGAAACGCTGTTTTCAGGGCCGGCAGCTACATCAAGACCATCGGCGTTCAACGCCGTGATCAGCACGTCCTGCGGAATTTCGATTTCACCGATGATGAAGGTCGGCAAGTTGATGGCAGCGCCGACAATCCGGATCTCTGAGCCATCAGGCTGGACCAGGAGAAGATCATCCCCGTCAATCTGAAAGTCTTTCAGGCTGACCGTTTCGTCAAGCCTGACTTTGTTGTCGGTGTCTGGATTTACGACTTCCAGGTTTGGTGTTGCAGGTGAGATTGCCGAAGTGGACGGGGCTGAACCGGCAGGATCAGACCCGGAGTCCGCCTGAGCAAACAGCACAGATTTTTCGGCACGCTCAGCATCATTGTCAGCGTGATCCGCGCCCGCAAGGTCAAGTTCGAAATCTTCGGTCACAACATCACTCCATCATTGAAGGACAGGGAGGTATTGCGCCGAAGCCGCGGAACCATCGGCACCGGATGACAGGATAAGATGGGTGCACTGTTTGACAGACAACTCATAACGGGCCCTCAGCCATGAAAACGTAAGCCTCAACTCGGAACGGCAGAAGGTCGGGTTTCCGAAACTGCCTAGTGTCCGGCTGAGGTTTGCATTTTGTTAATCTTTACGAGACGTTAAGCATTCAGTACTATCAAGGATAGCCTCTAGCCTGAATGATGGATATTCGCCTCATGAATATGCGTGAGATTGATCTCAACCTGCTTCTGGTGTTCGAAGCGATCTACACTGCAGGTAATATATCGCGTGCGGCGGACCAGCTTGACCTCAGTCAGCCGGCCCTTTCCAACGCGTTGGCCCGATTGCGAAAGCAACTGGATGACCAGCTTTTTGTCCGCAGTGGAAACGGGGTGGTGCCAACATCACGCGCCGAGGAGATGATCAGTCCCGTGCGCCAGGCATTGGATGCCATCCGCCAGGGATTGCTGCCGGCGGACAAGTTTGATCCCAATACCAGCGAACGGCATTTCAGCATGATTGTTGCAGATCCCCTGGAGTCTGTGGTGATGGCTGGAATTGTAAGTTCATTGCGACCGGATACCCGCCTCAGCTTCGAAATGTTGCCGCCGCAGATTGTGCAAGTGGAAGATGCTCTCTTGAACTTCAGTCTGGATCTTTCAGTCTTTTTGTTGCCCTCGCGTCAAAGCGAACTCAACAGTGTGCCATTGTGCCCGGTGGATATCGTGTTCATTGCACGTGAGGGGCACCCAAGAATTCATGGAAAATTCGACCCAGATGTCTTTCAGAACGAGAAATGGGTTGGTCTTGCGCTTAAGCCGGGCAAGCTCAAGAACACCGAGAAACTGACCGTCTGGCAGCGGGTTGAAAAACAACCGATCGTGTTGGTCAACAAGGCCAATTCCATAGCTCACATTGTTGCCAAGACGGATATGATAGGATTTGTTTCATCCGTTTATGCGAAAGAATTTTCAAAAATGCTTGGGCTGCAGGTCATTCGTCCGCCGATGCCGGTGAGCAATCAGAATTTCCATATGACTTGGCACAAACGTTATGACGACGATGCAGGGCATAAATGGTTGCGCGATCGTGTTGCCGAATCCATCCGGCAAATTACTCCGTGATCGTGCGCATTGCCCGGTAGTAGTGATACGCTCCCCAAATTCCGGCAATCTGGACGACTAACAAGGCGTAACCCAGCGATTGCCCGGGAGCAGTTTGCGGGATGGTATCGCTCAGAAAACCGATGAACGTGGGGCCAATTCCCACTCCGATTATGTTGTAGAAAAACAGAAAAATTGCGGTCGCCATAGGTCGCATCTCATCGCTGATCTGGCCGTGCAGGAATGCAAAGGTTGGGGCCCAGAAAACGCCGGCATAAACCACTGCAACTGACAACAGGCCCAAGGCGACGATGGTGTTTTCCGTCAGCAAGAAACCGATCATAAACGGCTTTGCAGCCAGGATCGAGACGACGACCACCCCGAGCCGCCATTTCGGGTTTCTCGACCCCAGACGGTCAGCCAGAACGCCACTGTACCAGGTTCCCAGTCCGCCGATCACACCGATCGTCAACGCAAAGAAAACACCGGTTTGTCCTTGGCTGAGGCCATGAGCGCGAATGATGTAAGTCGCGCTCCAGGCCAAGGTGCCAAAGGTGACAATGCCGGATATCCCGATGCCCAGCATGACGTGGAGCAGCGCCTTGTTACGCCATATGACACCGATGGTTTGCAAGAACAGAGAGCCCTTGCCGTGGTGCAACGGCACGGCCGTCAGGTCGCGCTCCGGTTCGCTTACGGTGGTAAAAATCAATACCGAAAGGGCCAGTCCAGGAAGCCCGGCGATAAAAAATGCCCAGCGCCAGCCGAATGCCTGCCCGACAATGCCACCGATAAGGAATGACAACAGGATTCCGATGTTTGCGCCAACGACGAATGTGGCCATGGCCGACACACGTCTTTCCGGAGGGTAGAGGTCGGAGATGATGGAATGGGCCGGCACCACGCCACCGGCTTCGCCGATTCCAACGCCCAAACGCGCCAGGGCGAGCTGCAGGAAATTCTGGGCAGCGCCCATCGCGATCGTCAATGTGCTCCAGATAGCAACAGAGATCCCGATAATGTTGCGCCGGTTTCCTTTCACGGACAGTTTGGCAACGGGAAAGCCGAAGAGGACGTATACTGCGGCAAAAAGCGCTCCCGACAGGAGCCCAAGTTGCGTATCGGATAGAGTGAATTCTTGACCAATCGCCTCAAGCGTAATGCCCAATATGTTGCGGTCTAGCTGATTAACCGCGAGCATGGCTGTCAGAGTGAACAGCGTGTAGCGTTTTGAAGTATTCAAGTTCCACCTTCAAGCTGTCATTTTTTGAATGACATTGGCCAAACTTCATACAGCCTCGGCAGATTTGCACAAGTTATTGAACCGAAATTGATAGCGTTGCAACACGATTCACTATCTACTGAAGTGGTCCTGCTTTTTCGGACAGGTTTGCGGCTCGGCTAAGATGTATCTGGGTTAGGTTTCATGCCGCTTGGTTCATCTGTATCGGGTCAAAGTATGCGTTGTCGGGAGTTCGTTTATCAAGCGCTGTGTGGGGCTGCTCAACGTTGTAGAACTCGATCCAGTTGTCGATGATGCGTTTGGCTTGGAATCCGTCCTGCAATTCGTGCAGGTAGACGGCCTCCTGCTTCAGGGATCGCCACAGACGCTCGATAAATATGTTGTCGAGGTGTCGCCCCCGACCATCCATTGAGATTTTGATCTTGGCATTGGTCAGCGTGGTGATCCAGGCGGAGCCCGTGAACTGCGATCCTTGATCGCTATTCATGATCTGGGGCTTGCCGTATTTGGCAATGGCCTCTTGCAGCGCCTCAACACAGAAGCTGGCATCCAGCGTGTTTGACAGCCGCCAGGACAGCACTTTGCGTGTCGCCCAGTCCATGATCGCGACGAGATAGAGGAACCCGGGGCGGTTCACGCCCAAAGAAGCAGACAAGACTTTCTATGCAAGCTTGAACGATGCCGAAAACGCAGCTTAATCATTGAACCAGAAACTCTCCGGTAAACCCGGGGCGGTTTAGGGGAGCAGGTCAGTCCGATGATGATTTGAAGCGCGTGCTGGCCAGCACGCAAGCATTGCCGGGGACAGCGAGCGTCTCATGGAAGCGGGAACTTAGGGAAAACGAGAGAGCTGTTCGCAATTGGGCCTTCTCGCTCAATGCAGATGAACATGCGGACCTAGCTCAGCCGGAAACCAATCCGCTAGGCGGTGAATTGGCAAAGATGGCTGACCTGGAGCGACAGGCGCTAGGCGAAACACCGAAGGCCAAGCTAAAGACGAGTGTTGCCATTGAGCGTGGACCGATCGGCAAGGCCGTCAAGAAGGCGAATGGCTACAAGTGCCAGATCTGCATGGCACAAGGTGCGAACCCGCTGTCGTTTCTGAAAAAGAACGGAATTCCCTATGTGGAAGCCCATCACGTCACGCCGGTCTCGGAACTGCAGATCGGTTCACTCGCAGCATCAAACATCATGACGCTCTGCGCCAACCATCACAAGCAGATGCATTATGGCGATGTGTCTGTCGAAATCTGCGAGAACACATTTGAAGTTCAGCTGGACGGCGAGTCGCTCACTCTTAAACGACATTCATTCCTTTGAAGCGGCACAATGGAACCGAAGGTGCCTGAGCCAAAGTGGCAGCGAACTGTCTGTGCGGTGGTTACTATGTGGTTACTTTCGTATAGTCACGAAAGCGACTTATCGCATAACTCATTGAAAAATATGGCGCACCCGACAGGATTCGAACCTGTGACCTCTGCCTTCGGAGGGCAGCACTCTATCCAGCTGAGCTACGGGTGCATCCGTGGCGCTTGGCTCGCTGGTTTCACTCCGGTGTCCGGATTGATTTTCGCGTCGCAAAGCAGCTGACAAACGGTCTTCTAGCCGATCACGGGCGGCGCATCAATGGGTTTGTCAGATCGATTTGCGGCTCCTCCTCAGGCAGGTCTCACAGGGGCGAAACCTGTCGCGTACGCCGGGGGAGCCTAGGTTCACAGCAGGACAGAGTGATGCCCGGTGAGCGGTGTCGCTGTGCCGAGTTTGGCGCGTTGGATGGCACCCGCTTGATCAAGGCTTGAAAGTTCCAGGGCTTCGCTCCCCTGGATACCTCTCGCGAATTTGTCATCAATGGCCTGGGCAAGGGCGGTGCGCGAGGAGGTGCGAGATGAGCTCGTTGTGACGGGAGGGAGTTGAAGACCTGGATTGCCGGCCCTGTTTCTCGGGTGGCTCCACGCCTGTTGCTTGGTTTCGTGCCGGGACGCATGTGGGTGGAGGTGGGCTTTTTGCCTGAACACATTCACGCCACACTTGCTGCCTAGTTCATGCTGCGTCGCACAATAAATTGGCGTCCTGAACGTCGTTGCACACCGGATTCCAATGCCTAAACACATTCTGCTGATCATCATGACCGCTCTCTTTCTGGGCGGTGGTCCCGCACCGGTGTCGTCATCGCACGGTGAGGAATTGTCCAGTTCCAAGCTGACCCATGACGTGACCTACTACTACAAGCGCCAGACCAAGCGCGTTGTGGCCAAGTGCATGCCGGCCAAGCTCCTGAAAATTCTCGGGCACATCCGCAAGAAGACAGGTGTCAGACCCATCCTTACATCCGGGCATAGAAAGCACGGCCGCAAGAAATCGATGCATCGACATTGCAAGGCTGCCGACATCAGGGTTCCCGGCGTGTCTGACAAGCGTCTGGTCCGGATTGCACGAAGTGCACCGGGGATCGGCGGTATCGGCCGGTATTGCAACGGCATCATCCATGTTGACGTTGGCGCTCGTCGTGAATGGAAACACTGTTGAATAGTGGCTTTGGCCTCAGCCATGCTGGTCGGCAAGATCTATAGCACGTCACGGCTCTCCTCCTGACCGAGAGCCGTGTTCAGGCCTTCTTCTTTGCGTTTGAAAAAGATCGAGCCATGAGCCGCGCCGGTTGGCGCCCATGCCTGCCAGATAGCCGGGACGGCAAGTCAATTCGTACCCGGTGCGAAGCCGCCGGACCGGGTAATGAAAAATGTGCAACACCTACTTCTGTTCCAGTCGCTGCATCGCCAACTGTTGGAAAAGCCCTGGCCGTGGGCGACGATGGGAGCGGATGGATCTGATTCCCGATGCAGGACCCATGAACAGGCCGGGCCTCTGAGGCTTTGGCAGAAGACACGCGAATGATTGGAGTTTGAGTATGACAGCTGAACCACGTGCACCACGGCTTGCCGTCTTGATCGACGCCGACAACACGTCAGCCAAGATCGTCGATGGCTTGTTCGAGGAGATAGCCAAGATCGGGGAGGCGAGCGTCCGGCGGATCTACGGCGATTTCGCCAGTCCGCGGTCCAAGGGCTGGACCGAGGTTCTGGCCCGGCATGCGATCATCCCGCAACAGCAATTTGCCTACACGACCGGCAAGAATGCCTCGGACATTACCCTGGTCATCGATGCTATGGATCTCCTGCACAGTGGCCGCTTTGACGGCTTCTGCCTGGTCTCGTCCGACAGCGACTTTACCCGGCTCGCATCCCGGATCCGCGAACAGGGCGTCGATGTTTTCGGTTTCGGCGAGCAGAAGACGCCCGAGAGTTTCCGGCAGGCTTGCCGCAGGTTCACCTACACCGAGAACCTGCTGCCCGACCTTGTATCCGACAACAGCGACACCCCGGCTGCTTCCAGGTCGCTCCAGCCGCCGAGTGCTGCGACACCCATCTTGCGAAAGGTTATCATGCAGATGGAGAGTGAAGACGGCTGGGTTCCTCTCGGCGCCCTGGGAACGCAACTGGCCAACCTCTCGTCCGATTTCGATCCCCGGACCTACGGTTTCCGCAAGCTCAGTGATCTCGTGCGCAAGACCGGCGCCTTCGAGCTCGATCAGGGTGATGGGAAAACATTGCGCGTGCGCATGAAGCCGGCTGGCCGCAAGAAAGCCGATGCCTGATGCGCCGGTAGCCGGGGGTTGCGGCAGATGCTCCACCCCGGCTTCAAACCGGCCGGCAACGTGAACAATCCGCGGACCGGATCATGGGCATTTGCGCGCCCGTGTCTGCGAACACATCTCCGGTGCGCTGATGGTTTCCAGGCGGATGCCGTCAGCCGGTGATAGGTCTTTGCCGGCAAAGACAAGGCCTCAGGCTACCTGGCGCCAGCTTTCCTCGCGGATAAACGCCATCAATTCGTCCGATGGCATCGGGCGGGCGAGGGCATAACCCTGCAGCGTGTCGCAACCGATATCGCGCAGGATGGCTGCGTGCTCCATGGTTTCCACGCCTTCGGCCACGACCTTGATGCCCAGCGACTGGCCGATGTCGATGATCGATGCGACGAGGTTGCGCTGGCTGTCGGATTTGAGCAGCGGAGAAATCAGCTGCCGGTCAATTTTCAGCCGTGCCGGCTTTACCTGCACAAGGCTGACGATGGACGCAAAGCCGGTGCCGAAATCGTCGATCTCGATATCGATGCCGAGGGCCTTGAGATGGGCGATGTTGGCGACGATGGTTTCATTCTTGTCGTCCAGGAAGATCGATTCGAGCAATTCGAAGGAAAGCGTTCCGCGATCGAAGGCAAGGCCGTTCAGGCTCTCGATGAGATCGTCGTCGTAAAGCCGGCCGGCTGACACATTGACGGACATCTTCGGGATCGAGAGGCCGGCAGCCTTCCAGCGTGTCGATTGCCAAAGGGTTTGCTCAAGAATGGCACGGTCGACCAGCGGCACCACATTGAGTTCGCCCGCGGTCTTGAGAAATGCGTCCGGCGCAAGCACGCCCTCGCTCGGATGGATCCAGCGGGCCAGCGCCTCGACGCCGACAATATCGAGCGTTTTTGCATCGAATTGCAGCTGGAAATACGGAATGAACTCGTTCCGGTCGAGACCGTTGAGGATGTCGTCGGCAATCCGCTTGTTGCGAATGATCTCGGCTTTCAGCGACGCGTTGAAAAATTCGTACCGGTTGCGTCCGTTGCTTTTGGCCCGGTAGAGCGCGATATCCGCATCGATAAGCAGCCGCTCGCCATAGTTCGTCTTGTCCGGGTCGCCCATCGCGATTCCGATGCTGACCCCGAAACGGCATTCATGCCCCTCGTAGGGAACGGGTTCGCGCATTTTCATGATGATCCGGTTGGCCAGTGCCGCCAGTTCATCCTCGTTTGTCTCCGATGTGGTGGCGATGATGAATTCATCGCCGCCGATCCGCGCGACGAAATCGCCGGCACGGACACTGGCGGACAACACCGAAGCCGCATGCGACAGCATAGCGTCTCCCGCCGCATGGCCCAGCGTATCGTTGATCTGCTTGAACCGGTCGAGATCGATATGCAGCAATGCTGTCACCGTGTCCCCGGCCTGTCCGCCGGCAAGCTTGTTGTCGAGGAACCGGCGGTTTGGCAGGCCGGTCAGACTGTCATGCAGCGAATTGTGCTCCATCTGGGCGCGGGCTTCTTCAAGCTCGTTGTTTCGCTGTTCGGCACTCTGCTTGGCTGCCAGCAGTCTTGCGTTGAGCTCGACATCCGCCGAGACATCCCAATTGACGCCGACGATGTAGCGCTGGCCGCCGAGCTCTTCATGCACCGCCCCGATTGAGCGAACCCACCGCGTGGCGCCTTCGCGTGTAGTGACGCGAAAATTGGAAGTGTAGGTCCGGCTTTCCCTGACTGCCTGCTGGAAATCCTTGTTGGCCTGTACGCGATCGTCGGGGTGAACCGCGGTGAGCCAGGTATCCATCGTGACCTGCTTGATGTCATCGGAAATGCCATAGAGTTCCCCCATGCGCCTGTCCCAGGTCACTTCCAGCGTATCCAGATTGAGCTCCCACACCCCGATCCTTGACGTATCCAGCGCCAGCTGGTGTCTGCGTGAAAGCCGCTGAAGCTGCAGTCTCCGCCGGTCGAGTTCCTGCATGTGCGCATGGCGCAGGTCATTGAGATAGCCGACAATCGAGATCGGCAGGATGACGAGCAACCCGGCCAGCAGGATGAGAAACCGAATCTGCCAGGCATTCTCGGGCGTGCTCGACCATCCCGCGGCGGGAATGGCCGCGATCTGCCAGCTTCCGCTTGGCAGGGAAACCTGTGATGTTACCGGGTCGTCGTTGAAGATCCCGGCGTCACCAAAGAAAACTCCGCCCTTTGCACCGGTTGCGTTCTGTCCACGAATGGCGATTTTGATCGGCAGATCATCCGAGCGCAGGCCGCTTTCGGCGAAGAGCCGGTCCACGTCGACAACGGCAGACACCAGACCCCACAATGTTCGCGTGCCGGAATCGTTCTCGATGAAAACCGGAAAACGTCCGACAAACCCCTTCCCGCCTTGCAGCAGGTTCACGGGGCCTGCCAGCACCATTTGTTCGGAGCGGACCGCACGCATTGCAGGTTCGCGCTGTATGTCGTTCTTGCGGTAATCGAGCCCGATGGCCTGCTCGTTCCCCTCCATCGGGTACATCAGGCTGATAACCAGCCCGGGGGCGCCGGCAATATTGCGCAATTGCGAGTGTTGTCCGATCAGCCCGCCGGCAATGCTGGCAAAGCGCGCCTGATCTATGTCGGGCTGCGTTGCGATGACGGAAACCAGCCCGCGGACAAGCTGAATATTGCTTGTAATGTTGCCTTCAAGCTTTGCCCGCACCAGGCCCAGCTGCTCGCTGACTTTTGCGTGGGTCTTTTGGTGATGAACGATACGGTTCTGGTATTCCGCGAACACGCCGGTCGCAACCGTGACCGCGAGTGCAATCGAGCCTGCAATGACACTCGGCCTCAGGAACAGGTGACCGCGTTTCAATTTGAGCTTGGAGTTTCCTGTCATCGCAATCCACAAGTAACCGTTGATGAGCGCCTGACTCCACGGTCTGGGCTCCGGGCGGGGCTGAACTCATTTGGATGTAATGCTAATTCAGAAAGTCGTAATAAATAGATAAGGCATTCGCGAAACCACTGTCTGAGGTTTGCAGAAAAGGCGACGTAAACCTGCGGCAAGCCTTCAGATTTTTCCTGGCAAGGCCAGTAAAACGGCTTTTGCGGGAAATATTGCGCCCTGTCTGGCTGTCGTGTGCCCATTACGCCAGAGCCGGGCTGGGGCGCGATACCCACACCCGCACGGGCGCGCTCCGGTGGTTTGTACCGGCGTTCGGAGGTTGGCTTCTGCTTGGTTTCAATTATTCCCGAACCCGCATGACAAACCGGATTTCTCCTGATTAAATGATTGTGCTGGCGTGCCTCCGACCTGGGAGAAGGATGGGGGAGGGGCAATCGACAGTCTTATTGCGGGCGCCGATGAAAGCGCTTGCATCCAGGAACTTTTCGGGAGGAAAGCATGTTGAAATTGAAATCCGTCAAGACGTTGATGATTGCATCCGCAGTCTCGCTTGCCGCCGCGACTGCCGCTCTGGCGTTTCCGGACAAATCGGTCGAATACATCATTCCGTTCGGTCCGGGCGGTGAATCCGATATTTCCGCCCGTTTCCAGCAGCCGTTCTTCAAGGAAAAGTTCGGCCAGGACCTGGTGGTTTCCTACAAGCCCGGTGGCGGTGGCGCTGTCGGCTGGGCCCAGCTCAATTCGATGGCCGGCGATGGCTACACGATCATGGGCATCAACCTGCCGCATATCGTCATTCAGCCCGCGCAAAAGGATGTCGGTTACACCACTGATGACATCAAGGCGTTCTACATGTTCCATTACACCCCCGATGCGATCGTGGTGACTGCGGACAGCCCCTATCAGACCCTGGCCGACCTGATCGCGGACGCAAAGGCCAATCCCGGTGCGCTGACCATGTCAGGGTCCGGCAAGGCAACGGCCAACCACCTGGCCCAGATCCGCTTTGACAAGATGGCCGGCATCAAGACCACCTATGTACCTTTCAAGGGAACCGGTGCGTCGACCACGGCGGCGCTGGGCAAGCAGGTCAAGGCACAGTGGGGATACACCACCGTTGGCGCGGCCCAGGGCGATGCCGTGCGTCTGCTGGCTGTCGCCATGGAGGAAAGGCACCCGTTGTTCCCCGACGTGCCGACCTTCAAGGAGCTCGGTTTTGACATGGTCGGCGGTGCCTATCGCGGCATGGCGGTCCCCAAGGACACGCCGGATGAAACCGTCAAAGCGCTGTCCGACATGTTCGGGGAAATCAACGCCGACGAAGCTTTCCGCAAGCAGATGCTGGATGGCGGATTTGCGCTTCTCGATGTTGGTATCGATGGCATGGCCGAATTCATGAAGGCGCGCAAGGACGAGTATATCGAGGCGGCAACGGAAGCCGGTTTGCTCAACTGATCCTGTGCTTTGCACCCGGGCCTGTCCGGCCTGGGTGCTCCTTCCATGAGGTGTGAACCGCCGCAAGCTGTGAGCCGCATTCCGTGGCATGCGGCCGGCAGGGTTTTGCACTCGAGCTGAATGGACAATCCGATATGGATTTTGAACATCTGGCCAATGCGCTGACACTGACCAATCTGGCGCTTGCGCTGTTCGGCGTTGTCGCCGGCACGATCATCGGATCGATACCGGGCCTGTCGGCAACCATGGCCGTCGCGGTGCTGGTTCCGATCACATTTTCCATGGCCCCCGCATCCGCCCTGATCCTGCTTGGCGCCATCTACACCGGGGCGATCTATGGCGGCGCCTATTCCGCCATCCTGCTCAATACGCCCGGCACCCCGTCGGCCATCGGCACCACCTTCGACGGCTATCCCATGGCCAAGCGCGGCGACGGCGATCTTGCCGTCGCCATCGCCTGCTATGCCAGCGTATTCGGCGGCATGATCGGGGCCCTGGCGCTGCTTCTGCTGGCACCGCCCCTGTCATCGGTGGCGTTGGCGTTTGGCCCGGTGGAATATTTGTGGCTGTCTATCTTCGGCCTGTCGCTGATCACATCATTGTCGACCGGCAACGTGCTCAAGGGGCTCGCCGGCGGAGCTTTCGGCCTGCTTCTGTCCTGTGTCGGCGTGGCCGAAATTTCAGCCGACATCCGCCTGACCTTCGGCAGCACCACCATGATCGGCGGTATCGAAGTGGTCGGTGCGCTGATCGGACTCTATTGCATTCCGGTGCTGATCGACCTGGTGGCAACGCCCGAACGTCATCTCAAGGTGGAGGAGGGGGGACGTGCGGTTCGTTTCCGGGAAGGGGCAATCATCGCCTGGCGCTCGCGCTACAACCTGCTGCGCTCCTCGATCATCGGCACCCTGATCGGCATCCTGCCTGGCGCCGGCGGTTCCGTTGCCGGTCTAGTCGCCTATTCCGAGGCCAAGCGGACGGCCAGGCCGAAGCAGAAATTCGGCGAAGGCGAACCCGATGGCGTCATGGCGACCGAAGCCGCCAACAATGCCACCGTCGGCGGCGGCTTCATCCCCACGCTGGTCCTCGGCATTCCCGGCACGCCTCCCGATGCGGTCATCCTCGGCGCGCTGCTGGTGCAGGGGGTCAGAACTGGACCGACCCTGTTCGAGGGCGGCGGTTCGATCGTCTACACCTTCATCTACGGGCTGTTCATCGCCACCATCCTGATGCTGCCGACAGGTCTGTTGATCGGACGTTATGCCTACAAGACCATCGTCACCATCCCCAAGACCATACTCGTTCCCTCGGTGGGCTTCATGACCATCATCGGCACCTTTGCCATTCGCAATTCGATCTCCGATGTCGTCATCATGATCGTGCTTGGCACGGTAGGCTGGGTGCTGTCGCGCTTTGGCTTCGCCGCGTCACCCATCGTGCTCGGGCTCATTCTTGGTCCGATCGCCGAGCAGGGCTTTGTCCAGGCCTGGATCATCGGCGACGCCACCGGCAACCTCGCCGGCATGTTCTTCGGCCGGCCGATTTCGCTGGCGATCATCGCCTTCACCATCCTGTCGCTGGTCTATCCGGTCATTCAGGGCAGGCGGGCCAAGAAACTTCTCGAAATGCAGGCGGGGTCCAATGACTGAATCTTCATCCAGATCCGGCAGGAAAGACATCGGAACCCTGATCGTGGCAAGCCTGTTTATCGGCCTGGGCCTGGTCACGCTTTACGATGTGACGACCTATTCAGACCGGGATTCCGTGGTTTTCCCGAGCTTTGTTGCCTATGCGCTGATCTTCTGCTCGGTGCTGGTGGTCATTGCGTCCTGGCTGCGGCCGAACCAGCACAACGGCTTTGGCAGCGGCGACTGGTGGCGCAGGCTGTTGCTGGTCGCAACCATGCTTGCGGGCTGCTTTGTCATGCCGCTGATTGGTTTCCTGCCGGCCACGGTGATTGCCTTTGCCGGCGGGCTGGTCGCCGCGCGGCACGAGGGATGGGACGCCAGAAGCGCGATCATCTTCGCGGCCTCCGGCGTCTTCATCATGGCCGGTTTTTACACGTTGTTCCGCTTCGCATTGGGCGTGCCGTTGCCCTGACCGGCAGTTCCTGCGCAACCTGGTCTCACTTCACGTATTTGCGCCAGTTGTGCTCTTCCTTGAAGCCGAGCATCTCGCGGATCTTGCGGTTTGAATAAAGCGCTTCATGCTCGCCCATCTCGCGGGTAAACGGCACGCCGGGAAAAAACTGCTCGGCGATCTTGGCCGTCGGCATGTCGACCGAGTTGGTATCGTTGCCGGCGTTGAAGATCTGGAACCCGAGCCCGTCTGTGCTCAGGCAGCGGTCGACGATCTGGCCAAGGTCGCGGGCATCGATATAGCAGAAGATGTTGCGGCGGCGGACGCCCGGATCGACGAAGAAACCCGGGAACCGGTCATATTCGTCCGGCTCCATCACGTTGCCGATACGAAGCGCATAGATGTCGGCACCCGAACGCCGCTGGAAACTGCGCGCGGTCTGTTCGTTGATGACTTTCGACATGCCGTAGGAATCCATCGGGTTGACGTCCATGTCCTCTTCCACCGGCAGCGAGGCGGGGCTGACCTCGCCATCGGCGAAGCAGACGCCATAGGTGGTTTCCGACGATGCGATGATGATCTTGGGGATGCCGAGTTTCACCGCGGCTTCAATCACGTTGTAGGTGCCGATCGTGTTGATGCGGAACGTCTCGTTGTCCGGCCGGATCAGGATTCGCGGCACGGCGGCGAAATGCACCACGGCATCGAATTTCGGCACGCCGGTTCCGGGCTCGAGTTCATCGAAATTGGCGTAGCTGGTCATGACGTTGAACATCTGGCCTGAATCGGTGATGTCGGCCGTCAAATTGTCGACGCCCGGATGATCGAGCGGCGTCAGGTCGACATTGACCACGCGATGGCCGCGGTCGAGGAGATAGGGAACCACATGCCGGCCGGCCTTGCCGGATCCTCCGGTGAACAATATGCGCATTGCTTCCTCCTCCATATTTCCTGCGTTTGATTGGGCGCTGTCAGGCGCTGCGTCCCGCCGCGGCCCCGGAAGACCACGCCCATTGAAAATTGTGACCGCCCAGATGGCCGGTGACATCGACCACTTCGCCGATGAAATGCAGACCCGGCACCAGGCGGCTTTCCATTGTCTTCTGGTTGATCCCGGCGGTATCGACACCGCCCAGCGTCACTTCCGCCGTGCGATAGCCTTCGGTACCGCCCGGCACGACACGAAAATTCCGTATGCCGGCCAGTATCTCGTCAATTGCCGCATTGCTCAAGTCCGCCAGCCGCGACGCCGTCTCGCCGGCCTCATTGCCGAGCTGCTGTGCAAGCCGCTTGGGCAGGACTTCTCCCAAGGCGGTCCAGATTGATGCTTTCGGACGCGCCGTGCGTTCGGATTTGACATGCGCTGCCAGGTCAATCCCGGGTGCAAGATCAATCGAGACCGTATCGCCCTCGCGCCAGTAGGACGAGACCTGCAGCATCGCCGGACCTGACAGCCCACGATGGGTAAACAGCATGGCTTCGTCAAAGGCCGCGCCATTGCACGATGCATGAACATCAAGCGATACGCCCGACAGGCTGCCCCAGCTCTCATGCATGTTCGAGGCCCAGGTGAACGGCACCAGCCCTGCGCGGGTGTCGGTCACCGGATGGCCGAACTGTCTGGCCAGGTCATAGCCCAGGCCGGTGGCGCCCATCTTCGGAATCGACTTGCCGCCGGTGGCGATCACCAGCGACTGCGACTGCCATGAACCGGCGCTGGTCCGCGTCTGAAAGCCGCCATCCGTTTTGCTGACCTCGACAATCTCCGTCGCCAGTTCCATCCTGACTCCGGCCTCGCGCATGTCGTCGGTCAGCATGGCGATGATCTCGCGCGCCGATCCGTCGCAGAACAACTGTCCCAGCGTCTTCTCGTGAAACGCAATGCCGCGGGCTTTCACCCGGTCGATGAAATCATGCTGGGTGAAGGATTTGAGCGCCGAGATGGCAAAGTGCTTGTTGTTCGA
>Ga0209345_10003802_pt1 | contig 15214 bp, 17 predicted proteins | sample Cruoilmetagenom7_FD_187294 | JGI IMG/M metagenome (GOLD analysis project Ga0209345, IMG submission 187294) | Oil polluted marine microbial communities from Coal Oil Point, Santa Barbara, California, USA - Sample 7 (SPAdes) (version 2) | ecosystem: Environmental > Aquatic > Marine > Oil seeps ... | reverse complement strand
AGGCAAATCACTTAGTACATTTTGCGGATAGTCATTCTCTATAGTCGTCATTTCATTGATTGATGGCAAGGTGCATCTTCCTGACAGATCAAACAGCGCGTGAAAGCGCGCACTGAAAGGAGCAAGTTATGAAAATCGCAATCATCGGGAACGGCAATGTCGGATCCGGTCTGGCAAATGTCCTGAGCAAAACAAAACATGAGGTCAGGACCTATGGTCGCGCCGACGATGTGGCAAACGCCGTGAATGAGGCCGACACCGTCATCCTCGCGACACCCTATGGGTCGGCTGTCGAAATCGCCAATCAGGCAGACTTCACCGGCAAGATCGTCATCGATGTGTCCAACCCCGTCACCGAGGATTTCTCGGCCCTGCAACTCGGCACCACCACGTCGGCCGCCGAGGCGATCGCCGCGCTCGTTCCGGGGGCATCCGTCGTGAAGGCTTTCAACACGATCTTCGCCCAGCACTATGCCGGGGATCTCAAGCTGGCCGGTCAACCGTTGCAGACCTTTGTCGCCGCCGACGACGAGACGGTGCGCGACACCGTCAAAACGCTGGCCGCCGAGGCCGGGTTCGAGCCGGTCGATGCCGGCCCCCTGTCCACCGCCCGTCAGCTCGAGCCGCTTGGCTTCCTGAATATCCAGTTCGGCTATGTACTCGGAAAAGGCACCGAGATCGCGCCGCGCTGGCAGTTTTCCGCCTGACCCAACCTCCCGAACAAAGGAAAAAGACAATGTCCAACGCAAACCATCATAACCCGCCTCAATCACCGGTGATTCCCGGTGTGGCAAATGCCGATCTAGCAGCCACAATCCTGCGCGTCTCTCTGGGAATACTGTTCATCGCCCATGGCTGGCTGAAACTGGCGATCTTCACGCCGGCTGGAACCGCCGCCTTCTTCGAAAGCCTCGGCTTTCCGGGTGCGCTTGCCTATCTCGTGATGGCGGCGGAGCTTGCCGGCGGCGTGGCGCTGATCCTCGGCGTCTGGAGCCGCTGGGTGTCGCTCGCTCTGGTGCCGGTCCTGCTCGGCTCGATCTACGCGCCGCATGGCGCGGCCGGCTTCTTCTTCTCGAATGAAGGCGGCGGCTGGGAGTATCCGGCTTTTTGGGCGATCACACTGATCGTGCAGGCCCTACTGGGCGACGGCGCCTATGCACTCAAGCGCAGCCGGACCTGATCCGATCCGTCCTCATGGTGCGGGGCAATCAGCCCCGCACGCTTCCGCAAAGGGGTTTCACGATGACCAATTCAACCGAAAAGTTCGACATGAATGCCGCGCCGATCCGCATCGATACCGTTCGGCTCAGGGTGCGGGATCTCGATGCCGTTTCATCCTTCTACCGGGACGTTCTGGGGCTGGTGCCGCTGGCAGAGGCCGGAAGCAGCGTCACACTGGGCACCGAAGAAACACCGCTGCTCCATCTTGATGGCGACCCGGCGTTGCGCCCACGCGATCCCAAACAGGCAGGGCTGTTTCACACCGCCTTGCTGCTGCCCTCGCGTGGCGATCTGGCCCGCTGGCTTGGCCATGTGGCCGAAACGGACGTGCGGCTGCAGGGCGCATCGGATCACATCGTCAGCGAAGCGCTCTATCTGGCCGATCCCGAAGGCAATGGCATCGAGGTCTATGTCGACAGACCGCCAAGCCAGTGGCGCGATAGCGCCGGCGATATCCGCATGGCCACGGACCCGTTGGACCTCAAGGATCTGATACGCACAGCGCAAGGTCGGATTTGGGCCGGTTTCCCGAAAGGCGGCATCATCGGCCACGTTCACTTGCAGGTCGGCGACACGAAAGAGGCGGATCGCTTCTACCGAGATGCCCTCGGCTTTGACATCGCCGCGTCGTATCCGGGCGCGAGCTTCTACGGCAGTGGCGGCTACCACCACCAGCTCGCCGGCAATATCTGGAACAGCCGCCGGGCCGGCAAGCGGGATTCTTCGGAAGCGGGACTCGATGAGATCACTCTTGGCGTCGATTCCTCGGCGCGGCAGGCGATCATGCAGCGCCTTGGCGGCGACCGCTTCATCGATCCCTGGGGCACCGCCTTCGCGCTGGCGCAGTGATGCGCTTTGCGAAGCTGATAGTAAAAAAGGAGACAAGACATGCTTGTGAATGGAAGATGGGTCGAGAACTGGCAGCCGGTCCAGAAGGCTGATGAACAAGGGCGTTTCATACGCCAGGTTTCGGAGTTCCGGAACTGGGTCACCCCCGACGGACGCCCCGGCCCCACGGGCGAGGGTGGCTTCGAGGCCGAGGCTGGGCGGTATCGGCTCTATGTCGCGCTGATCTGTCCCTGGGCCTCGCGCACTCTGATCGCACGGCGCCTCAAGGGGCTTGCGGATTTGATCCCGGTCACGGTGGTCAACCCGACGCTGACCGATCAGGGCTGGCGGTTCGGCGGCTATCCGGGCGCGGATGAGGACCCGCTATACGCGTCGAAATACATGCATGAACTCTATACCCGTGCCGATCCCCATGTCTCGGGCCGCGCTACCGTGCCGGTGCTGTGGGACATGAAGCGCGGCGTCATGGTGAACAACGAAAGCGCCGATATCGTGCGCATGTTCGATACCGCCTTCGACGCGATCGCCCCATCCGATCTGCGTCTCTATCCCGCCGATTTGGCCGAAGAGATCGACGTGCTGAACAGGCAGGTTTACGAAAGCCTCAATAACGGGGTCTACAAGGCCGGATTCGCCTCCAGCCAGGAGGCCTATGACGAAGCCGTCTCGGTGGTGTTCGCGATGCTTGACCAGCTCGAGTCCCGCCTCGGTGACGGCCGCCCGTATCTGTGCGGCGACAAGCTGACCGAAACTGATATCCGTGCTTTCGTGACGCTCATCCGGTTCGACGCGGCCTATCACGGACTATTCAAGACCAACTGCCGGCAAATCGCGGATTACCCGCATCTTTCGGCGCATATGGAGCGTGTGCTGCGGTTGCCGGGCGTCGCGGAGACGGTCAATATGGATCACATCACGCGCGGCTACTATTCAATCAAGGCGCTGAATCCGACGGGCATCCGGCCGACCGGCCCGGCGCATATCCGGCGGTTGCTTGACACTGTCGCGTAGGGGAAAACCGTGTTCGGCCGGCGGGTGCGAACCTTCGCCGAACATGCCAAACTACCGACAGCAGAAAGGCAGATCATGTCCAGACCGATTCCGCAGGTGCAGCCCATTGAACGCGAGGAGCACCCGAGCAAAGGCCGCTATGTCTTCCGACTGGGCGGCGACGAAGCAGAAATGACATATTCGCGCGCGGGTGAAAGCATGATAATCATTGATCACACGGAGGTTCCCGATGCGATGCGCGGCCGCTTGGTCGGGCAGACCCTGGTGCGGCGTGCAGTCGAGGATGCGCGGGCCGAAGGCCGTTCCATCGTCCCGCTATGCCCCTTTGCCAAGGCGCAGCTCTTGCGCCATCCCGACTGGCACGATGTGCTGAAACGCTGAACTGGAGACGCAATCATGAGCTGGAGTCCCTGCCCCGATCCCACGCTGGGTGACCCCGAAACAGTCGATGCGATCGAGACGCTGATCATTCCCCGCGCCGTCGATCTCGGCGGGCTGGAGGTGCGCCGTGCCCTGCCATCGACCAAACGGCAGATGGTCGGCCCCTTCATCTTCTTCGACCAGATGGGACCGGCGGAATTCCTGACCGATCAGGGAATCGACGTGCGCCCGCATCCGCATATTAATCTGGCAACTGTCACCTATCTGTTCGAGGGCCGCATTCGGCACCGCGACAGCCTTGGCACCGATCGCGAGATCGAGCCGGGCGCGGTGAACTGGATGAAGGCGGGGCGCGGCATCGTCCATTCCGAGCGCACCGATGAGGAGCGGCGCCGACAGGGCCAGCGCCTCTTCGGCCTTCAAACCTGGGTGGCGCTGCCCGAGGCGCAGGAGGAAGGCGATCCGGCCTTCGTCCATCACGGCGCAGAGGCCCTGCCGATAATCGAAGAGGGCGGAGTGAAGGCGCGGCTGATCGCCGGCGCGGCCTTCGGGGCAAGATCGCCGCTCGCGACGGCATCGGAGACGCTTTACGCCGATGTCCAACTCGACCCCGGTGCGCGCCTTGCCGTCGAGCCCTCCGTGACCGAACGTGCCCTCTATACCATCTCGGGCGAGATCGAAGTGGCGGGACAGTCCTTTGCGCCGGCCCAGCTTCTGGTTCTGAGGCCGGAGGATCAGATCCTCGTGCGCGCCAGGAGTGCCGCCCGTATCATGCTTTTCGGTGGCGAGCCGATGGACGGGCCGCGCTGGATCTGGTGGAATTTTGCCTCGTCGCGCAAGGAACGGATCGAGCAGGCCCAGGAGGAATGGCGGCGCGGTCGCTTCGACACCGTGCCGGGCGATGAAGCCGACTTCATCCCGCTCCCCGAGACGAATACCAAACCGCGAAGGGCGCTCGGCGGCGTCTTCTATCCGTAAGGGTAAGGTGTTCACGGTGGTCGACGGTATGCTGCCAACCCGTCAACCGCGCGATGCGCTATCGCTTTTGCAGGGCAACAGTACAGAGGTTGCCGGCAACGCGGTGAAAATGAATGTGCCCGATCGTGGTGCCAGAGATGTGGGGCTGATTTTTGACCGGGCGGATTGAACGTATCAGAGTCTTTGTGAAGGTCGCCGAGCTTAACGGATTTGCGGCGGCCGCGCGTGAACTCGGCGTCACGCGCACGATTGCCACGCGATATGTCAGCGAGTTGGAAGACGAGCTTGGCGCGCAACTTCTGGTGCGGACAACGCGCAAGGTCTCAACCACCGTGGCCGGGCGGCTCTATCTGGAGAGAATGCAAACGCTTCTGGCCGACCTGGACCGCGCGGATGAACTGATCAATCAGCAACACGCCACGCTATCGGGCGAGCTGTGCCTGTCGGCACCTGTCTCGTTCGGGCAGAGATTCCTTCCGCGGGTGCTCGCCGGGTTCCGCGAGAGCTATCCCGAGGTTCTGCTCAAGATTCACCTGACCGACCGTTTCATCGATATCATCGAGGAAGGGTTCGACATGGCATTGCGTATCTCGGGGCCGCCGGAAGATGTCTCCACCATCTGGCGCAAGATCATGCCCATCCGCCGTTCGATCGTCGTCAGCCCCGGCTATCTCCGGACGGCTCCGCCGCTTGAGCAGCCCGAAGATTTGAGTGGACACGCCATTCTTGGATACAGCCACTTCCCCGGCGGACAGAGCTGGAAACTGACGCATTGCAGAACCGGTGAGGTCCGCTCGGCAACGGTTCGTCATGGCTTTGAAAGCAACAGCGGCGAATTGATCGTCGCGTCTGCCCTCGGCAACGGGGGCGTTTCAATGTTGCCGGATTTCCTTGTCCGTGATGAACTGGCCGCAGGCACGCTCCGCCGGATTTTGACGGACTGGACGCCACCCGAGATCTGGCTGACGGCCTTCTATCCCCCATACGAGATGCTCCCCGCGAAAGTCGAAGCCTTCACGGGGTTCATCGAGGAACAGGTTCGTGCCTTCCCTGACGTGACCGGTCAGGTGGTGGTGTAGCATTTGGTGGTGTAGCATTCGCCGCCGTCGACGTCGCGCTGCGATTAGCCGCGGCAAAAATTCTCAAGGCCTGTTGATGGTTCCCATCTAATCGGCGGTGCCTTCGTAGCTGTCAATCCGGCCCATCCAGCCACGATAAAGATGAGGGACGGAAATACGCGCCCGGCAGGCGCAGCAATTTTGCGTAACGTTGTGCCAATTTTGCCCGTTGCCATGCGTGCCGTGCGGATAAGGCTGCGATCTGTGCAGTAAAGTTGCACCCTGACCCACGGAAGTTGCCACGCGGGGATTGCCGGGTGATTTTGCAATATTTGCGTTATTTTACGCAACAATTGCGATGATTTGGAGCATAATATGGAAAATAAAAAACGGATTGTTGCGCTGAGCGCGTCAGTCAATTGCGCAGAGATCAACTTGTCTCAGCCCCCGTTTCACCCACATGCTAAGCAACAGAATGCATCGGAGGAAATGAAAATGGGCCTGCTCATCGACGGCAAATGGGAAGACCGCTGGTACGACACCGGCAAGAGCAGCGGGAAATTCGAGCGCGAGGATGCGCGTTTCCGCAGCTGGATCACCCGCGACGGCCGCCCTGGCCCAAGCGGCGAGGGCGGCTTCGAGGCCGAGGCGGGTCGGTATCACCTCTATGTGTCGCTGGCTTGCCCCTGGGCCCATCGCACGGTGATCTTCCGCAAGCTCAAGGGACTCGAAGACCTGATCGGTCTGACGATTGTGCATCCGCACATGCTCGAGAACGGCTGGGAATTCGACCCCGCCGACCCCGATCCGATCGGGGATCACAAATTCCTGCACCAAGTCTACACCAGCGTCGTGCCCGACATGACTGGCCGCGTGACGGTGCCTTTGCTGTGGGACCGAAAGCGGCAGACCATCGTGAGCAACGAGAGCTCGGAGATCATCCGCATGTTCAACAGCGCCTTCGACCATATCACGGGCAACAGGCTGGATTTCTACCCCGAAGAATTACACACTGAAATCGACGCCATGAACGACTTCGTCTACCCGCGCATCAACAACGGTGTCTATCGTGCCGGCTTCGCCACAACGCAGCAGGCCTACGAAGAGGCTTTCGACCAGCTGTTCGACGCGCTCGATACGCTCGAAGCCCGGCTGGGCCGCTCACGCTATCTGCTGGGAGACCGCGTGACCGAGGCCGACTGGCGGCTGTTCACCACTTTGGTCCGGTTCGATGCGGTCTATCACGGTCACTTCAAGACCAATCTGCACCGGATCGAGGATTATCCGAACCTGGCGAATTACGTCCGCGACCTCTACCAGGAGCCGGGTGTCGCCGAGACCGTGAGCCTCTGGCACATCAAGCAACATTACTATGTGAGCCAGCGGACCATCAATCCGACGCAGATCGTTCCCAAGGGCGGCGAGCCGGATTTTTCGCGCGCGCATGACCGCGATCACGTCACCCTGAGCGCGGCCGGCTGACGGCACCTGCTCGCGCGGCATTGGGATCTGCGCGTTATCGCACAGCAGGTGCCAGATCTTCGCCTATAGCGATTTCGCCTCCAAGGCTCATCTTGGATGCATAAGGACAAAGGAGCCTCTCATGACGTTCAGACCGGTCGCAGCCACCAGCAAGGCACAACCCGCAATAGAGGGGGCAGGCGTGCATCTGCAGCGCGTGTTCGGTTTCGACGATCCGTCGTTGACCGATCCGTTTCTAATGATGGACGATTTTCGCAACGATGATCCGCGGCTTTACTCCAAGGGGTTCCCTTGGCATCCGCATCGCGGGATCGAAACGATCACCTATGTTCTGGACGGTCAGGTCGAACATGCGGATTCGCTGGGGAACCGCGGCCTGCTCGGCCCGGGCAGCGTTCAGTGGATGACCGCCGGATCGGGCATCGTGCATCAGGAAATGCCTGCGGGCAACGCCAAGGGCCAGATGCACGGCTTCCAGCTCTGGGCCAATCTGCCCGCGTCGCTCAAGATGACGGCGCCGCGCTACCAGGACATTACCGCCGGCGACATCCCCGTCGAGGGCGACGATGACGGCACGGTGGTCAAGGTGATCACTGGCTCGTTCTGGGGCAAGACCGGCCCGGTGGACGGGATCGCGGCCAATCCGATGCTGCTCGATGTCTCAGTGCCCGCCGGTCGGCGCAAGGTGCTTCCGGTGGACACGCGGGCCAATGCGCTGGCCTATGTCTTTGCCGGTTCCGGCACGTTCCGCGATGCCAGCGATCCTGTCGGCATCAAGGTCGAAAAGGAATATCGCCGGCAAGAGCTGAATATCCGTGATCAGACCGGCAACCGCACGCTGGTCCGTTTCGGGTCTGGCGACGAGATCACGGTTCAGGCGGGCGACGATGGCATTCGTTTCCTGCTGATGACCGGAAGACCGATTCAGGAACCCGTCGCCTGGCATGGTCCCATCGTGATGAACACCCAAGAAGAACTACGGCAGGCAATCTTTGAACTGAACAACGGCACCTTCCTAAAGCAAGCGTGAGGATGCCGCACGGTACGCAATACCAACCAACTGAAAAGGAAAAGACTATGGCACAGCCCAAGATCGCAATTATCTTCTACTCGACCTACGGAACCAACCATGCCGTCGCTTTGGCGGCGGCAGAGGCCGCCCGCAATGCAGGCGCGGATGTCCGCCTTCGCCGCGTTCCCGAGACCGCCCCGAAAGAGGTTGTCGAAACCCAGGACGCCTGGAAAGCGCAGCTGGACAAGATGGGCGATATCCCCGAAGCGACGGCCGACGACATGGAATGGGCCGACGGCTATTTCTTCTCGACACCGACCCGTTTCGGCGTGGCCGCCAGCCAGATTCGCGCCTTCATTGATACGCTGGGAGGACTGTGGGGTGCCGGCAAGCTGGCCAACAAGACCTTCACGGCCACGACGAGCGCCCAGAATCCGCATGGTGGTCAGGAAGCGACCATACTCAGCCTGTACACCACTGCAATGCATTGGGGCGCCATCATTGTCGCGCCGGGCTTTACTGATCAGTCGATCTATGACGCTGGCGGTAATCCTTACGGCTTCTCGACCAACGCCAATGGCTTTGACGATGTCGGCAAGGCGGCAGTGGCCCATCAGGCCAAGCGCCTGGTGGAGATGACCGCAAAGATTACCGGCTGATCGGAACGGATGATCGCGGGCGATATCGGGGCGCAAACCAGAGCGCCCTACCGCCCGCGAAACCGGTCATATGCTGTATGCATATCAGTTCGTGGGACAAGAAGGCTGCTGCTGCGAAGCCCTTAATGTCGTTTTGCACAAATAAGTAAGTTCAGCAGTTTTTTACCTTTCGGCAGGATCAACTGCAACCGGTCGGGTCTGTCGCGCGCCGCCTCGATCGGATATCGGCGGTCTGCACCACCCGGCTGCGGCTACGCTCTCAAACGCAGGCCGAGGTCGAAGCACCGCATGTCGGCAAGCAGCCCGGCACAGGTACAGGGACACCGGGTGCTGGTCTAATTGTTGGGTCTAGACTTCAAGCTGGCCATCGCATCAAGGAAGGCCTGATCCAGCACCGGATCGTCCCATTTACCAGCGACAGCCATCCAGCGATCCAGATCCTCACGGAAACCCGGATCGTCACTCTTCATGTGAAACGTGAACAGACGGTTGACGATGTCCCGCATCAGGCTTGCCATCTGGCCGTCGTCGATATGGGCGGCTTTGGGCCAAGGTATTTCGCGGCCCTCGGCATCGATCACGAGGACATCGGAATAGTCCCCCGTCCTGGTTATCGGCACCGTGCCTGCGTGCAGGTCTTCGAGGTGTGTATTCCGGATGCAGATCATCGCCATGATCTTCGCAAGGTTGGCCGCGATGCGGTCTTCGTCTGCGGGTTTCATGGGCAAATCCTCATATGATAGCGAAACATTGACCGCTGGCTTGTCTGGCACCAGGCCAGGATCATTCGTTGAGATAAGCCGTCCAGTTTTGCCGCGCATGCACAATACGCAGCACCTCCAGCCAGCTGTCTTCGATCCGATAGAGGATGAGATGGGACCCTGAGCGGTACACCCGCACGGGCGGGCGAATTTCGAGCCGTTCGCGCGCGATTTGCGGGTGTCGGACCAGCAGGGACATATCGCTGGCAATCGAGCGGATATAGATTTCGGCCCGGCCAACAGACCAGATACGTACGGTGTAATCCCAGATCGCGTCCAGATCGCTTAATGCTGCGGGAGTTAGCCGGTATTCAGTGACCGTTCGTTTCGGCATTCTGATCTCGCTTGCGGGCAAGGAATGCCTCGACATCCAAATGCCTCGCGGGACCACTGGCGATGCCCTCATCGACGAGCTGCTGCAGCTCCGCAATGGCCTGATGGCGGTCCTGATCCCGGCGGATCAGATCACGCACGTAATCACTGGCGTTGCTATAACGCCCATCCTTGGTTTGCGTCTCGACCCAGGTCTTCATCGGATCGGGTAAAGAGACATTCATCGTGGCCATGATCTTGATCTCCTTTTTGATGAAGATGGCATAGATTGCCAAAGTTTGTCAATAAGTGCGCCAGCGCCACCAGACTGGACCTAACCGTTTACGGCGCGCATTGTACCCGGCGGGCTGTCCCGCCGGGCCGAAGGGGGAGACACCGTTCTTCAGAACGGGATCTCGTCGTCGCGGTCGACCAGCTCGGGGTCTTGACCCTCGGTCGACTTCGGGGGGCTAAGGAAGTTTCGGCGATGATCTCGCAGCCGTAGCGGTCAATGCCCATGCTATCGATCCACTTGCTGTAGTGGATACGGCCGTGGGCGAGGACCTTCATGCCCTTTTCGCAATACTCCGTGACCGTCTTGCCGAGACCGTTGAAGCAGGTGATGCGGTGCCATTCCGTGTCCATGACCCGGTAGCCGTTGTCGTCGCGCATCACGCGACCTTCCGAGAGGCGGGAGCGCGAGGTGGCAAGGCTGAAGTTGGTGATCTGGGTGATCGCGCCTTTCGTGGTGCGGGCTTCGGGGTTCTGACCGATGTTGCCGGCGAGGATGACGATGCTCTGCATGGGTAAGCTCCTGTGTTTCCTGTCTTCGGGACCGTCCCTTCGACAAGACCCGAAAAAGCCCGTCGGGTGACACGTGCACGGTGGACGGCACGGACGCCGGAAACCCCCAAAGGACCGGGGTGGTGCGGGCAGGACGCCACAGGCGGCCAACACGGCCCGGACTGTCGCGGGGTTGCGCGCAGGAGACCGAACCGGATTAGGGGATTGTCAGTCGAAGTAAGGACCCAGAGGACAGAAAGGCACGGGGAGCCCATGCCAGACCCTGTCATCTTGCCAGTCGGACTTATCTGAACCTAATCCCTGCACCTCTCTGGCGGACTCTGGCGGCGACGAAAATGACGATCATCGACTCGCGCCCTTCTGCCCCTGCCTTCCGGAAGTTTCGGGCCTATGCTGCAACGGGCTATCAATATCGGAACATTCAGGACACGGACCGCACCAATGGCTGACTTCGATCTCGAGGCCCTGTCGCTCAGCGAGCTGAAGAAAATGCAGAAGGATGTCGAAGGCGGCTTCCACCTATCAAGATCGACAAAAGGCGGAAGCCTGCGCCGGAACTGGGCTACTCTCTTGCCGAACTTGTCGGCTCCAAGGTGAAAACCACCCGTGTGCAATCCGCTGCGAAATCCTCACCACCTAAGAACCCTACAGCTCATCCGGTCTATCCGTGGGCGTGACCCGAAGTGGTTCGTTGACGCATTCAAGGCGGGCACAGACCCAAGTTAAGAAAACAGCTTTTTACTGACATGACACGAAGATCATGTTAGCAAAGCGACACTTTCTTAACACGAGGCAGGGAACATGTTAAAGCCGACCTATATCATCCCCACTCTGCCCCCGACGGCGGAAATCGAAACTATTCCTGTGCTCAAAGCGCTCGCTCGCGCTAGCCGTGCGCTTGCGGACCTGAAGGGGCAGGCAAAGACCATCCCAAATCAGGGCATTTTGATCGATACCCTCGCACTCCAGGAAGCCAAGGCCTCCTCCGAAGTCGAAAACATCGTCACGACGCAAGATGAGCTGTTTCAGGCGGACATCTTCCCCGACGATCCGCAATCCCCTGCGGCCAAAGAGGTCGCCCTTTATCGCGATGCTCTCCGGCTTGGCTATGCACGGTTGGGTGAAACCGGCGGCCTGATTCCCAACTCGGCGATCATCGACATGTTTCGTCTGCTGAAAGGGCGTAGTGATGGGTTTCGAGTAACACCGGGAACCGCCCTAAAGAACGAGAAGACCGAAGAGATCGTCTTTGTGCCGCCTCAGGATGCGCGCGAGATCGTCACCCACATGACCGCGTTGGAACGGTTTATCAACGATGACGGTCTCAGCGACCTTGATCCGCTGATCAAGATGGCGCTCATCCACCACCAATTCGAAAGCATCCACCCCTTTCCAGACGGGAACGGGCGAATCGGCCGCATTCTGAATGTCCTCTACCTTACCCGCACCGGGTTGCTCGACATCCCCGTGCTGTACCTGTCGCGTTTCATTACTCGCAACAAGGCGGACTACTATCAGCACCTGCAAGACGTGCGAGATACCGGAAACTGGGAGAACTGGGTCATCTACATGCTCGAGGCCGTTGCAGAGACCTCTGCGACGACCTTCGAGATTGTTACCGGTATCCGGCAGCAAATGGCGGACGTCAAGCATCGGCTGCGGTATGAGTTGCCCAAGATCTACAGCCAGGAACTGCTGAACAATCTCTTCCGCCACCCTTACACGCGGATCGAATACCTGCAGAAGGATCTGGATGTCAGCAGACAAACCGCTGCGAAGTATCTCGACACCTTGGCGGACCGGGGCTTTGTGGAAAAGCACCGGTCTGGGAAGAATAACTACTTCATCAACGTCGCCTTGGTGAAACTCTTCCTAGACGTCTCGGGCGGCCCGTAGGACTCTGACTAGCCTGACAATTCGAGAAAGGTGACGATCTGCCGGCCTGCATCGGCACTCTGTCTCGTTCAGCTGCGGCGACTGGCAGGCGTAGAACTCAGGTCGGCGCCCTTGCGCCGAACCTGAACCTTGGCGGAAACCGTGGGCCTAAGCCCACGGGTCAACCTCAACCAGTACCTGAACTTCGTCGCCGTCGATTTCATCGGCAGGGACGGCGCCGAAGATTCCATCCCCAACTTGGAAGACGACGATCGAAACCATGAGCGTGGCGGCGAGGGAGGCGGCGAAGGCGTGTGCATCTTTGCGGGACATCTGTTTGGCTCCCGTCTTGGAGGCGGGGGATGGTCCCCCAACGTCAGGAGCCGATCGTCCCGCTGATGCTTCTAACGTCACCAGCCTCCCGGGCAGGCGCTTGGTTGAAGACGTCCTTCCTTGGGGATGGTTCCTTTGGCGCCCCGCGACATCGCGGGACAAGGTTGTGATGGATGAGCAGCCCGCGCTTGGGCGGGCCCCTCGGTTTCAGTTGGGCTCAGGCGGCCAGGTCCGCGCCCCCTGCCCTTTCGCACTGTTCATCGCCGACGATTTCAAGCCGCGCGTTGCGGTATCCTTCTTTGGCGATCCAAAGCTCGGCCGCAGTGACGGACTCCGCCAGATGCAGCAGCTCCGTATTGCCGCCGAAGTCGAGAAGCGCGCGCACCTGCCCGGGCTTCGGTTCCTCGGCCACCTCGAAGACGAGGGCGCTGTCAGCGGAATGGCTGCGCATGATGGTCACGAGGATGACCCCGTCCGAGGCGAAGTTGCCCTCATGCAGCGCGAACGACGCAGGAGCCGTCCAGGTCGGGTAAGGCCGGGGTGGTTCCTTTTTCACGAGGCGGCCGACGCCGTTCGAGCGCTCCCAGGCTGCGAGCTTCTTGGTGAAGCGTGCGGGCGGTTTGGGACTGCCGTCGGTGTAGCGAATGAGCGCCCCAAGGGGCGCGGTGTCGATGATGGTTGTTGCAGACATGATTCCTCATTCTGAATGCGAGTAATCGCACTCATCTCATTGATATTGTTATGATATTGGGTAATTGGGGGCAGAATCTCCGCCCCCCGCTGGATCACGTTATTCCGCGGCCAGCATCGACGCGCCTTGAGCAGGCAGGTCATCCGTCAGGAACGCGGGAAGGTCAGCCTCACTGACGCTGTCGGCCACTTCGGCATCGACATCCGGCCCCTGCCCTTCGACACAGTCCTCACCGTCCAGCGCTACGAGATCGTTCCGGCGCAGGACCTCGGGCAACCAGCCGCTGCCCTTCAGCAAGCGCTCGGCTTCACTAGCCATCTCGCCCTTCTTCAGGTGATCGAGAAGCTGGGCAGTCCCCTCCCCCTTGGCCTCACGCACGGCATCGAGGATCCGGGCCTTGGGCACGCGGTTGAGATAGGTGTCGACCGTCGGCTCCCAGCCCGCCTCGACCATGTCGAGATCGACGGCACGCGCCACGAGATCGGCATGCGCCATACGCCGGGCCAGACCGCCAGCAGAGATGCCTGCCCCGTAGGGGTTCACCTTCTCATGCATCGCGTTGACGCCGAAGCTGAGGCAATGCGCCAGCAAGGCCAGCCGACTGCCCTGGTCGAGGACCGTCAGATAGTCCCAGAGCGCTGCATCATCGCCAAGCGGCAGATCGGCTTCCCATTCCGCATGACGCTCGTCGACGAGCTTGGCCACCACGCTGTCCTTCAGATCGGGCGCTTGCGTTGACATGTAGACATGACGCACGGATGCCTCGAGACAGCTGCCCGAAGCAGAGGAGGTGCGGAAGGTGTCCGTCACCAGCTTCAGCAGCAGCAGCGTCAACGCCGCGTCGGGCGAGCGCCCGATCGCTTCACGCAGCGCCAGCGTCCGGTGGGCCGTCAACTCCATGACCAACCGCTCGGGCAGCGGCTTCAGCGCTCCTTCATCCTCATCCTCCGGCAGGTCGCCACCAATCGGCTGGCCTCCCGACATGATGACGGTTCCGCCATGAGCGACACTGCCATCGCCATCGGTGAGATCACGATCATCCCCCTGCCCCGCCACCGCAAAATCGGTACCATCCTGGACCGCGGTCTCGTCAACGGGCTCATCCTCTGGACGCACATACCCGCGATAGATTGCCAGAGCGCCGTAGCGGTCGAGCGTGACAAACGCCCCTGCCCGCCCGATCTCTGTCTGATCGAAGATCAACGGCCGGGTCTCGATCTTTTCCATCTCCGTTTCCAACACGCCAAGCCGCGTGTCGACCTCGTCGGGGATTTCATCCTGACCCGCGTATTCCTCCTCGAGCGCCCGGTACTCGGCGAGCAGCTTGGCATGAGCCGCACCTTCGTTATCCGTCATCGGTGCCGGATCGCCGGATAAGGACCGCAGACCGTAGCTGTAGTCATAGGGCAGATCAAGCGCGACCTCGATCCACTTCCAGCCCTCAACCGCAACCGTCTCAGCCTCGGCCTGGAGTTTTTCCGTCACCAGCCGATCGAGCAGGGCAGGGTCCTCGAGCCAGCCACCGTCATCGCCCTGAAAGAGGTCATGCAGCATCGTGCCGCCCGCTGCTTCGTAGGCCTCAACACCCACAAAGATCGCGCGCCGGTCGGACGCCCGGACCGAGGTCTCGGTCAGCATCCGCCGGATTTGGAATGGCTCCTTGTTCCAGGATGAATGGATCACATCCCAGACCTGAACCTGACGCGCGTGATCGGGGTTCACGGTGAAGGCCATGAGCTGCTCCAGCGTCATGCCATCCTCGGCATAGACATCAAGTAGGGCAGGGG